>OLOX01004053.1_pt1 | contig 10413 bp, 4 predicted proteins | sample 1672091 | NCBI WGS metagenome assembly OLOX01 (sample SAMEA3136644, study PRJEB25190) | human gut metagenome | reverse complement strand
CACTAGGAATCGACGGATTTCGAGTGCTTTTTTTGTTGCTCAAAATTGTAAAAAAAGAAGTTGGGAATGCGGATGCTCTATAGAAGCATCTTCATTGAAGGCTTCAAAAAATTTTTTAAAGTCGCTAAGAACGGCAGAAGGAGAATTATAGAGAAAGATCGTAACTCGTAACCTGTTGTTTTGGGCACTGGCATTCTGTCGGTGTCTAGGTTGTTAAAAAAGAGAGGTGAGCTGCAGAGCGGCTTGCCTCATAATTGGTTAGGGCATCCTCTGCCCAGAAGGAGAAGTATGAATATTGAAAAAATTGTTGCTTGGTTCATGAGCTGGGCAGTATGGAACCCTACATTTGTGGGGGATTCCATAAAATGTAGTGTAGCTACATTAAAAAAAATGGTGGAAGACACAGTGAAATTCTGGAAGGATTTTATTCAAATTGTGTCAAATAATGCATGGCTGAGTTGCGCAGTAACAATATTGGCTATGCTAGCATTATTACTGTTAATCATCATGTTAATAATTAGCGTAGTAGTATTTACGCTAATCATTTTATTATATTTAACGCCGATAGGCGTTCTTTCAGCGTTGTTACTGGGCTACGGCCTAGTAAAAGCGATTAAAAATGACACATTTGGAAATGTAAGAAGGTTTTTCCATCGAGTCTCATGGGCGTTTCAGACGACATGGAGAGAAGAAAATACAAAAAAAAGAAGGGAGAAGAAAAAGAAACAGTTCCGCGTCATTGAAGGCGGACGTAAGGCTTCGTAAATGTTGTATAGGCGGTTTTGCGAAACCGCCTAGATACAAGAAAAACACCTGTGGTGGAGAGCAATATGCTCTTAGCTACAGGTGTTTTTTTTGCGCAAGTGCAAAATTATATGAACAAAACCATTGACATTTTTATAAAAATGTGATATTATGGACTTACAAGGCAAATATACAGAACTAAAGTTAATACAATGCTTTATTTGTATAATAAGCAGCCTAAATTTTCTCCAAAAAATACAAGCTTTTAATTTTTTACTTTAAATTGTATATACAATTTAAAGAGCGGTGTATGCCTTCTTTCTGCGTTCGGCGTCCATAGCTGTATAGTGCTGGACCGTTACATCGACGGATTTGTGGTTCAATCCGGCAGATACCAGATAGATGTCGTTAGTTTCGTCATACAAAGCAGTCGCATACGATGCTCGTAGTTTGTGTGGACTAATTTTGTCGTTAGATGCAGACAAATCCAAGGCATATTTCTTAACCATTCTTTGAATACCAGCAATACTCATTCTCTTACGTTGGAGAGACAAGAAGAAGGCTTCTTCGTGACCAGCGAGGGGAATGATTTTTTTTCGAACTTCGTAATACGCTAGTAGTGCATCATACACTGATTTACTCATGTCAATAGGTTGCTGATTTTTATCACTGTAACCTTTACGCCGTACTTTGAATTGACGTTTTTCAAAATCAACATCACACATCCTGATTCCAGCACATTCAGAAACACGAATACCTGTTTTGAGAAAGAGTGTGACAATAGCTTCATCGCGTAGGCGTGTTTTTTCGTGATAACTTTTTCTATGCCTGGTCAAATTCTTACCTGTTGCAACCACATCCTGTAATTCATCCATATCTTTTCGCGGCAAATGTACAATGTCTAGCTGCTCCTTGGTGCGAGGTTTCATAGATTTTCGCATTGGATTCTTGTCAATCAGTTCTGAATCTTCAAGGAAAGAAAATAGGCAATTCAAAACAGTCACGGTTTTTTGAACCGATGCTGTAGCATATCGACGCTCGTTGATCAAGTAGGCAATATATTCGTTGATGTCTTGTGGACGAAGTTGATTTACCGCGTCCTTGCTGACTTTGTTGGTAAGCTTGCCATTTAAAGCTGGATTGTTTTGGACGAAGTATTCAAAAAATTGAACTATATTGTAACAGTAATCGGATTGCGTCTCAATTGATTTTGTAGCCAATGATACTATGTATTCATTAACGAATGATGGTAACTTTTTCCTATATTTTTCTAATTTCGTGTAATATTTGTTGTATTGGTCTTGTCGAAAATCAGCCATGCAGAACCTCCCTTAATTTTTGATAAAAATTTGTCTAACTATAAATCTATTATATGCCAAAATCGAGGAAAAAACAACAACTATCAATATAATTACAATTATAGCTAATCTTGTGGCTAGATTTTAGGAGCAAAACGACACACTTGGGGGAGGAGTCAATATGCTTATCATTTGCAAAAAATATCCCCTTCCCGGCTTGCTGGCCAGCGAAGGGACGAAAGATGTAACACAAGGATTGATCCCAGCGGTAGCCGACATCAAAAAAAATCGTCTGGCAATCACGGGTAAACGAAGCGAAAACCATAATGATCTTGCAAACTATCTGGTCGCAGAAGAAGGATCTAGCCTTGACGATATATATGATCTTGCTATTTCGACAGATGGCAAGATTTTTTTCGCGTGTCGCCCGGACTTACCGGACGATGGCAAAGACGTTCGCAATGCGATCCAAACAGTTGTCGATACATGGTTAATTTTTGACAAGGACGGAGGTGCGTAAAAAATGAAGATATTGATTGAGCACGGATGCTTTAGAGGCCCGCCTGGACGACCTGTCAACCACTCCGGACTGAAGTTAGAAGCTTGAAAGAGATAGTTGAGCAGAACGGTTAAAGCATAGCAATATTACAATTTTTTCAATGTGCACCTTGAAAACCGAATATTTTCGCAAATTACCTTCCTCTTGGCAACATTCCATTCCAACAGAAATTACTACTGACTCCCGCTTGCATCAGTATTTCTTTTTTGCTATGATGATGCCGAAGAAAAGTAATCTCACGCCTTTGGTGCGATACTCTTACTGGTATTATGGCACGAAAGCGCAGTGTTGACAAGAGAAAGGAGAAATTTCTATGATGAAAAGACGATTTACTACAATCACTACAATACTTGCAGGAGCCCTTGCAGGTAATACTGCTTTTTTTGCAACTCAGGCGATTGCAACACAGGAAATGCAGCCTACAGCACAGGTAGCGGATCAGTACATGATTATTGATTTGGAAAACATCCCACTTGCCCAGGCTCAAAACAACATGGATGCCCTGATTCCTGACGATGCGCAGTTAACAGAAGACTCATCAAGCCTGTCCGAGCAGGATGAGTTTGAAATGTCAACGGAATTGGCGGATCAGTCGGAGTCTTCCGTATTGGAAGAAACACTCCCTTATTACTTGTCCCTCTCATCAATTGATGTAACCAAAGTTGCTTACTTTGACAAATTGGATGGGTTGGAGAGTAGTCTGTCCCAAACTGATCCTGATATTGCCGGTACATTGACATATGCCGTTTCTGACATTTGCGCAGGAGAGCCAATGATTTCTTACCTGCTTGATCAGTATGCCGGGTATGATACATACTCAGCCGTCGAATTTTGCGAAGCAGCCTCTTTACAGCAGGCAGATGAAAGCGGAATGTACCGACTTTTGTTGCAGCAGGAGGAGGGAGCCGATGTCGTGCATTACAGCATGTCAGACGGAACACTTCAGAAAACTGCTGTTGATTCCTACGTGAATGAGTACGGTGCTCCGGCTGTCAGTCTGGATGCAAATACTAACCACTGGTTAATCGTGCATCTGACACCAGAGGTATCTACACCAAACGAATCAAGTGCTGCCGGTGAAAACCAAGAAGAAACCGACGAAGCAGCCTCCCAGTCACTGGAAGGAAAAGTGGATGAGGATACTTCTGAAACAACATCACAAGATGTCGCAAAGGCAGACCCGACAAAACCATCAAAACCATCGGAAAAATCGTCTTCTGAATCAGCAACCAAGCCAACCAAGCCAACGACAAAGGCACCTGGAACAACCAAGCCGGCTTCTACGAAGCCAGCTCAAACCACAAAAGCACCGGAGACAGCTGCTACAGTAGCGCCAACTGCTGCAACAACTGCACCCCCTACTACTTCTCCGGCTCCAACTACCACACAAACACCGACAGTAACAACGACTACTGCCGCTCAAACAACTGCACCGACTACCACTGCGCACACCCATAACTGGGTCGCAGTAACAAAAACTGTCCACCACGATGCAGTTACAAGTCAGGTATGGAAAGAGGATAGTGCAGCGTGGGATGAGACTGTAGTAACGAAAGCAGCATGGGACGAACAGGTTCTTTCTCAGGAGGCATATGATGAGCAGGTGCTGGTGTCAGAAGCATATGATGAGCCGGTGTATGCATATGTTGAGGTTTGCAATGCATGTGGTCATGCATTTTTAGATCCAAATGAGGATGTGCTGGTTCATATGGCTGCTGGTTGCTGGTCTAGCTGGCATGGAGAAAATCGTCAAGTTGGTACAACTCATCATGATGCAGTCTATAGCACTGTCCATCACGATGCCGTATACACAACAGTCCACCATGATGCCGAGACGACCGTTGTTCATCACGATGCAACTGGACACTACGAAACCGTAGTGACACAGGCAGCGTGGGATGAAACGGTAACAACCGGATACAAATGCTCTGGTTGCGGTGCTACAAAGTAACGTCAATTCTAAAAAAGATTAACTTCAATCATAGAAAAAAAACACCTTTCAGGCAGATTTGCGAAAAAGCGGTTTGGTTGAAAGGTGTTTTTTTGTTGTCATAAAGGGCAATAGTAGTGATTGCTTTCGGGGTAACCCGTTTGCATAAAAAACAAAAACAAGGAGGGAAAAACTTATGCGAAGTACTAAGAAGCCAAATGCGAGACAGTTGACTTCCACGCTTATGGCAATCGTCATGACAGCCACAACGACATTCCAGGTGCCAAATATTGCATTGGCATCGGAAGCAGAGTCGTCAGTAGCAGTTGAAAGCCAGATCGAGGAAGTAACAACCGAAGAAGCTTCGTCTGCAGAGGTTCAGTTTGAGACAGCCGCACAGGCAGCAGCAGAAGCTGAAACACAGACAAGCACCGCACTGGAAACTTCAAGCGCAGAGGCAGGCACGGATGCGACTCAGGCATCACAGGCATCAGATGAAGTGCCAGCAACTGTTGCTGAAACAACCGCAGAAGTGACCTACGAGGAAGAGAAAACCACTCTTTCTGCCGAGGTCGATCCGTCCGGAGAAGATACCGAAGAGTCAGAAGCAAATGAGACTCGCGGTCCGGACGAAGAATTAACAACAGAAATTGAGACAGAAATTGAAACAGAAGCGCAGACTGATGCCGCATCTGAAGAAGAGACGGAAGCTTCCACAGAAGAAGCTCTGATCGATCTGTCCACGGTAACAAAGGACGAGATCCTTGCCTATATCGAAGCTATCGGTGGAACCGAAAGCGATGCCTACTATGAGTTTTTGAATGGACTTGGCGAGGACGATTATCAGCTCGTGTGGATTGCCCAGTTTGGCTCAGAAGAGGATGTTATTGCATCTACTTTTGATTTTGACTACGATGCTTCAAGTGACCTTGAGATTGCAAAGTATGTTCATAAGCTGACTGAGGATGAACTGTATAGTCTTATTGAGTCCATGACATTTGAGCAGTACAGAAGATATCTTTCCATCAAAGAAATGATGGCAGAGATGGACGAGAAAGATTTTTCAGATGTCATTGACGAGGAAGAGTTTACGGCTGATCGTACATGGGATTATGAAAGCTATGATGCGTTTGCAGAAAGCTTAACAGGTGTATCACTGCAGCGTACCGAGCAGACAATGCAGTTTTATAACACCTATGTTGATCCATCTAAGGTTCAGGCAGGTGTTACTACTATTGACGGACTGCTTGATTCGAATGCAGACTGGTACTCAAACGATTATATCCTGGGCTTAAACCCGGAGATGTTTAAGGAAACTGTGCCGGTATATCATGGATCTGACGGAAACTACTACGTTGTTTCCACTGTTCCGACACTGAACGGTGTAGAGTCTGCTGACTATCAGCCTGCAACAAGCTTCTATAACGGCGGTGTTGAGGCACAGGCATTTACGGATATTGAATATCTTGGAAATGGTGTTTATCGTATTCCGAGCAGCCGTTACCAGTACTGTTTCACGGAGCAGTATGTATCCGATATGGGTACCCTTTACGGCATTTCCTTCGGACTTCGTATTCAGGTTCTTTACGGATTCACACCATCAGGTGAGATTACTATCGCAGCTGACGTAGTATATCCGGATATGACTGAAAGATTCCTTCCGGCAACCTTAAACCTGCTGGCAGGAACCGCAACAGTGAGAGTATTTAACGATGATTACGACGATTCTGTTGACAACTATCTTGTATCTGCATCCATCAACCGCGGTGCAAGCCTTCCGGACAGTGTGGGAAGTATGAATGACGGAAAGGTACTGCAGTTTGTTGTTAACGATGCAAATGCAGTAGGAAGCCTGGATGTTTTGATTGGATATAATGCAACGTCAAAGTATTCAATGGCAGCCGAAGTAACTACATCGGAGCTGATCGGATCAGCGTCAGACGATGCAAATGTCAATATGGCCGCAGAGATGTATAATGGCGCTTATTTAAAGCTTGATCAGGGAAGCGTACCGAAAAATCTTGCGGTAGGAGATAAATTTATTTATGCCAATACTGCACTGACTATTACAGGTGTTACAACTGCATATGATGGTCGGGGAGGTATGCATATAGGTGCGACTGAAGTTCCGACACATGATGCACAATCTTTCTGTTTATATAACGGACTGGGTGTGGAACCGCAGATCAGCTCATGGTTTAAGACCCAGCTTAACACAAATTCAGCAGATCCTGGCTATATGGTGCAGATGACTGCAGCAAATATCAGTAAAAGAGCATCATATAATGGCACTTCTGTTAACCTTGGTGGAAATAAAATCTTTGGCTACAGAACTGACGGACTTGGTGCGGTAAGCGGTACCGATGGAAAGGTTTTAAATCTGGAGGGCACCAATGTCCTTCTTTCCTGTATGCATGCATGGGGTAATGAATCGGCAAGCACACCACAGGATATCGTAGATGCAATTAGTGCTTTTACAGGACGTACCCAGAAAGATTTCGCAATAGATGAAGGCTTTGGACATTATCATCCAAATGTGGCACTCCAGTGTACCGATGTGCATGACGGCGGAGACGGCAACATGTATGCAACCTTTAAGGTTGTAACATCAATGCTGCAGGTTGGCGGTGTCGCGCATCCTCAGAACTATCAGTGTGCATTTGCAACAATCAGTATCGTATACCCGTCTGCACCAAAGACTGGATTTTTACAAATTCACAAATCTTCAGCAGATCCGGCAATCACCAATGGAAACAGCTGCTATAACTTTGAAGGCATTCCGTATGGTATCTTCACTGACGCTGAGTGCAGAAATCCGGTAACTGTTGTTAAACTTGATGCAAACGGCTACAGCCAGCCATATGAGCTGCCAGAGGGCACTTATTATGTAAGAGAAGCAGATGCAGCTCCGGGATCAGGCTATCAGACAAACGGTACTGTTTACACGGTGAATGTAACGGCAGGAACAACAGCCGATGCGCCTATCATGTGTGAAACAACAGATGTACCATTGGATGACCCATTTGGTATTGTTATCAATAAGATCAATGCTGATGGAACAACTACCGCTGATTTGTCCGGTGCAGAGTACACTATTACGTATTATCCAAAACAGTACGATACACTGGCCGAAATTCAGGCAGATCCAAAGGCTCAGCCAACTGAATGGATTATTAAGACTGTTAAAGATGCAAGTGGAAATTATCAGGCTGGTCTTGATGATAAACATATCGTTAAGGGAGAAGCTAAGTTTGGAAAATATAATACGGGTACTTATATTATCCCTCTTGGAACCATCACGGTTCAGGAAACTAAGGCACCTGCAGGCTTTACCACAGAAGGTGCAACTGTAAGCGCAGCTAAAACAGGCGCAGCAATCTCAGGTGTCAATGGTGTTTATCTTTTCAACTTTGTTGATAATAATTCCGCTGTTTACTTAAAGAGTGGTAATGCACTAGACACTTCTGTAGACAATGAGACAGCCGTAACCTTAACATACGCAGAGCGTCAGATAAACGGTTCGCCTAAGATGGAAAAGCACGACTTCGAGTTAAACAAGAAGGCAGCCATGGGCGGAACTAACTTTGAGGGAATCTCTTTTGAGATTTACTGTCTGGATGATTCTGTTATTATCGGAAACGACACTTACACAAAGGGACAGACAATTACCACCGTGACTTCTGATGCGGAAGGAAACATTGATGTAAATATGCAGTTTCCTATCGGTCACTATGCAGTGCGCGAGAAGGCAGCAAACAATTACTACACAATGACAACCGGTCAGATCCATTACTTCAATGTAGTTGAGTATCAGGGCGGAGCATTTATCCAGTATGAGCCGGACACAAATGCAGTTACATTTATGGACCGCGTTGTACGTGGAGATCTGTCATTCGTAAAGAAAAATTCCGATACGGATGAAGCACTTGCTTATATCCCGTTCAGGATTACAAATAATACAACAGGCGAAACACATTACATCTTAACTGATGCGAATGGAAACTTCACTTCCGCAACTGGAAAGACCACAAATACCAATGCAAACGATGATGTTCTTTCAAAGTATGGAGAAAAGGACGTTGTTCCGCAGAGCGTAATTGATTCTCTGGCAAAGGATGCAGGACTTTGGTTTGGCATGGGCAGCGAAGGAACCATGACAGCTGCAAATGATTCTTATGGAGCATTTGTATATGGCACTTATACCATCACCGAGTTAAAGACCGAAGCAACCAGAAGCATGAAGATGTACACTAACACCTTCACAATCGACACTGATGGAAAGGTTCTTGATCTTGGAACTGTTGACAACATTCCGATGAGCATTCGCACGACGCTGGTAGACGTAAATGAGGAGCATTTCACGGAAGTAGCTTCTTCTATTACGTTAACCGATCATGTTGCTTACAAGAATCTGGATACTGATAAGACCTATACTTTAACTGGAACTTTGTATATTAAGGACGTGGAAGCACTGACCGAGCTTATGACTCAGACAGTTGACTTTACTCCGGCTGAGAAGAATGGAACACAGGATGTTGTATTTACCTTTGATGCTTCTGATCTGGCAGGAAAGTCAGTAGTTGCTTTTGAAGAGCTTTCCGTAAATGGCGAGTTTTGTGCAGAGCATAAGGATAAGGATGATGAAAATCAGACCGTTACATTCCCTAGTATCCAGACAACTGCACGAGATTCAAAGACCGAGGATCATGTAGCAAATGCAACTGATTCCGTAAGTATTATTGATACTGTAACCTATTCTGGCTTGAAAGTTGGAGAAACCTATACAATCACCGGAACTTTGATGGATGCTGACACTGGCAAAGCTGTTCTGGACGATGATGGCAACGAGATTACCGCATCAAAAGAATTTACTGCTCCAGAAAGAGACGGCAGTGTTGATATTACATTTAATTTTGCAGGTGTATCTTTAGCAGGTAAGAAGATTGTTGCTTTTGAGGAAGTATACTACAAAGGCAGAAGATATGCTGCTCATGCAGATCTTTCCGATGAAGGACAGACTGTCTATGTGCCAAAGATCCGCACAAAAGCACTCGATGCAAATACCAGATTGAATCAGGTAAAAGCAGACAGCAATGCAACTGTTGTTGATACTGTAACTTATGAAAACTTACTGCCGGGTAAGAAGTATACCATGAAGGGTGTGCTGATGACTTCAGCAGGAAACGCTCTGATGGTAAACGGAAGAACCATCACTGCAAGTACCGAGTTTACTCCAACAACACCAAATGGATCAGTTGATGTTACCTTTAATTTTGACGCATCTGAAATTGGTGGAAGAAAACTCGTATTCTATGAGTATCTGGAATTAGATGGTGATACAGTTGCATCTCATACCGATATTTCAGACACCGATCAGACGATCTATGTTCCGAGTATCAAGACAACCATTATCGACTCTGAAAATGGTAGCCATAATGCAGCAGCCGATGAGGAGATTACACTTATTGATACAGTTCGTTATAATGGACTGGAAGTTGGTCGTAAGTATTCTGTAACGGGAACACTTGTTGATAAGGAAACTGGAAAAGCACTTTTGGATGATGCAGGAAAAGAGATTACTGCATCGAATGAATTTACTGCTGAGAAGCCAAATGGAACGATTGAGATTACATTCAAGTTCTCAGGTGTTTCTCTGGCAGGAAAGACCACTGTAGCATTTGAGCATATGTACACAGATGGCAAGGAAGTAGCTGTCCATGCTGATCTGAAAGATGAGAAGCAGACTGAATATTTTCCATCTGTACATACCACAGCAACAAGTAATGATACCGAGGATCATGTCGTTGGTGCAAATGAGAAAGTGACCATCACCGATCAGGTAGCACTTAAGGCACTGAAGCTTGGCACAGAGTATACTTTAA
>OLOX01004051.1_pt1 | contig 10435 bp, 7 predicted proteins | sample 1672091 | NCBI WGS metagenome assembly OLOX01 (sample SAMEA3136644, study PRJEB25190) | human gut metagenome | reverse complement strand
GGAGGGGCCATGGACATCAAACGAGTGCTGGCGAGCACGCCTCGCGACCACGACCCGGGCGCTGCCCGTCCGCTGCTCACGCGCTGGGGCGAGGCGTTGGATCCGGAAACCGTGCGCGGCGAGCACCCGCGCCCGCAATTCGCCCGCGACCGCTTCATATCCCTCAACGGTTGGTGGGACTACGCTTTCGTTCCCATGGGAGCTCATCGTACCGTGCGGCCGCCCGATGCGTTCGACGGGCGCATCCTCGTGCCCTTCTCGCCCGAGTCTCTGCTGTCGGGGGTGGGTCGCCAGCTTCAGCCCGACGAGCTCCTGTGGTACGTGCGCCGAGTGCCCGTCCCCGCCATGGGCGACGGCGAGCGCTGCCTGCTGCATTTCGAGGCCGTGGACTTCGCCTGCGCCTGCTGCGTGAACGGCCAGGTCGTGGGCACCCACGAGGGAGGGTATCTGCCGTTTTCCTTCGACATCACCGAGGCGCTGCGGGCAGAGAAGACGACCGGCGAGGGGAGTGCGGAAGCGCGTTTTCAGGGTGCGGAATCAATGACTGGGGACGTGGCGGTTGAAGGTGTCGGAGACGCGGAAGGTGACGCCTGCGGGGAGGGAAAGGCCGATCTCGAAGAGGCGGCCGACTTGGCTCCGGCGCCGCCGCGGGAGTTCGTGGTCGCCCTGTGCGTTCGCGACCCGAGCGATGCGGGCACCCAGCCGCGGGGCAAGCAGAGGCTCAAGTCGGGCGGCATCTGGTACACGGCCCAAAGCGGCATTTGGCAGCCGGTGTGGATGGAGGTCGTTCCCGCTCGCCGCGTGCTGGCCCTGGCGCTGCATCCCGATGCCGATGCCGGCATTCTGACGGCGGATGTCGATGTGAGCGGAGACGCGGGCCTGGTGCGCATCTACGTTTGCGACCCGACGGGCCGCCAGGTGGGCGCCGGCGCCGCTTTCGCCGAAGAGGGCTCGGTGCCGGTGGGGGTTGAATCCTCAGGGCAAGCGGGGCCGGCCCGTCGCGTGCGCTTGCGGCTCGATCTCGGCGAGGTGCGCCGCTGGAGCCCCGACGATCCGTGCCTCTACGATATCGTCGTGCGATTCGGCACCGATGCGGTGCGCAGCTACACCGCCTTCCGCACGGTGAAGGTGGCTCCGGACGGCGCCGGCCGCTTTCGCTTCTTCCTGAACGGCGAGCCGCTGCTTCTGCGCGGGGTGCTCGATCAGGGCTACTGGTCCGACGGCCTCATGACGGCTCCCTCCGACGAGGCGCTCGCCTTCGACATTCAGGCCATGAAGGACGCCGGCTTCAACATGCTGCGCAAGCACTTGAAGGTGGAGGCCGACCGCTGGTACTACCATTGCGATCGGCGCGGCATGCTGGTGTGGCAGGACATGGTGTCCGGCGGGCAGCCGTACAGCTTTCTCCATGTTTCCGCTCTGTGGTTTCAATACAAAACGAGCAATCTGGAAGTCAGAGAAACCTAATACCTTAGCTTCGCGCATTACGTCTGCCGGAATTTCTTCCAAACTGTTATATCCCTGAAGCTTGAACTTATAGTCTACTACGTTTTTAAGTTTACCTATAAACCAAGGGTCAATCTTAGTAAGTTCGTAAATGCGGTCTATGGTATAACCTTCTTCCAGAGCCTGTGCTATGGCGAAGATACGGAGGTCGGTAGGATTAGCAAGTTCGTCGTCAAGATTTTCAAAGCGAGTGTGGTCATTGCCAACGAATCCGTGCATTCCCTGTCCAATCATACGCAGACCCTTCTGGATGATTTCTTCGAATGTACGTCCGATAGACATGATTTCGCCTACCGACTTCATGCTGGAGCCAATTTCGCGGCTGACACCTACGAACTTTGTCAAGTCCCAACGCGGAATCTTGCAAATCAGGTAGTCAAGCTGCGGAGCTGCATATGCCGAGTTGGGAGTTCCCATCTCGCCGATTTGGTCGAGCGTATAGCCCAACGCAATCTTGGCAGCCACGAATGCCAGCGGATAACCGGTAGCCTTGGAAGCCAATGCGGAAGAACGGGACAGACGGGCGTTCACCTCGATGACACGATAGTCGTTTGTCTCGGCGTTGAACGCATACTGGATGTTACATTCGCCCACGATGCCCAGGTGGCGGATACATTTGGTGGAAAGCTCCTGCAACATTTTCACCTGCTCGTCGGTCAATGAGCAAGTGGGAGCCACTACGATGGACTCACCCGTATGGATGCCCAGCGGGTCGAAGTTTTCCATGCTTGCCACCGTGAAGCAGTGGTCGTTGGCATCGCGGATTACCTCGAATTCAATTTCCTTCCAACCCTTCAGAGACTCTTCTACCAGAATCTGCTTGGAGAAAGTGAAAGAGCTTTCGGCCAATTTAATGAAGGCTTCCTCGTCCGGACAAATACCGCTTCCCAGTCCACCCAGAGCATAAGCCGAGCGCACCATCACGGGGTAGCCAATCTCGCGGGCTGCCTTCAGTGCGTCCTCCATGCTCTCCACAGCGTGGCTCTTCGGAGTCTTCATCGGAATCTCGTCCAGCTTCTTCACAAAGAGGTCACGGTCTTCGGTGTACATAATCGCCTCAACGGAAGTACCCAGCACGCGCACGCCATATTTCTGAAGAATTCCGTTCTGGTAGAGTTCCGTACCGCAGTTCAGCGCCGTCTGTCCGCCGAATGCCAGCAAAATGCCGTCGGGACGTTCTTTCTTGATGATTTCTTCCACAAAATAGGGAGTCACCGGCAAGAAATAAACTTGATCGGCGATACCTTCCGATGTCTGGATAGTAGCAATGTTCGGGTTTACCAAAACAGAACCGATACCTTCTTCGCGCAACGCCTTCAGCGCCTGCGAACCGGAATAGTCAAACTCTCCGGCCTGACCAATCTTGAGCGCACCAGAACCCAAGACAAGCACTTTCTTTAAATTCTTTTCCATATTCTCTTGTTGTCTATTAAGTTACGAGTTACAAGCTACGAACTACGAGTTGTAGCTATTTCACAAAAAAAATGCGTCACCCAATAAAGGATTAACGCATTACCAAAGAACTAAAAATATCTTTCTCGAAAAAAGAGAAACTGACGGCTCCCGAATGAAATTCATTCGAACGGAGGTTATATTTGCTTCTCATTTCCTGCGATTGCATAGTCTCTTTAAAATTTGTGCAAAGTAACGACTTATTTACGAAAAGAGCAAATTGTGGCATATTTTTTTGCATAAAAGAAACGTCATCCTCCATAATAGAAGAGCGGCCGTCGCCCACAACCGAAATCTTTTTCCGAAAAATGCGATTCCATATAAAAAAGAAAGACTATATCTCAGTAAAGGCATTTGCGGATAAATATGAAGATTCTCCCCACCAAAACTTGCTTTTCTCGCCACGGAAACTTACCTTTGTGCCTATACAAAAATAGAACAAGGATTCTGTTTCTACAAACAAAGCCTTTATTCTTAAGAATAAAATTTCTATTCCTTGGAATAAAGGCTTTATTCTAAGATTTCTCCGCCACCAAAAGAACTTTGCTCCGCAGGGAAAAGGACTTTGCAACGAAGGAAAGAAAAGAAAGGAGAACGCAACAATGACCACACGCTACCAAATGAAAGAAATGCCCGACTTGCAAGGCACGGGCGAACCAATCACCTACCCCAAGATGGTGATGACCGGACAGACCGGCACGCGCGAACTGGCGGAATACATCGCCATGACCTCGGGATTCTCGAAAGGCGTAACCGAAGGAATTATCTGCGAGCTGGGCGAAGCCCTGGCCCACGAAATGGGAATGGGACGCTCGGTGAAGATAGAAGGATTGGGCGTATTCACCCCCGCACTGTCCATCTACCCCGACAAGGAACGCGAACAGCCCCAAGAAAGCACCACGAAGCGAAACGCGCGGAGCATCTACGTAAGTGGCGTGAACTTCCGCACAGACAAGGCCTTGATTAGAGAAACCAACCATTGGTGCGAACTGGAACGTGCCTCCTGGAAACCCGCACGCTCGTCGAAGAAATACACCCCCGAACAACGTCTGGCTCTGGCGCATCAGTATCTGGACAAGCATGCCTTCCTTACTGTCAGCATCTACCGGCAACTGACCGGACTCGTCCGCTCCACCGCCACCGTGGAACTGCGCAAATGGGCACATACTCCCGGCAGCGGAATCGATACAAGCGGCATCGGAAGCCATAAGGTATACGTGAAAAGGAAAGAAAGCGTCATCCCTTGAGGTTTCGATAATTATAGGTATCTTTGCCGGTCTTAATGGCTTTTATACAATGAAGAAACTAAAAAATACATAATATGGCAAAAGAAAAAATCATCCTTACGGGCGACCGCCCCACAGGACGCCTGCACATAGGACACTATGTAGGCTCATTGAGAAGAAGAGTGGAACTGCAAAACTCCGGCTTGTACGACAAGATTTTCATCTTCATCGCCGACGCACAAGCGCTGACGGACAATATGGAGAATCCGGAAAAGGTGCGCCAGAACGTCATCGAGGTGGCACTGGACTACCTGGCTTGCGGACTGGACCCGACGAAGAGTACCATCTTCATCCAATCCCAGATACCGGAACTCTGCGAACTGACCTTCTACTATATGGACCTGGTGACCGTGAGCCGCCTGCAACGCAACCCGACGGTAAAGACCGAAATCCAGATGCGTAATTTCGAGACAAGCATCCCCGTAGGTTTCTTCACCTACCCCATCAGCCAGGCAGCGGACATTACCGCCTTCCGCGCCACTACCGTGCCCGTGGGCGAAGACCAGGAGCCGATGATTGAACAAGCTCGTGAAATCGTACGCCGTTTCAACTATATATATGGTGAAACCCTCGTGGAACCGGAAATCCTGTTGCCCGACAATGCAGCCTGCCTGCGCCTGCCGGGAACGGACGGCAAAGCCAAGATGAGCAAGAGCCTCGGCAACTGTATCTATCTTTCGGACTCTGCCGACGAGGTGCAGAAGAAGGTGAAGAGCATGTATACCGACCCCGACCACCTGCGTGTGCAAGACCCCGGAAAATTGGAAGGCAACACCGTATTCACTTACCTGGATGCCTTTTGCCGTCCGGAACACTTCGGCCTTTATCTGCCCGAATATCCGAATCTGGACGAACTGAAAGCCCACTACCAACGTGGCGGTCTGGGCGACATGAAAGTGAAGAAGTTCCTCAACGAAATTATGCAGGAGACACTGGAGCCTATCCGCAACCGCCGCAAGGAGTTTGAAAAAGACATCCCCGCCATCTACGACATGCTGAAGAAAGGTTGCGAAACTGCCAGGGAAACCGCTGCCGCAACCTTGGACGATGTACGCAAGGCTATGAAGATAAACTACTTTGATGATGCGGAACTGATTGCAGAGCAAGTAAAGAAATTCGGCGGAGAATAAGGGATAGGAGATACGAGTTACAGAAGTTACGAGTTACAAGGAGCTACCTGTTACAAGTTACTGGTTACAAAAAATGAGGGGCATGCGTCATAATAACGCATGCCCCTTCTCATTTCTATAACTCGTAACTCCTTGTAGCTTGTAGCTCGTAGCTTTCTAATTGGCAGATTTCACCAATACCACACGGTTCAGAATCGGCTGTCCGAACTTATCGACACCACCACCGGCATCCACCTTCAGGCGGTCAGCAGGAATTCCGTATTGTTTTACCAATACATCGACCACGGCTTGTGCACGCTTCAAACTCAACTCTTTGTTGAATGCCGGCGTACCGGTTGCAGAGTCTGCATATCCGTTTACAGTGTAAGTGGCGTTCGGGAACTGTTTCATCTGGTCTGCCAGATAAGACAAGTTCATTGCTTCACGTGGAGAGACTTCGGCAGAACCGATATTGAAGAATACGGTACGCGGTGCTATATCCGGATCGGGAACAATCACTTCGGTTTCCGTAACTTCGGCCACCGGCTGGTTCTGTGCAGCCACCAATGCATTCTGCAGCTGCTGGTTGGCAGCTCCCATCTCTGCAAGCTGTGCCTGCATGGCAGCCAGCTCTACCTGAGAAATCAACTGAGGCATCGGGCGACGGAATCCACGGGCGGGGAAACGGTATGTCAACCCTACCGTTGCACTCAGCACGCCATCATATCCATGATCGCCGCCAACTTCGCCATCGAACTTATCTTCAACGCCCATTGCGCTCAGCTCCAGGTTAATATCTATCGCATTGGAAATACGGAAGCGATTGATGATACCCGCGTTTACAGACAGAGCTTCGCGGTGAGGCTTTGTGTAGTTGTGAGTGAAGCCAGCACCTACATAAGGAATGATTTCATACACACGGTGCTGGTTGTATCCTCCAAACAGCGCATTCAGATTGAACATCACATCTCCGTGCAGATTCATATAGTCGAAACGCTGTTTGTAGTAGCCGTCATCCATCTGAGTGCCTTTCACGTAGTCAGCACCTGCATCATACGTATATCCTCTTGCCTGAAGGCCGCTATATTGCAGACGTACTCCCAGTCCCGGGGTGAACCATTTGCCGATGGCAAAATTCAGCGTCGGACTGATACGCTTGCCAAAACTTCCTGCCTTATCATTATCTCCAAAAGTTGCTTCGGCACCACCGCCTATAGAGAAAAACCAATTACTCCAGAACGGATTAGTGATTACCTGATATTTATCCTGAACCTGGATAACACCAAATTCTTCCACAACTTCAGTCTTTTGCTGCGCCATGGCAACAGAAGACACACCAGCTAAAGCCAGTAACATTAGAATCTTTTTCATATACCTTAAAATAGTTAAGTGGTTAATTAAACTCTTTATCATTCAAACTGTCTAATTAACGCCAACAGAACTAAAAGGTTCTGAATATTTGTACTTTTTTTGCCTTGATGCAAAAGAAAGTACTCTTCCTTATTTGGAGAAAAGCTTTTCTATGTCGTCTTCTTTAATGGTCGCCAGCACCGTCTTTCCGTCCGGAGTATAATTCGGGGATGGGCATGCAAACAGATTGTCCACGAGATTGGACATTTCCTCGTTGCTCAGCACTTGTCCATAGACGATGGCCGCAGCACGTGCCAAGGTCGATGCAAGAATTGTCTGCACCTCTTCCTTAACGTCATTCCCTTTTTCCATAGCAGTATGTACCATATTCCGGACCAATTCTACCGGGTTCAACCCCTCTATGCCCGAAGGTATGCCGTTGATGGCATAGCTGCCGCCACCCAGCGGGCTCAAATCGAAGCCTACTGCCGACAAATCTTCCAATATACTTTCCAGTACGGCAGCTTCCGAAGCCGGCAACTGGATAATCTCCGGAAACAATACCCCCTGGGATACGCCTTGTTTCTGTCGAATCTGGCTCATATAGCGGTCGAACAATACCCGGACATGCGCCCGGTGCTGGTCTATCAGCATCAGACCCGATTTAACGGAAGTCAGAATAAAACGCCCCTTGAACTGGAAGTGTTGCGCTCCTTTCTCTACCGTTGCCTCATTGCCATAGAAAGAGGCGCTTGCCCCGGAAGGAACCGTTTCCTGGAAATAAGGAACCCTCTCCTCCTCTCTTGGAGCCGTACCGGTAACCGTATCCTCTACAAAAGGCTCTTCCTCCATCGGCTCGTTCATCCTGCTGGCTTTTTCCAAACCGGAATAAAGCCCCTCCCACTCCACTTTGGGGCGCGAATAATTGCCACCGCCTCCATAGGAAGAAGCGGAAGACGTCTTGAAGGGATTGAAATCCGTGTTATAGTGTACCTTCGGAGGCTCTATCGGACGAGCCTGCTCGAATGCAGGAATATCCGGCATGTCCTCGGTATCAAAATCGATAGTAGGTATAGCGCTAAACTTGCCTAAGGATTCCTTGACCGCAGCCGACAGAATCTGCCAGATAGCCTGCTCATTCTCGAACTTAATCTCCGTCTTCGTCGGATGGATGTTCACATCGATATTGGCAGGGTCTACCTCGAAATAAATAAAGTAGGAGATTTGCTCACCGGCAGGAATCAGCTGCTCATAAGCGTCCATCACCGCTTTGTGGAAATAGGGGTGACGCATATAACGCCCGTTCACAAAAAAGTATTGGTGCGCTCCTTTCTTGCGCGAGGTTTCCGGCTTGGCAACAAAACCGGAAATCTTTATCATCGTCGTATTGACGTCTACGGACAGCAACTGCTGATTCAGTTTCTTTCCGAAAACTGCCATGATGCGTTGCCGCAAAGGCATTACCGGAAGATTGAACAATTCCGTATCATTACTATACAGATAGAAGGCTACCTCAGGATGCACCAGCGCTATACGCTCGAATTCCGTAAGGATATTGCTCAACTCCGTAGAGTTGGCTTTCAGGAATTTACGCCGGGCAGGAATATTGAAGAATAGGTTCTTGATGGAAAAATTGCTTCCCTTAGGGCAGGAAACGGCTTCCTGGCTCTCGACTTTAGAGCCGGCAATCAGCAGCCGCGTCCCCAGCTCCTCGCTGACCGGACGTGTTTTCAACTCCACTTCAGCTACCGCTGCTATAGAAGCCAACGCCTCTCCACGGAAGCCCATGGTGCGTAGGGCAAACAAATCGGCAGCCTCGCGTATCTTTGAAGTCGCATGACGTTCAAAAGAAAGGCGCGCATCCGTTTCGGACATACCCTTCCCATCATCAATCACCTGAATGCAGGTCTTGCCCGCATCGGTAATCAGCACATGTATTTCCCCTGCTTCGGCATCAATTGCATTTTCCACCAATTCTTTCACAACAGATGCCGGACGCTGAATCACCTCTCCGGCAGCAATCTGATTGGCAACCGAATCGGGCAGCAAATGAATGATATCGCTCATGATAATGTTTAATGATTAGGGATTAATGATTAATCATTATTAAATGATTCCGTTACTGATGGCATACCACAGATAAATCAACACAGCCATGACAACAAGGATTATGCCCAAATGCATCGGCTTACGTCCGCTCTCCTTACGCCGCTTCAGGTGAGTTGTTCCTTCTATGAATTTGCCCCGTATATCCTCGGGCGAGAATTCCTTTTCCGGCAGCATACCCAGGTCACGCTTGGCGTTTTCTTCCATCTTCGCCAACTTCTCTTTCCGCTCATCCACATAGATATAGCTATGATTGAAGCCACGAGGCTTCCGCATTGCAAACATTCCCATGACGCTACTTATTATTTCGTTTAATATGCATATTCCTTGGCGAAGTTACAGGTTTCCGGTCACTTTTCTTCAATACTTCACCTGCTTTTTTAGCCCTCCACTCGAAGATGTCCTCCTTGTTGAGCGGACGGATGTAGTCGAACCAAACAAAAGAAGGCAGCCTGCTCTTATCTGGTGGAATCTGGTCCAAAGGATAGGCTGTACCGGTAGTCTTTCCAACAAAGACTCCGCGCTCCATTCTTCTCTCCTTCAAGTACATTTTCAAAAGTCCACCTTCCGAATAGTTCATCATAATCAGCGAACTGTCCTTCTCCTCTACCGGATAATACACCACCAGTACATTGCCGTTTACCTCCACCAGACGCATGTCTCCATCTATGAAGAAAGCTTTCATCTCCTTACCGGAAACTTGGTTATAGTGAATACTGTCCTTTTTCTCTACCGTCAGGGCCTGATTGATGATATGTGCCCAGTCGATGGTACTATCGTTCATGTAAATTTTAATTTCCTCGCCCAACAACTGTTGTTCCCCGTGCCACAAGATAGGGTCGGTGTACATCGTCATGCAAGAGTCCTTGGAATTATACACCAACGAATCGCATACGGCCTGCACATCCGTGCGATAAGCACGCACCTTATGATAGGCACGCATCTCCCGGTACATGGAATCGGTATTCATATGGTAGGTAATCAGCCGCAAAGTATCACCGTGCATAAACAGACTGTCGCCCTGCGAATAGTCGATAGCTACGGCACGTTTGGTGGCAACGGCGCTTCCGGTCAGTTCGTTGTAGAAACAGTAGTCGCCAGTCAACATGTTCCGGTTGACCGTATCATTCATCTGTACATTGTCAAAAGCCTCACCGTATCCCAAGATGCGGTCGTAGAAAAGGCTGTCACCGGTCAATTTCTTGCCGTCGTTGGTCAGTACGGAACGGTCGAGCAGTTCTGCCTGCTCAGTAGTCGTATTATACACGCCACGTTCGGAATAAATATGATTTTGATCACTCACAATGTCGGAGGGACCTAGAATGGTAGCAATCTTGGTAGCTGTACTATACTTCAAGGTATCCGAAGTCAAGACAAACTTCGGGTTGACCAGCTTCACGTCGTGGTTGAAGACAGCCAACTTGGTGGCAGGGCTATATTCTCCCCACTCGGAAGTCAGCACATTATCCTCGTCGGTCAGCGTACCGCCTTCGAAGTAATAACCCAAATCGTACAGACGGTCATAGTTCAAACTGTCGGTTGTCAGCACCGTATTACGATTTATCATACGTACATTCTCACGCAGCATGGCCAGCTGCGACATGCCGTCATAATACAGATAGTCTC
>OLOX01004050.1_pt1 | contig 10436 bp, 7 predicted proteins | sample 1672091 | NCBI WGS metagenome assembly OLOX01 (sample SAMEA3136644, study PRJEB25190) | human gut metagenome | reverse complement strand
TCATAAAGTGCAGCGCCTCCCGCCAATTCAGGCTGCTCCCCCGCTTGCGCATATACTGCTTCAGGGTGATGCCCTCGATCAGCTCCATGACGATATACTCCACCCCATCAGACTGGTTCACGTCAAAGACGTTGACGATATTCGGATGGTTGAGCTTAGCCACTGCCTGGGACTCATCGTGGAACCGGTTGCGGATCTCCTCGTCCTGTGCCAGCTCCGGCTTTAAAATTTTGATGGCCACCATCCGGTTCAGCCGGTGACATTTCGCTTTGTAAACGACCGCCATCCCGCCCGTCCCTAAGACGTCCAGGATCTCGTATCGGTCGTCGAGAAATTTACCTATGTATTGATCCATAGTGTTACTCCTCAGATTCCTTTGCCTCCGGCGCGTCCCACGCCAAAAGCACTGCGGTTACGTTGTCCGTTGCGCCCCGTTCCAGCGCAAGCCCAATGAGCCGTTGACAGCCTCCCTCCGGCGTACCGCCGTGGAGCGCCACCTCCAACAGTTCCTCATCCTCCAGCATGTTGCTCAGGCCATCGCTGCACAGCAGCAGCATTTTCACATTCAGCCCAAGAACAGCGCTTGCAAGCCGTTCAGGGTCAATGGGTTCTGGGTCATCTTTACTGATCCCGAAACGGGTATAGTACTGGTCGATATACTTACCCGCTATGTGCGAAAGATCTGCGCGGGATAAGTATCTTGCCATTACGAAGCACAGCTTTCCGGCACGGAGCAGTAGGCTTCCACGAACCACTTGCCCCGTTCAAGCCAAAGATTCCGCTTCTGACCGCAAATCAGGCAGGTGAAGCAGTGACCTTTTCCGCCTAGGCGTGATGTCCCGTGTTTGACTGCCAAGACACGATCAATTCCATAAGTGTGAGCCTTGTCATAGTTTATGGCAAGAGGGCGGATCTTACCGTCAGGAGTAAAACGAACGTCCACTTCGACGTATCTTTTCTCACGGCGAAGGTTGTAATCACCACACATCAGAATTCCTCCTTTTTGCAGATTTATCAGAATGCAGCGTGCATTACTTGCGAGTCATACTGCGTGCCACGAACTGTTTTTCGTTTAACAGAGGAACGGACACTGTATGCTTTTTCCACTCATCCATAGAGCAGGTTACCGCTTTGCACAGACGGCATTTTGTCCAGCCATCGGTTGCATCAAGATCTACATCATAGTTCATGGTTCCGCACATCGGGCATCTTACGTTTTCTTTTCTCATAATATCACCTCTTAAAAACACCGAACAAATATGATTTCGGTCCAGAATCAACACCAAAAAGCTGTTATTCGTGGATTTGATTCGATTATATACCTGCTTTATGGAGATGTCAATTACGCATTTGTCGCTATTTTAGAGATTTCTTATTGATTTCCTGTATTTTCTATACTATAATAGAGCTACCGGATCACAAAGGAGTGTTCTTGTTATGAAAAAGAAAACCACGCTCACCAAAATACACATAGCCCCATCCACAGTGCGCTATGATGCAGTCGCTGCGAGGGATAGCAATGAGGTTGGTCAGATTCTCGCAGGCACACGAAAAAGGAATGGCTATTCACTTGTAGCTTTCTCTGAACTTCTCCGTCACTATGGCGTCGATGTCAGTGATAAAGGAATCAGCAAATGGGAAAAAGGCTATACCACTCCTAGCATCTATCAACTAGTTGCAATCTGCTACGCATTGAACATCAAGGAGGGTCCTTCCTACTTTACAAAGAACTTTCAGAAACCCGCCCTTCTAAATGACATCGGGCAAAAAAAAGTCGCTGAGTACGAAATGGACTTGATTGCATCCCGGCGCTACCAGCCAGACGCAGAAGAGCCCGCGGAAATCGACTACATAATGATGCCTGTATCAGAGTTGCCAGTATCGGCAGGTCTAGGAGCTTTTCTTGAGGGTGAAATGTTCCAGCAGATACAAGTGCCTGCCAGTAGCGTTCCGGCTGGTGCCGAGTTCGGGATATACGTTAGCGGTGATAGTATGGAGCCGCGTTATCATAACGGACAGATTGTATGGGTGAAGCGCTGCGAAGAACTTGAATGCGGGGATATCGGGATATTCGTATATGATGACTGTGGATATCTGAAAAAATACGATGAACATACCCCAGACAAATCCCAAGCAGAGTTCCTTACCGACAGCTATGGCGTGGCGCATAACCAACCGGTTTTGGTCTCTCTTAACACCAAATATTCGCCGATCCTTATATCTCCAGAGCAAAGATTTGAGATCGTTGGAAAAGTTTTGAACTAAAAAGATGGGAGGGGTTTTCGTGGATACGATCAAGCGTGTTCAGGATTTGATGCAAGAGCGTGATATGAATCTATGTGTGTTGACAAAAAAATGCGGGATATCGTACTCCACAATCCAAAGTACTGCCCGTCGAGGAGGGCAGTTAAGCGTAGAGACGATTGAAAGAATTTGTCAGGGTTTGGGAATTACATTAAAAGACTTCTTCGATTCCTCCTACCTGTAAATATAGGGGCAGCAAAAAAGCCGTTCGCCACGCTGGAAAATCTGCGTGGTGAACGGCTTTAATACTGCTTCTATTTATCCTTTGGTAATCTCCAGATAAACACTAATCTCCATGATTGTTACCATTGAAGGAATACATTTGCGACGATCTTCGGGCATACCGAATAAGATTTGCCTTGGCAGTTGAAAACAGCTCAGGTTACCTATTGCAATTCTGACTATTTGGAATATACTTGTAAGTATCAAATTATTTCACTGTATGGGAGGAAATTATTATGGCAAGACCCAAGGGAAGCAAGAATAAGACCCGTATTGTAAATGCCAACGTTGATTATGCAGCCGTCGTTGCAGAAAAGACCGCCGAAAAGGAAAAAATCGAATCTGAGGTTGCTGCGCTGACTGCAAATCTCGATGATCTGAAGACGCAGCTGAAAGCCAAGAAAGCAGAATTGAAAGCCGCCACCAAGGAACTTACTAAAGCCGAAAACAAAAAAGCTGCCGCCGAAGCAAAGGCAATGGAAGAAGCAAAGAAAGGCGAAGCAGAAGATGTGCTGAAGAAGCTGCTGGCCAGCGGTATGACGGCTGAGGAAATCCTTGCAAAACTCCAGTAATGCAATGCCGAGAGGAGGGAACACGATGACCGAGCAGGAACAGCCCAAAAACGATTTTATGCACAAGCTCGCGCTGCAAATTGTTGAGCGGCGCAACCTTGTGTTCCTCATCGTCATTCTGGGAACCATCTTCACCATCTTCTCCCGCAGCTGGGTCAAGGTGGAAAGCGACCTGACCACCTATCTGCCCAAGACCAGCGAGACCCGCATGGGCCTGGACATTATGGAAAAAGAGTTTACCACCTACGGTTCTGCCGATGTCATGGTGGCAAACATCACGCCGGACGAGGCAGACCAGCTGAACGACGAGCTGGCGGGCCTCAGGGGCATCCAGATGATCGAGTACGATGATACCACCGCCCATTATAATAATGTATCGGCGCTGTACTCCATCACATTCGATTACCCCGAGGACGACGACCAGTGCCTGGAAACGCTGGAAAGCGTCAAGGAGTACCTGAAAGACTACGATATCTACGTTTCCACCTCGCTGGGCAATACGCAGGAGGAGACGATTGAGCGTGAAGTCAATGTCATCATGGTGTATGTTGCCATCATCATTGTGGTGGTGCTGATCTTCACCTCCCAGACCTATGCGGAAGTTCCCGTGCTGCTGCTCACTTTCGTGGTGGGCATGATCCTCAACATGGGCACCAACTTCCTGCTGGGCACCATCTCGTTCGTTTCCAACTCGGTCACGAACATTCTGCAGCTGGCCCTTTCGCTGGACTACGCCATCATCTTCTGCAACCATTTTAAAGAAGAACACGAGACCCTGCCCTTGAAAGAGGCGGTCATCGAGTCGCTGGCCAAGAGTATCCCGGAGATCAGTTCCAGCTCCCTGACCACCATCGGCGGTCTGGTGGCCATGCTGTTCATGCAGTTCAAGATCGGCCCGGATATGGCCATCTGCCTCATCAAGGCCATCCTGTTCTCCATGCTGTCGGTCTTCGTGGTCATGCCCGGCCTGCTGATGCTGTTTGGCCCTTACATGAGCAAGACCAAGCACCGCAACTTTGTGCCCAAGATCTCGTTCGTGGGCCGCTATGCTTACAAAACCCGCAAGATCGTTCCCATCGTCTTTGCAGTGGTGCTGGTGTTTGCCTACCATTTCCAGACACAGTGCCCCTACGCCTATGGCTACGGCCCGATCAAGACGCCAGTGTTGAATGAGACGCAGATCGCCGATAACATGATCGACGAAAACTTTACCAAGTCCAACCTGGTGGCTCTCGTCGTACCAAAGAACGACGATTACCGGGTGGAAGCAGCCATGATCAAAGAACTGGAAAGCCACGATGAGGTGGACCACACCCGCGGCCTTTCCAACATTGAGGCCATGGACGGCTACATGCTGGAAGACCGGCTCACTTCCCGCCAGTTCTCTGAGATGGCGGGCCTGGATTACGAGCTGGCCCAAGTGGTCTACACAGGCTACGCGTTGGAAAATGATGAGTACGGCCAGGTCATTGGCAACTTCTCCAACTACAGTGTGCCGCTCATTGATATGTTCCTCTACGTCTGTGACGAGGTCGATTCCGGCATTGTCAGCCTGGACCAGGATCAGATCAACGACCTGCATGATGCCCAGACCCAGATGCTGAGCGCAAAGGCCCAGCTGCAGGGTGCGGATTACAACCGTATTCTGGTCTACCTGAACCCCAGCCTCCAGAGCGGGGATGAAATGTATGAGTTCACGGACCAGATGCGCACCATCGCCCGGAAGTATTACCCGGACGGCGACATCTATCTGGCGGGCGACGCCACCAACGAGTACGACTTCCAGAAGTCGTTTGCCATCGACAACATCGTGGTCAGCGTGGTCTCCGTGCTGATCGTGCTGATCGTCCTGCTGTTCACGTTCCAGTCGGTGGCAATGCCCATCCTACTGATCCTCGTCATCGAGGGCGCGATCTGGGTCAACTTCTCCGTCCCCGCTTTTATCCACACGCCGCTGTACTTCATGGGCTACCTGATCGTCAGCTCCATCCAGATGGGTGCAAACATCGATTACGCCATCGTTATTGCAACCCGCTACAACGAGCTGCGGGATAAGATGGACCATAAGACGGCCATGATCGAGACACTGAACTTTGCGTTCCCCACCATCCTCACCTCCGGCACCATCATGACGGTGGCCGGTACCCTGATCGGTCAGATGACGTCCGATGCCTGCATCGTGGGCATCGGCCAGTGCCTGGGCCGCGGTACCATCATCTCCATCTTCCTGGTGCTGTTCGTCCTGCCGCAGATCCTGCTGGTGGGCGGCAAGCTGGTGGATAAAACTTCGTTCTCCATGCATCATGTGGTGCTGCACACCAACACGGCCAGCGGCCGGGTGCGTGTCAATGGCATGGTGCAGGGCGAGGTGAACGGCTCCGTGGCCGGTACCATGAACGCCGTTGTGGATGGAAACGTACATCTTACCGTTCTTTCTGGTAAAATCTCACAGGAGGTGCAGGATGAAAACGACTCCCATGCGGACGAATGAGTCTGCGGCGGGCAGCACCCGGCTGCTGCACCGCCTGACCGCTGCGCTGCTGGCACTGGTGCTGGCGGCTTCGGCGGCGCTGCCGGTATTTGCGGCCGACACCGCGCCGACGGATACCATTTACATCAACAGTGTTTCGGACCTGCTGGCCTTTGCCGACAAATGCGGCTTTGATCAGTGGTCCAAAGGCAAGACCGTGATCCTGCAGGAAGACCTCTCGCTGGAGGATACGGAGTGGGCCCCCGTTGCGTCGTTCAGCGGCGCGTTCAAGGGCAACGGCCACACCATCTCGGATGTCAGCCTCGTGGGGGCTTATTCTCCAGCCGGCTTCTTCGGCATCCTGGAAGAGGGCGGTTCCATTCAGGACCTTACCATCAAGGGTGTGGTCAATCCCGTTGGTACCCAGAAGACCGCAGGCGGTCTGGTGGGCACCAACTACGGCACCATCATCAACTGCACGTTCTCCGGTGCTGTCCACGGCGAGGAGGAGGCGGGCGGTCTGGTGGGCCGCAATGAGACGAGCGGAACCATCGACCACAGCACCTCCCGTGCCATGGTCAGCGGTGCGTATGCCACCGGCGGCATCGTGGGCTACAACCTCGGTGTCATCACCGGCTGCACCAATGTGGGCGCCGTCAACTCCGAGTATCAGGAGTCCGCCCTCGATATGGAGGGCCTCCCGGCCACCCTGCTGGAGCTGGTCAAGAAGGATATGGGCGATGACCTGAGCAATAACATCTCCAATGTCTCCTCGGATACCGGCGGCATTGCAGGCCGCTCCTCCGGCCTGATCCTCAGCAGTGCCAACGCGGGCGACGTGGGCTATGCCCATGTAGGCTATAACGTGGGCGGCATCGTGGGCCGGACCGATGGCCTGATCTCCGGCTGTGTCAACCAGGGCCTGGTACAGGGCCGCAAGGACGTGGGCGGCATTGCCGGCCAGGCAGAGCCCTATGTGGAGCTGGACCTGGACCAGAGCACCATCAACCGTCTGCGCACCGAGCTGGACACGCTGCACACCATGGTCAACGGCGCGGCCGATGACATGGACGGCAGCACCAGCCTCCTCAATACCGACCTCAACACCCTGAACTCTCAGATGGACACTGCCGTGCAGGCAGCCCGCCGTCTGCAGGAGCAGGGAGGCGATTACTTTGACGAAGTGGCGGACGAGGTGGACCGCACGGGAGACCTCATCTCCGATACATTTACCCGGCTGGAGCCCGTGATGGACACGGGTGTCGACGCACTGGATAAGATGACCACCGCCGTGGGCCAGCTCAAGTGGGTCACCGCGGAGATGGCGGCCGAGATGCTGACCGCCTCCACGGCACTGGCCAAGGCTTCTTCCGGCGCGCACAAGGCCAGCGACGCGCTGAATTCCAGCAAGCAGGGTCTGGAGCAGATCAGCAAGGGCCTGGACGACCTGATCGCCTCGCTGCCGGGCAAGGATGACAGCGGCCTGAGCAGCGCCATCAGCACCATTCTGGGCGGCTATTCCAGCGTGTCCGGTGACGCGGTGGACGATCACATCAAAACAGCCATCTCCCTGCTGCAGGTGGCGAATTCCGCCATGAGCATCCTCTCGTTGGGCTCCGGCATGAGCGGCCAGATGAAGCTGCTGACCACCGGCCTGGGTCTGCTGCGGAGCGCCACGCTGCTGGCCGATGACGGCCAGCTGGCTTCCGCCGGCAAGCAGGTCACCCGCGCCGTGGGCAATATGGCAGGCCGGGCCACGCAGATCGGCGCGCTGCTGGGCAACACCGCCAACCTCGTTTCGGAGCAGGGCAATCCCCAGATGGCTTCTGCCCTTACCAGCATGTCCGGCGCGCTTGGCAATGTGGGCGACCAGCTGGGCAATCTGGAAGATATTCTGGATAAGCTGGGCTTCAACACCGGCAACATCAGTTCCGGCAATGCCTCCATTCAGGCGGGTCTGGATTCCCTGAGCGATGCCGCACAGGATCTGGGCAAGGCTGCGGATGATTTTGACAAGTCTCTGGATATCCTCAAGACGGATTCCGCCCTCACCAGCGCAACGCTGGGCCACATGTCCGCCAGCCTCGGCATCATGGCGGAGGGCATGAGCGGCCTGACCAGCATGACCAGCCAGGCGGCGGATATCGTCCACTGGCTGGCGGAGCAGGATCCCATCCATGTGCCGCGCCCCTCTTCCGAGATGACCGCGACCAAGGATGAACTGTTTGACGCTGTGACGAACATGACCGACCAGATGAGCACCCTCAACCGGGATATGCTCTCGGCCAGCAACACCCTCACCAGCAACCTCCGCTCCATCAACGACCAGATCAATGTGGTCTCCAACCTGCTGCTGGATGCTGTGGAAGAGATCAGCGACCCCGGCAGCAAGAACATCTTTGAAGATGAGTCCGAGAACCTGACGGCTCAGAACGAGGGCAAGATCGAGGGCTGCACCAACCGCGGCACCGTGGAAGCCGACATGAATGTGGGCGGCATCGCGGGTACCATGGCGGTGGAAAACACCCTTGACCCCGAAGACGACGATAAGGATGAGAACCGTTCGCTCCTGCGCACCGAGTACACCATCAGCGCGGTGGTGATGAACTGTGTCAACGAGGGCACCGTTACCTCCAAGAAAAAGGCGGCAGGCGGCATCTGCGGCGAGATGGATCTGGGCTACATCACGGGCTGCGAAGCTTACGGCAAAGTGGATGGCAACAACAAGGTGGGCGGCATTGCAGGCCATTCCTCCGCAAAGCTGATCTCCAACTGGGCCAAGTGTGAGCTGACTGGCAGCAAGTACATTGGCGGCATCGTGGGCCAGGGCGCGGACAGTGTCCTGACCGGCAACAGCTGCATCATCAAGGATAACCGCGCCATGGTGGAGATCCATGAGCCGGACGATGACGGGGATGACTCCGAAGTGGCCCTCTCCACGAGCAGCAGCAACACCGACGGTCAGTATTGGGGCGCCATTTCCGGCGGCCAGGATGGTACGTTCACGGGGAACCTGTTTGTCTCCGATACCCTGCGCGGCGTTGACCGCATCAGCCGTGCCGGTCAGGCAGAGCCCATTGATTACGATACCATGCGGGCACTGGAGGGCGCGCCCAAGGGCTTCCAGAAGCTGACGCTGACCTTTATGGCCGACGGCCACATCGTGGACCAGCGCACCTTTACTTACGGTGCATCGTTTACCGAGGCGGATTACCCCGAACTGCCCCAGAAAGACGGTTACCTTGCCGAGTGGAACACCCCGGTGCTGGATGACCTCCATCTGGACACCGTGGTCACGGCGCTGTACACCTCTTACACCCCGGCACTGAAGAGCATTGATGTCCGCATCAACGGCCGTCCGATCTTCTATGTGGATGGCCTGTTTGGCGGCTCCAATGCCCTGAGCGTTACCTCCCAGACGCCGTCCGGCGTGGCCAATGCCACCGAGCAGTGGCTGCTGGACTTCTCGGACGACGGGCAGGAGACCCACACTATCCGCTATCTGCCGCAGGGCAAGCAGGGCAGCGTCTATGTCCAGCAGGATGGCAAATGGATCAAAGTGCCTACCGATACCTTTGGCAGCTACATCACCTTTACGGCTGCCGGGACCGAGATCGTCATGGCCTTTGTGCCCAAGGGCATCCCGCTCTGGGAGCTCTGCGGCGGCACGGTAGCCGCGCTGCTGGTGGCAGCATTCCTCGCACGGAAGCTGATCCACAAGCGTAAGGCCCGTAAGGCCAAAAAGAACGCTGCCCCCGTGGAGGAACTGGATACGCCGATTGAATCGGACGACCAGAGCACCGAGCAGCACACCAAATAAAAACCAGCCCTTGGGCTGAAACGGAAAAGGCTCCGGGCTTGCCTCCCTGTGAAAGGGGAGTGCAGGCCCGGAGCCTTTTTTGCGTATACGGAAAACGTGTCAGACGCTCTTTTTGTAGACGATAAGGGAAACGATGGCGGAGAGCACTTCCGTGGCCCAGAACGCGTTCCAGACGCCCACAGGGCCAAACTGTCGGCAGAGCACCCAGGCCAGCAGCATGATGAAGACGATGTAGCGGCACAGGGAGATCACCAACGACTGCGTGCCCTTGCCCAGACCCTCCAGCGCGCCGGAAGAGGTGGTGGAGATGGCGGAGACCACAAAGCCCAGGCAGATGATCCGCAGAGCAACTTTTCCGGCTTCCACCGTCTCCGGGGTAGAGGTAAAGAGCCGCATGAGAGGCTCCGAGGCCACCAGACAGCCAAGGGTGCCCGCTGCCATGATGGCGGCGCTCAGGATGAGGGTGATCTGGTAGAGCCGGCGTACCCGTTTGTGCTCCCCGGCACCGTAGTTGTAGCTGATGAGGGGACGCATTCCCTGCACGATGCCGTTGGCGGGCAGGTAGAGGAATGTCTGTAGTTTGTAGTAGATGCCCAGCACCACCACATAGCTGCCTGAGAACGCGGCCAGCAGGCTGTTGAGGAACGTGACCAGCAGAGAGGGAAGCGCCAGGTTGAGGATGGCCGGGATGCCGATGGAGTAGAGCCGGGTGTCCAGCTCTTTGTCCAGCTTCAGGCAGGCGCGGCGCAGCCGGACGGGCAGCTCCGTGGAAGCATACACCACGAGGTAGATACCAGTGCTCAGTGCCTGGCCGATACCGGTGGCCAGCGCCGCGCCTGCAATGCCCATGGCAGGGAACGGCCCGATGCCAAAGATGAGCAGCGGGTCCAGGATAATGTTGCCCACACAGCCCACGATGAGGGCTACCATGGTCACTTTCATCCGGCCCACGGACTGGAAGATCTTCTCAAAAGCCAGGGAGGCCATGTTGACCGTGGCAAAGCCAAACACGATGTAGGAATATGACATCATCAAGCAGAATGTGGAC
>OLOX01004044.1_pt1 | contig 10447 bp, 7 predicted proteins | sample 1672091 | NCBI WGS metagenome assembly OLOX01 (sample SAMEA3136644, study PRJEB25190) | human gut metagenome | reverse complement strand
TAAAACCTGTTCTTTCTTGCCATTATTTATTCCTTCGACTAATTCTTTTATGGCTTCAGGTTGGTCGCCACTTGGTTGATATTTTGATACTAATTCAAACATATTTAATTCCTCCAATAAATTTTAATTTATTTATTATTAGTTTAATTAATTATTAAGTGTTAATACTGTACTTTTTATTTATTTTAATATATAAGACTTATTTTTTAGTTTAATTTTTAAAATTCATTTATTTAAATCTTAATAATACTTAAGTTTTCGCCTATAATTCTAGCATTATTCAGTAATAAATACAAGAAAAAAGAATAACCACCAGTAAAGTTATATAGTTATTCTTTTTTTAAATTAATTCATATTTATTTAATTTTAATCATTCATCTTAATAACAAATTTGATTGGACAATCCGTTCCTTTTTCAAAATTTTCTAATGATGTTTGAACATCTGTCATTTCTATCTCTTTAGCATAAGATTCAAGATTTAATTTTCCTTCATGCATTAATTTGATAACACTTTCAAATTCTTTAGTGGTAAAGAACAAGCTACCTGACAAATGATATTCATTGTTAACAAAGTTAAATACATTTATTTCTGGGGCATTGCCATAAGCAATTAAAACCATTTCGCCACCTTTTTTCAAATGATTTAATCCCATTGTACTAGCTTTTTGATTACCAGAGCATTCAATTACAGCATCAAAGCCTGATGGTGCTACTTCTTTTAACTTATTATCAATTTGGTCATCTTTAGCATCAAAAGCCTTCTTTACAAAGCCTGAATCGGTAACCAATTTTATTCTATCGTTATTAGTCTCGGTTATATAAACTTCTTTAACATCTAGAGCATGAGCACAAGCTGCCGCAAACATTCCAATTGGACCACAACCAGTTATTAATACTTTACTATTTTCATTTACTTTAGCAAGTTTTAAACCGTGCATAGAAATTGAAGCTGGTTCTACCATAGCACCCGCAGTAAAGCTAACATTATCTGGTAGGAATCTAACCATATCCTCTCTTACAGCAACATATTGTCCATAACCACCATCAGAGCCAATACCTGGACCGCCTTCTAAAACATGGTCACAAATATTTTCATGACCTGTACCACAGAACTCACAAGTATCTTTTAAGCAAGAGCCAATTTCCATGGCAACAACTCTATCGCCATTTTTAAATATTGTACTGTTACCTGAATCATATATTTCACCAGCAAATTCATGTCCAATAACAAAATTAGTACCAGCATTATAACCAGTTTGCCAAATCATATGGATATCTGAGCCACATATTCCAGTTCTTTTGACCTTTATAACAACCTTATTACCAGTAGCTACTGGTATATCTTTTTCAATTATTGCAAATTTTTTGGGTTCTACCAAAGTTAATGCTTTCATTTAAATAAATCACCTATCCTTAATTTGAGTATACCAAATTTTATAAAAAATATCAGAAAATTAAATAAATATTTTTATTATTATGTAAAGTTGATGCCAATTAGTTTTAAAAAAGTCACTAGTATTAGTTTTATATGTGACTTTAATTTCTTAATATACTTTTATTAATCATTTAAATCTTCTGATAATAATTTATTATCATCAGTTTCTTCTTTAGCAATATCACCTTTTTTAGAAATAACTTTTTCTTCTTTTAATTTAGTAAACATATCACGAATGCTTTTACTATTATTAGTTAACTTCTTAATAGTTATGTTATCAATTTTATCATTAGCAATTCGTAAGTTTTTATCGCTTGATAATAAGGCTTCTTTAGTTTTTTGCAAGTGGTCAATTGTTTTATCAATTTCCTCAATGGCAGTAGTAAATTTTTTACTGGCTAGAGCATAATTACGACCAAAATCATTTTTAAATTTATTTAAGCTATCTTCAAAATTAGAAATATCAATATTTTGATTCTGAACTATTTCTAGTTCCTTCTTATAATCTAAAGTATTTAACCCCATACTTCTTATTAATGTTATTAAAGGAATAAAAAATTGAGGTCTAATAACATACATTTTAGGATAACGATAACTAACATCTACGATACCAGTATTATAATAGTCATTGTCAATTTCAAGTAGCGATACTAATACAGCATATTCACAATTTTTTTCATGACGGTCTTTATCTAATTCTTTAAAGAAGTCTTCATTCTTATGCTTACTAGCGGTCATATCGGCCTCATTTTTCATTTCAAACATTATTGAGGTAATTTCGGTACCTTCATCATCATAATCTTTAAAGATGAAATCGCCTTTAGAGCCAGTTTTAGCATCATTATCTTTTTCAAAGTAAGCATTTTTAAATAATGGTCTTAATTTGTTAAACTCTGTATTACAGTGTACCTCTAAAGATTCACCTACCATTTTAGTAGATTGTCTGGCTTTAAAATCTTTGTAATATGCTATTTGTTCGTCTTTAGCTTTTAATTTTTCTTCATAAGTTGCTTTTAAGGAAGTTTCTTTTATCAAATACTCACTTTTAGAGGTTTCTAATTTTGTTGTTACCTTTTCTAATTCTTGAATATTCTTTGATTTTTCTTCTTGTAGTTCTAATTGATATTTAGTTTCTTGAAGTTTTATGGCATTAGCATGGTCATTATTGATATTTTCTAATTTAGAGGTTAATTCGTTTATTTTAGCTTGTTGGTCATTTAGTTTTTTTGTATATTCATCTTTTAGATTCTGGTTTTCTTTTTCATGTTTTCTTTCTAAATTAGCTTCTTGAATTTCTAAAGCTGTATCTTTTTCGCTATTAAATTGTTTTTCTCGTTCTTGTAAATCCTTTCTAAATTCTTCATCTCTTACTTGTTTAGCAATTGAATTATAAGACTGTTCATCAATTTGAAAAACGGTCTTGCAGTGTGGACATTTTATTTCATTCATTTTTATCTTCCTTTCTTCTTATAAATATTATTTACTAATGATTATCAATGATAATTTGATATATTTGTTTCAAAAGGTATGTACTAGATTCTTTGTCATACAAACCATGGTCGGTATTGCCATAATCATTCAATTTAGTAATGATTTCATATTGTATATTATGATTTATTTCTTGAGCTTTATTTAATATTTTAAGATAAAGTTCTAAAGGAATTAATTTATCTGTTGTTGATAAATAATAAATCGTTTTTAGTTGCAATTTAGCAAATTCTACTTCAATATCGTAGTTTTCTTCAGCTTCATAGATAGTTTTTTTGCCTTCAAATATTCCTTTTATTTTAGTAAATTGTGTATTATGGTGAAGTAAGTATTCTTGTTTTTGGTAGCTAAATTGATATTTAGGATTAAGATTATAGATTATTTTTGGCGAATTAGGACAAATAAGGTGTATTTGTTTTATGTCATTCAAAGGTATATCATTTATTTTCGTTAAATAATATTCAATTACTAAAGCTCCTATGCCAGTACCGATGAAATATATTTTTTTAAAAGAATACTTATTTTTTAAATATTTAATTACATCGCGTAAGTCTTTGGCAAGACGCATATATAAAGTATCACGTTTATCCATTTTATCGTTTACTAGACTTTTACCATGATTGCGAAGGTCATAGCGAAATGTAGCAAAATCATCATTTTTAATTAAAGAGTTTGTTAGGATTTCATAGTTGCCATAGCTTTTTGTTTGAAAAATTATTTTATTATTTTCTTTTTTGATTGCACTGCCTTCAATTACAGGAAAAAGACCATTTTCATCTCGGTTGTAGCCACCTTCATGAAGCATTATTACAACATTTTGAGCATTTTGATTGCCTTCTAGAATGCCACGCCGATGCCGATAAGTATCCAGGGGGTGACCTCTTTGCCAAAGATGGCATTCAGTGCAAAAAGCAGCAGTAAAGGTATGCCGAAAGCACCTCCGGAAATCAGATTCTGCAGACCGGTGCCTATATTCTGCCGACTGGTCATCTTTGAATTCAGGTCGGTAGTCTTGTTGTTGTAGACTGCCAGTTGGAACAGACAGCAGTATACGGCTCCCGGAATGAATATCAGCCATGCGATGCAACCGAGTACGGATACCTTCCCGGTAACCATACCGGGAATCATCAGAATCGTAGGAATGAGCAATGCAATGCTGTACAGTATGTATTTGGCACGCAGCAGCGAGTAGATAGATTCCTTGCGGCTCATCAGTCCGTCAATGTAATTGCCTTCGTAACCCATCAGTGTGCTGAGGAACATGATGCCGAAGATAATGTAATTATAAAGGACGAAGAAATCTCTCAGACCTCCGTCATACACATCGGAAAAGCTAATGATACTACTGAACATTATCACTACACCGGTGATGGAATAGAGCGAACGCTTACAAATCTTGTTGCGTAGCAATAACTTGAGTTCCAGTCTCATGTATTCGCCTATTTCGCCGTAGCGGTCGAGGAATTTGTATTCGGATACATGTTTTATCCGTGTATCTTCCACTTTGTTCAGTTCATTGTAGATGAGTTTCTGCATCAAGGTGCGGTTGATGAACCACATGAGGGCGATGGCAGCCAGTACACCGATGAATGACAGTATATTGCCGGTGATGAACCCTTCTCCCAGATTGACAAAACAGTCGAAAAGCGGACTGTTGTCCGGAATGAATAGTGCGGCGGCAATGCCACCATATACTACTACCGGTAGTGCCAGCCACCAGATGCGCTCACCCATCAGTGTGCGGCACAACAAGAACCAGTAGTTATTGAATACCATCAGCAGCCAGATGCCAATGCAATAGGTCAGCACACCACTGATTCCATAGAATTTGGTGACGGTGATGATGGAAAACGGAACAAACAGAAACAGCCAGAACAGATTGAAGCCATCCAGTCCGGAACGGATCAGCAGGAAGTCGATAAGACGGTTCCGCTTGATGGGAAGCAGCAGGTAGGGCTTCACTTCCTGGGTGGGTGTTTTTTGGAAAGGCAGGCGTATCAGGAAATCCAGCACAAGGACAAATATCAATCCGGAATTCATTACGTGATAGGCTTCTGTGGCACCACCGTCAAAGGCGAATGCAAAGGTCGTACCGAAGAATATCAGGTAACCGGCCCAGAAGACGAACATGAAGTACATCCAGAATTTTCCGAATTTACTTTTTTCGTACATCGGATTTCGTTTTTCTGCCAGTTTTCCGTGCTTGCGCAAATCTAAGAAAAGACTCATAGTATTTGTATATATAGAGTTTGTATAAAAAAAGCTGCGCTGCCTTTCATCGAACAACGCAGCCTTCTGTGTGTATGGCTCTCTTATTCTTTGTCAGGAGTTTCAGGACTGATCATTGATACCTCAATCTCGTTCTTCTGCTTGAACAAGTCGTCGGTGAACTTCTGGATGTCCTTCACGGTGATGCTGTTGACAATCTGTTCGTAATCCTTTATCGGATTCATACCGGTGAACAGGTATTCGTCAATGCTTCCCAGCCAGTAGCTGTTCTCCTTCAAGTCTTCGGCATGTTTCTTCAGCATGAACTCCTTCACTTTATTCAAGTCTCCTTCCGACGGACCTGCTTTGGCGATGTTGTCGAGTTCTGCAAAGATAATCTGCATCAGCTTTTCTCTTTTTGCCGGAGCGGTTTCGAATACAATCTGCAAGAGAGCCTTTTCTTTCGGATATTTGCTTAATTGGCCGCCTACATATACACCGTAAGTGCCCCCTTCGTCTTCACGTACCTTGGCTGTATAAACCAAGTCGAGAATCTGGCTGGTCATACTCAGCAGGATGTCATTTTTCAGGTCGTACTTGCAGTCACCGTTCAGCAGGACAAAGTTCGACGCTTTGGCAGTTTCCTGCTTCCGTACGAATTCGTTCTTATAAACTCCCTGGCGCATGTCCACTTTATTGTCCTTGAATGTTTCCTTGCGGTTGATGGCAGGCAGTGAACCCAGGTACTCGGCGATGAGTGGTTTCATTTCCTCCACATTCACATTTCCTACAAAGATAAAGGTAAAATCGCTGGCATCTTTGTAGCGGTCTTGATACATGGACAGAATCTTGTCATAATCCATCTTGTCAATCATGTCCGCCTTTATTCTGGCTCTTCTGGGATGGTGCATGTAAATACCGGCCGAGACAGAGTCACTGAACGCCACCTGGGGATTCATTTCCATATTCTGCAAAGCAGCTTTGTTGCGGTTCTTGTAGGATGCGAAGGCATCGTCGTCACGGCGTGGAGCGGTGAACGTCAAGTAAGTGAGCTGCATCATTGTTTCGAAGTCTTTCGGTGAACAGCTGCCATTGACGGTTTCTGTCTTGTCACCGATACCATAGCTGACGGAAGCTTTCTTGCCGGCCAGAACTTTTTCCAGGTCTACGGCACTGAAATTACCCAGACCACCGACACTCACTGCATCCAGTCCGTTGATGTTGATGATTTCCGAGTCGGGGAACAAGGAACTACCGCCTAGGCTGACTCCCTTCATGCGGATTTCGTCTGCCTTGAAATCTGTCTTCTTGATAATGACCTTGACTCCGTTGGAGAGTGTCAGCGTTGTAGTGCCGAATGTATCATCTGTCTGCTCGGATACAATCTTTCCGCCTTTCGGGGCTTCGGCCATCAAAGGTTCATCCGACACCTTGTCTACGTAGGCAGTCAGTTTTTCAGCTTTAATATCTTTCAGAATCTTCTTGATTGCATCTTCTGTCGGCATTTTCAATCCTTCCTTATCCGGACCGAGAATTGCGACTACCTGGTTACTGTCTGTCACGAGGGCTTGCATCATCTGGTTCAGTGCGGCAACCGGAATGGCGGGAGCTATCTGATTGATGATGGCGTATTCGTTTTCGATGCCCGGAATCGGTTCGTTATCGAGGAAATGACGGACATATTCATCCACGTACTCTTCATTCTTGCGTTTGTCACGCTCGTTATAAGCAGATTCCAGTTGGCGCAGATATTCGGCACGGGCACGGTTGTATTCCGTTTCCGTAAAGCCGAATTGGCGGGCGCGTTCTGTTTCGCGCAGGAGAGTGGCTATTCCATTTTCTATGGCATCTTCCTTGCAGACAACGACACCGGTGAAGGCATCTTTGGTTTTGGCAACAAAGAAATCATCGTCATAAGTGGCGGCATATATATAAGGAGGATTGGCGGTCTGTACCAATTCGTTCAGACGCGCATTCAGCATATTGTTGATGAGCGTGGTTGCATAATTCTGTACCAGATAGCCCATGTCGCCTTTCTGCTCGTCAGGAGTGGCTTCGTGCTTGTTGAAGATGAGGGCTTGTACATTGGACTGTTCCTTGTCCTGATAAACCAATACAATAGGCTCCTTGTTGTCGTTTACCGGATAGTACTCGCGTTTGGCAGCATTGGGCTGGGCGGGAATATCAGAAAACATTTTCTTGATTTGGGCTTCGATGGCGTCCACATCTATATCGCCAACTACCACAATACCCTGAAGGTCCGGACGGTACCACTTTTCATAGTAGTCTCTCAAAGTTTGCGGTTTGAAGTTCATAACGACCTCCATCGTTCCGATAGGGAAACAAGTGGCATACTTCGTTCCTTCGAACATGACTGGAAGCATCTTCTCCTGGAAGCGTTGTATGGCGCTCATACGGGTGCGCCATTCTTCGTTGATGACTCCGCGTTCTTTGTCTATTTCCTTCGGGTCCAGGGTCAAATCGTTACTCCAGTCGTGCAGAATCAGCAGGCAGGAGTCGATGGCTCCCGGAGTAGTGACCGGCACATTGGAAATGTTGTATACGGTTTCGTCTACGGAAGTATAGGCGTTCAAGTTCTCACCGAATTTCACCCCGATACGCTCCAGGTATTGCTTCAGTGCATCACCGGGGAAGTGGGTCGTTCCATTGAAACACATGTGTTCCAGGAAGTGGGCAAGGCCGCGCTGGTCGGCTTCTTCCTGAATGGAGCCTACCTTTTGGGCAATGTAAAAGTCGGCCCGGTTTGCAGGCTGGCTGTTCTTGCGGATATAATAGGTCAATCCGTTGTCCAACTTTCCGATACGGACATTTTTGTCGACCGGGATAGGCGGCATTTGCTGTGCAAATACCTGCTGAAAATTGCAGCAAAGAATTAACGCTACAATCCATAAACCACGTAATAGATGTTTCATATTATTATGAATTTAAATTGTTCTTGAACTATCTGTCGGACAGCCCTTGGATAAATCACAACTTCTGTTGTTTTTTTCGGATTCCATTCCGGATAAATGGAATTTATCTGACTGCTTCCCGGATGCGGACCAATTTGGTCAGCAGGTCTTCCAGCAGGTCGAGTTTCAGCATGTTGGCGCCGTCACTCTTGGCTACGGCGGGATTTTCGTGGGTTTCGATGAACAGTCCGTCTACACCTACGGCAACACCGGCTTTGGCTACGGTCTCGATAAGTTGCGGCATACCTCCCGTGACGCCACTGGTCTGGTTGGGCTGTTGCAGGGAGTGGGTTACATCCAGGATGACGGGGAAACCGAAGGTCTGCATTTCGGGGATGCCGCGATAGTCGATGACTAAATCCTGATAACCGAAAGTAGTTCCGCGTTCCGTCAGCATGACGTTCCTATTGCCTGCTTCCACTACTTTATCAGCCGCAAAGCGCATGGCAAGCGGAGAGAGGAACTGCCCTTTCTTGATGTTGATGGTTTTTCCGGTTTTGGCGGCGGCTACAAGCAGGTCTGTCTGCCGGCAGAGGAAGGCGGGAATTTGCAGAATATCCACATATTCGGCAGCCATGGTGGCTTCTTCGGCGGCATGAATGTCGGTCACGGTAGGTACTCCGAAAGTGTCGTGTACCTTTTGCAGTATCTTCAGCGCCTTTTCGTCACCGATACCCATAAAGGAATCCAGACGCGAACGGTTGGCTTTACGGTACGACCCTTTGAATACGTATGGGATTTGCAGTTTTTCTGTGATGGTCACGATACGTTCGGCAATGCGCATTGCCATTTCTTCTCCTTCGATGACACATGGACCTGCCAGTAGGAAGAAGTTTCCGGCAGGATTATTCTTTAATTCAATCATAGGTTGTTACTGATTAAGTATTTTCAATTGGGTATAATCAATGTTATTGCTTCATGCAGTACGCTGATGTCCAGTGGAAAATGACGGTCGAGAATACGTCCGTCCAAATCGACAGAGGCATTTTGCGCACGCAGCACTTTTACTTTTTGCGTACGGTAGGGCATCACTACCTTATGGTTCAGAATCCGCCCTTGGATAAGCATCCACAATCCCGACCATAGTTGCAGCAATTCGGGACGGTAAATGACGGAAACATCCAGCCAGCCGTTATAGGGCACTGCACTAGGCGCTTGTCCGTATCCCCACGCACTGCCTATGCAGACAGTCATGATGCGTCCGCGTATATGCTCGCCGTTTATCTTGAGATGCATGCGGTACAGCTTCCGTTCGAAGATAATGGATAGCAGTGCCATGAAGTAAGAGAGGAACTTCACTCCCCAGAAACGCTTGCACTGGTCGGTGATTTTCACGATACGGGCTCCCAGGCCTATGTTGATGGCATTGAGAAAGTAGCGTGTCAGATGCTTTTCACCGTCGTAATAATAGCAGGTACCCACGTCTATTTTCCGGCGGCGGTTGTTGATGATGCAATCCACCGCTTTCTTGTAATCCGAACTCATTTCCCAATAGTCGGCAAAGTCATTTCCTATACCATTGGGGATGATGCCGATGGCTATATTCTCCTTGTCTGGTGCATTGGAAAGCATGATGCCGTTAATGACGTCATTCAGTGCGCCGTCACCGCCTACTACAACAATGGTGCGGTAGCCGTTGTTGGCGAGGATGCCTGCCAGACGCTCTACCGAACCGAACCCTTCGGACTGCACATAGTCGTAAGGCACACCTTTGCTGTCTATGTATTCTTTGATTTCTTTCCACCGTTTCTGCACTTTCCGTGTTCCGGCTTTGGGGTTGTATATCACTCCCAACTTTTCGGGTTCTGCACTCATGATTCTATTTACAATTTGACTATTTACTATTTACGATTTAAATCACCCGGTCACTTTATCATTTCATCATCCTTCCAACTTCTTCTTTACAAAAGCTATCTTTTCTTCCATCGGCCACCGGGCATTCATCCAATGGATGGTAAATCCACGCCGTTCCATACCGCGGAACCAGGTCATCTGGCGTTTGGCAAACTGGTGGATGGCTGTTTCCAGTTGCGTGAACATCTCTTCATAGGTCAACTTGCCGATGACATAAAGTGTCAGATACTTGTATTCCAGTCCGTAATAGATGAGGTCATCCGGTTGGATGCCTTGCTCTATCAGACGTCGCACTTCGTCTATCATTCCTTCTTCCAGGCGCTGGTGCAGGCGGCGGGTGATTTTCTCCAATCGGCTACCGCGTCCCTGCAAGTCGTTATAGGTTTGTGTAAACGCAAAGAAACGGCGGCTCTGATTTCTCAAAGCCACCGTTACAAAGTGCATAACAATATAGTCGCTGTACGATGGCTTTTTTTCTTTTGCCATCGT
>OLOX01004043.1_pt1 | contig 10449 bp, 7 predicted proteins | sample 1672091 | NCBI WGS metagenome assembly OLOX01 (sample SAMEA3136644, study PRJEB25190) | human gut metagenome | reverse complement strand
TATGGGCGCTGCCCAAACCCGCAAGCCTTTAAAAAGGCTTGACCTAAATTTTTAAGTCTATCTCTCAACTGTTATTTTACCCAAATTAAAGCAAAAATCCCGATAAAGTCGCACTTTATCGGGATAAAATTTTAATTAATGCTTAAATTTTGTACCGCCTTTTGATACATCCTGCTTTGGAAGTTCTACATCTGCGGTGTCAAATTTTCTCTTTTTGGTTTTGCCTGCTTTACCTGTTGCTAGAGCAAATTTGTATCTGCCACGGCTCTTTACTGTAGCAATAATAAAGTAAACAATACCTGCAACACTTAAAATCAAGCACACAATACCTGCATAAAGCATCCAATGTCCGTTATCGGATTTACTTGTGTTTTTCTTGATAAAGTTGAAATCATCGCCGTCGCTGTCGGTAAGAGATGCGTTTTTGAGATTTGCGGAAATATCGTTCCAATCGCTCTGTGAAAGCGTTTTATCGTCAATAGTATCTTTGCTTACAGAATACATCTGTGCAGGAGGCGCAGTGGTTTCGGGTACAGTATATGTTGACTGACCGCCGCCTACATATACATCGTCGCCGTCGCTGTAGTATGGCTTATCATCATAACTGTAAGTAGGCTCTTCATAATAAGGCTCTGTAGGCTCCGGCTCGGGCTCGGGAGCATATGTCGGTTCGGGCTCGGGAGCATATGTCGGTTCGGGTTCCGGCTCGTATGTCGGCTCCGGTTCGGGTTCCGGCTCATATGTCGGTTCCGGCTCGGGAGCAGGCTCGGTTTCAATAATTTCTCCGCCGCTTTCTTCGCCTTCAACCGCACTTACCGAAAAAGCAAATACAGAAAAACTGAGTGCAAGTACGGAAATTAAAGCAATTATTTTTCTTTTCATACTGTTGACTCCTTTCATATATTTAAAAGGTTATTAATCGGTTGAAAATATCTGCACTAAATGCCACACAAAGGCTGTGTGGCATTTTGGGTTTTAAATTTTTAGTTTGAAGAAGATGAACTTGAAGAGCTTGAACTTGAAGAGTTTGAGCTTGAAGATGAGCTTTCAGGCTTTACAAAGTAAAGTTCAGGCTTATACTGGTCAAGTACAGACTGATTCTTTTCACAATCGGTCTTTTGTGCAAGGTCATCAACATACTTTGCAAACTCGTCTTTTTTCATATCTGCAAGCAATTTGTTGCGCTGTGTTGAATCGTAAACATAGCTGTCAATGTCTGAGTTGATGTCACCCTTATAGATAAGGTAATAAACTGCTGTATTGCCTGAACCTACCTTAACTGTCTTAGCCTCGTTCGCTTTCATTTCGCCGAGAGCTGTCTTAAGCTCATCGCCGAGTGAACTGCTTTTAAGGTTTTCTACAGCTGATGTTGACGGATCGTCTGTAAGTGAGTTAGCTGTCTTGTACTTATTTAAAACATCGTCAAAAGAAGTACCGTTATTAAGTTCCTTTGCGTAACCGTCAAACTCGTCTGTAATCTTCTTTGCGTCTTCGTCGGAAAGCGCTGCATCTTTGCTGTTGTTTGACTCGTCGGTTGTTGACTCATAAAGATTTGCTTTTATGTACTTATAGTCTGTATAGTTTTCTGTAAAGTATGAAATAAATTCGTCATCCTTTACCTCTTTTGAACCGCCCTCACCGTAAAGCTTTTCAAATACTGCTGTGTATTTTGTGTTATAAAGTGTTGTGCAATATTCAAAGCTTTCAAAAGAAACACCGTAAGGCTCGTACTGGTCTTTATAAGGCATATAGTAGCCGTATGAAGCGTAAGGGCCTACTGTCCAATATTCCTCGGCTGTTTTTTTAGCCGAATCTGCGGTAGCGCCGCTCATATCAATGCCGAGTTCCTCAACGAGGTTGTCAGTCACAATGTAATTAAGACACATTGTTTCTGCCTCGTTTTTGATCCAATCTCTTGCAATCGCCTTGTCGCCGTCATCGTCTGTAATCTCAAGGTCAAGCCATGAATCGGATGCCTCGTCATATGAAGCAAGTTTCGACGCATAATTTTGAGCTTGTGAGTAAGCTGTTTTGAGTGAGTAGCTGTAAACGCCGATTGGCAATTCTACTTTATCTGTCCTGTAAGCCCATTCTGCATTAAGGCTGATTGGAGTGCAGCCAACCGCTGCAACAGCAATAATCAGTGCAAGCAACAATGAACCGATCTTTGCATATGGTTTCATAATATTTACCGTCCTTAAAAAATTCTATTTCACCCGTAAAATGACAGGGTGCGTACTTTATGATTATACACAAAAAAATTTGCATTGTCTATATATTTTCTAAAATTTATTGCTTTTTCGGCAAAATTTTCAGACAACTATCAGATTTTGAATACTTTTTTGAGCATATCAAGCGATGAACCGCCGCCACATCTTATTGTAATGTACGGTTTGCTGCCCGCAGACAGCATTGCTCTGCCGTTGAGCCTTGAAAGAAGTTCTATAACCTTCGGCGATTTTATCTCTTTGACAAACAGTAAAACATTGGTATCCGTCTGCCTGATTTCGTAAATACCCATTGCGTTTGCACAGTTTCTTATAAGCGCAATATCAATAAGTCCGAGCACGGATTCGGGAATTTCGCCGAAACGGTCTTTGAGTTCGTCCTTAACATCAAGGCTGTCCTCTTTGTTGCGTATATCGGCGATTCTGCGATATACATCAAGTCGGAGAGTAAGGCTTTCTACATAGCTCTCCGGAATGTGCGCATTTACCGAAATATCAATAAGACAATCAAGGTCGGCAGACTGTGCGGCTTCGCCCTTTTCTTCGCTTACTGCCTCGCCCAACAGCTTAAGATACATATCGTATCCGACAGATTCCATATGTCCGTGCTGTTGAGCACCCATAATGTTTCCTGCTCCTCTTAATTCAAGATCTCGCATTGCGATTTTAAATCCGCTGCCAAATTCGGTAAATTCTCTGATAGCGGCAAGGCGCTTTTGCTGAATTTCTGTAAGCACTTTGTTTTTGCGGAATGTAAGATAAGCATAGGCTCTGCGGTTGCTTCTGCCTACTCGTCCTCTTAGCTGATGAAGCTGTGAAAGTCCCATTCTGTCCGCATTTTCTATAATTAGCGTATTTGCGTTCGGCAGGTCAACACCCGTTTCTATTATAGTGGTGCATACTAATACATTTACTTCCTGTTCAATCATCATTCGCCATACTTCGCTAAGTTCGTGCTCTTTCATTTTGCCGTGACCTATGGCTATTTTTGCCTCGGGCACAGCCTCAAGAATTCTTGAGGCACAGGATTCAATAGTCGCAACATCGTTATGCAGGTAGAAAACCTGTCCGCCTCTTCTCAGTTCCTTGCGGATAGCCTCGTTAATTACCGCATCGTCATGTTCAAGAACATAAGTCTGTACAGGCTGACGGTTTCGTGGCGCTTCCTCGATTACACTCATATCTCTTAAACCGCTCATTGCCATATTGAGAGTTCTTGGAATAGGTGTAGCCGAAAGAGTAAGAACATCTACATTTTTGCAAAGCTCCTTAAAGCGTTCCTTTTGTGCCACGCCAAAGCGCTGTTCCTCGTCAATGATTGCAAGTCCGAGGTCACGGAACTCCACATCTTTTTGCACAAGTCTGTGCGTGCCGACCACCAAATCTACCTCTCCACGCTTTAGCTTTTCAATGGTTTCTTTCTGCTGTTTTGCCGTTCTGAATCGTGACAGCAATTCAATTCTTATCGGATAGCCCTCAAATCTCTTGCAAACGGTTTGATAATGCTGCCACGCAAGAATTGTTGTCGGGCAAAGCAATGCGCATTGTTTTGAATCCGCAACGCACTTAAATGCCGCTCGCAGTGCCACCTCTGTTTTGCCAAAACCTACATCACCGCACAAAAGTCTGTCCATCGGTGAGGTTTTCTGCATATCTGTCTTGATTTCATCACAGCACCTAAGCTGGTCGGGAGTTTCTTCGTATTCAAACTTAGCCTCAAAATCGTGCTGCCATTCGTTATCTTGTGAAAAAGCATAGCCCTTTGCTTTCATTCTTGCGGAATAAAGTGCAATAAGCTCCTTTGCAATGTCCTTTACAGATGCTTTTACTCTTGACTTTGCTTTCTGCCAATCCTGCGAGCCGAGCTTATTAAGCCTTACACGACTGTTTTCGGACGGGCCGATATATTTTGCAACCATATCAAGTTGAGTTACGGGCACATAAAGAACATCGCCCTTTGCATACTCAATCTTGATGTAGTCTTTTACAATTCCGTGGGTATCAATTTTACGGATACCGCCGAAAATACCTATACCGTGAACGCTGTGTACCACATAATCGCCCTGCGAAAGCTCCGAAAGGCTGTAAACCTCCCGGCTGTCCTTTGATATTTTCTTTCTTGCTTTCTTTTTCGGCACATACGAAATATGCCCCTGTGTGATAATAAAGAATTTTTCGAGCGGATATTCAAAGCCTGCGCTCAAAGTACCGGGCAATACAAATAATGCGTTTTCCTTTATTTCCGACAACTTATCGGCATACTGTGCGGGAATACCGTCATTTCTAAGCGAATCACAAAGGTTTTTTGCCGCCTTGTCCGTTCCCGCAAGCACAACACCGCAGCTTTCTGCAGTGAGCATACCGTTTAAGTCCTCCTCAAGCTGTTTGTATGAGCCGTTCCATACAGAAAGCTGTTTTGCAGAAAACGATACTATTTTTCTGAGCGGAATTGTTGTTGAACCGTGCACAAAGCCCTCAAGCATAACAATGCCGTGAGAAGTAAAAATATCAACACATTCCGCAAAAGTGAGTGAATACTTGTCAAGACCTCTGCAAAGAATGCCGTCCTCAAAGGCAGATTTTACGGTTTCTTCATTTCTGAAGTCCATTGCTCTGCCACGCTCTGAAATATTGTTAAACTCCGAAGTGAAAATCAAAGTATCTCTGTCGAGATAATCAAATAAGGTTTCGGCTTTATCATATAAAAGCGGAATAAACTTGTCGGTATTTGAAAGCATTGCACCCGACCTGATGCTGTCCGCCTCCGAAAGCAGTGTTTCCTTAACCTGCGGAGCTTTTTTGCCTCGCACGCCTTTTGCAAGATTTTCTATTTTGTCGGCAAGCGCCGTTCTGTCCTCAATAATTACCTCCGCAGACGGCGAAAGACGGATTTCGCCTGCCTTTTCCCCTCTTCGCTGTGTATCAATATCAAAGAAAGAAAGGTCGGTGATTTCATCACCCCAAAATTCCGCACGAACAGGATTTTCGGCATCAGGCATAAAGAAATCGAGAATACCGCCTCTTACAGAAAACTGACCGCTGCCCTCTACCGCATCAAAACGCTCGTATCCGAGCAGGGTAAGTGTTCGTACGGCTTTTTCTATACTGATTTCAAGGCCTTCTTTTAAAGTCAGAACACAGTCCCTCAAAAATTCCTTTGGCACTGTGAACTGCGACGCTGCATCAATACAGCTGACAACTACATCACATTCGCCGTCAATGAGTTTGAGCAGTACCTTAAGTCTTGCGTGTTCGTACTCTCTTGAGGCGCTCTGAATATCTCTGAAATTAAAATCACGCTCGGGGTAAAAATAAGCACGCATACCCATACTTGCAAGGTCATTGCAGATTGTCTGCGCCTCTCGCTCGTCGGAGGCAACACAAAAGGCTGTGGTGCTCTTGCGGCAACACAGCGAATAGATAATATGTGCCTTGTGAACGGCGGAAAGTCCCGTAGCGCAAACACTGCCGCCACGCACAACAGCTTTTTCGAGTGAGTTAAAAACCTCACTGTTTTTAAAAACATCAACTAAAAATTTCATAATTCATCTTGCTTTAATTTTTTGTTCACTTTTTATTTATCAAAAATTGGGATAATTACCGATTTTTTCAACATTGTTTCAACATTGTTTTATAAAAATGTTAATTAAACAAATTCATTGCTCTGTCGATTTTTCCGTCTGCCATAAGTTCAACGGCTTTTGCGGCATTTTCAAATACCTGCGCAAGCTTTTTCTGTTCATCGTCGGAAAATCTTGAAAGCACCCAATCCGCTAAATCCCACTCGGGTGTAGGCTTTGCGCCGATTCCTATTTTAACTCGTGGGAACTTATCACTGCCGCTTAAATATATAATGCTCTTCATTCCTCTCTGTCCGCCGTCACTGCCCTTTGAGCGAATACGCATTTTACCGACATCGAGGGATATATCGTCAAATAATACTATCACATTTTCAGGTGAAATTTTGTAGAAATTCATCGCCTCTACCACTGCCTGACCGCTGTTGTTCATATATGTGGTAGGTTTCATAAGCATTGCCTTTCTGCCTGCTATATTACATTCGCCGACATAGCTTTTAAATTTTACTCTGTCTACCTTGCAGTCAAGACTCTCGGCTATTGCGTCAATTGCAAGCCAGCCTGCGTTATGACGGGTGTTTTCGTACTTCTTATCGGGGTTTCCGAGTCCTACTACCAAAAGCTCGACACCGCCGCCAAAGCTCTTTTTATTACCAAACATAAATACCTTCCTTTATATAAATTATTCTTTATTAAATTCAATTACAACCCAATCGTCATTGCCGAGGTGGTAAGGATTACCGCAATAAGGGCAATTATGCTCTCTTGTAGCGTCAAAACTGCCGCCGCAACTGCGACAGTTTACATTCTTTATAGAAAAACCTGCATTTGCTATTGCGTGTATATTTTTGCAAACAACAACCCTGAATTTTTCCTTTGAACTTTTGAGAGCGCCGCCGTCAACCTTTGTTACTGTTGTATATACGGTAATATCTACATAGCAGTAGTTACCGTCTGTTTTCAGCGTATTATACCTTACTGTACCGTCATAGCTAATGTCCACAATATCTTTAAAGGTGTTTTGCATAGGCTTGCCGTCATAAGCCGCAAGGTTGGTGTAGTCATCGCTGAATATCATAAGTTTCATAAGATTTATAACCTTACCTATGAAAAACTCATACGAAAAGTTAGGGTCAATCTGTCGCATAACCTTTGGCAGCTGAGTTTTTGCCCTTACATGAGGGACGAGCAAAAACAGGCTTTTTATTGCGCCAATCATCATCCATATGAGTATAAAAGCCGCCCACAAAATATAACCCGAAACAGCGCCATAAATCAATCCTACAATTACGCACTGCACAATCTGAAATACAAAGTCATCGCTGCCCTGCACTATGTTTCCGTTATTAATATTAGAAATCAAAGAATAGCTCATAACGGTGGCTATCATACCAAGAACGCATATAAGCATTGACGGCTTTAGTATTTTTCTGATTGGGTCTACCTCGTCTTTAATGTGATAAAAGTTTGTAACCTTAGGAAATAAGTCGTCAATAATAAATCTTGTTCCGCAGCTTTTACAGCCTGTAAGTAAGTCCTGCACATCACTGATAGCGCCGCAGTTTGGGCACGCAACCGCACCGCCTGCATTTTGATTTAAAAGTCTTGTGATGGTAGCATAAAAGTTGCGTTTATTCTTTCTTTTCTTTTTCTTTTTATTATTTACAAAAAAGGTTTCTGTCACCTTATAGTCTTTACAGGCAACATCACTTTTGTAGTCGCCTCTGTCGGTGACGGTAAAGCACTTGAGCGCCTGCTTAAACGAGCTTTCTTTTGTATCAAACACAACTTCTTTTCTGACATTATTTTCATCAAGTCTTTTTTTCTGAAGTTCAAGAGTGTAGTTTACATCAAGAGAGCCCATATCGGGAGTTTTTCCCGTATTGTGCCATTGAGCGTATTCGTCAATAAATTTATCAACGATTTCTGTATTTTCGTTATTGTTAAATGTTAAATTAAAAAAACTCATTTTCTTATTATACCTCGTGCAGTCTGAATAACTGCTAATAAACCATGGTTTGTGTTTATATATAAATTTAGTTTGTTTGTCGTTACAACCCAAAACCTTTTTAACGGCGAAATGGCGGGTTATTTGAAACCCGCCTGTATAATCGCTATTTAATTTTCGGTTCATTAACCAAATGCAGGTGTAAACGGCTTGTCATTGTAAATTCTTGCGATAGCCTCTGCAAATGTAGGAGCAACAGGAAGAATTGTGAACTTGTCAATCATCTTCTCCTGTGGTACAGGGATTGTATCAAGAAGAACAACCTCTTTGATTGCGCTGTTCTTAATTCTCTCGATAGCAGGACCTGAAAGAACTGCGTGTGTAGCACAAGCATAAACTTCAGTAGCACCGCCCTTTTCAACTATAGCGTTTGCTGCGTTGCAAAGTGTGCCTGCTGTGTCAATCATATCGTCAACAAGGATAACCTTTTTGCCTCTTGCGTCACCGATGATGTTCATAACTTCGCAAACATTAGCCTTTGGTCTTCTCTTATCAATAATAGCAAGACCTGTGCCAATCTTAGACGCAAAGTTTCTTGAACGGGTAACCGAACCGAGGTCAGGAGAAACAACGATGTATTCATCAAAGTTTCCGCCGATTTTCTCTCTCATATAGTTAGCAAGGATAGGAGAACCATAGAGGTGGTCAACAGGGATATTAAAGAAGCCCTGAATCTGGTTTGCGTGAAGATCCATTGTAAGCACACGATCGGCACCTGCTGATGTGATGATGTCAGCACAAAGTTTTGCCGAAATCGGATCTCTTGCCTTAGCTTTTCTGTCCTGTCTTGCGTAGCCGAAGTAAGGCATAACTGCTGTAATTCTTGCAGCGGAAGCACGCTTCATGGCATCAATCATAATAAGCATTTCCATTAAATTGTCATTTACCGGAGTGCAAGTTGACTGAACGATAAAGCAATCGCTGCCTCTTACAGATTCCTGAAGAGAAACCGCTATTTCACCGTCAGAAAACTGAGTACATTTGCTCTTACCAAGCGGAACTCCAAGGCTACCTGCAATTCCTTTGGCTACATTTACATTTGAGCTTCCGGTAAAGATTTTAATGTCTTTTCCGTGAAAATTCATTGTAATCGCTCCTTTTTACTCTATAGTTTGTATTCTACTATTATCTTAACAGGTATATCCCCTGTCTTTTGCAATATTGTTAAGCTCCTCAAGCTGTGCGGGATCATTTGCGCCGAGCACTGTGTCGCTGCACTCTGCGGTATAAGCGCCTACCTTACAGCCGTCCGAAAGCAAAAGTTTTAATGCGTCGGGCAAATAATATTCCTTTGCATTATTATCGGATGAAATTCTGCCGAGCACAGACAAAAGCTTTTCTGCGTCAAACCAGAAACCGCCCGAATTTACTTCCTTAATCTTAAGGATTTCTTCACTGCCGTCTTTCTGTTCTACGATTGACTTTACATCGCCGTTTTCGTCACGGACAATTCTGCCGTAGCCTGTAGGGTCGTCAACCATTGCGGAAATTACAGTTGCACTTGATTGAGTGTTTATGTGCTGTTCAAGTGACTTTTCAATGGTTTTGCTGTCCATAAAAGGTGCGTCGCCGTTTAAAATCACCACGCTGTCGCCTTTGTGACTTTCAAGAAAGTCTTTAGCCATCATTACTGCGTGGCCTGTACCGAGTCGCTCTGCCTGATAAACCGTTTCAACCTTAAAATCAAGTGTTGACACAAATTCATCTATACATTCTTTTTTAAAGCCCTTTACAATGCAGATGTCATTAATGCCTGCCTTTTTAAGTGAAGAAATAACCCACTCAAGCATAGGCTTGCCAAGTACGAGCGAAAGTGTTTTCGGCTTGTCGCTTTTCATACGCTTGCCTTCGCCGCCCGCAAGAATAATCGCACAATTACTCATATGTAATCTCCTTGGTATTCTGTAATTTGTGTGTTTACTTTAATATGTACACACAACAAGACATATTAATATTATCGCATAAAAAATACAAATTTCAAGAGTATTTTACAAAAAAACAACATTAGGGGTAAATTTAAACGATTTATACAATATTGATGAAGTATAAAATTGAATTTTATAGGAAAAAATTTTAAAAAATCTATAGCTATTTTGAACAAACTTTGTTATAATTATGTGTAGGCTTATACAAGCGGGCGAATTTTGACACAATTTTCGCCACAGCCGTATAATTTATTATTTTAGGAGGATTACCAAAATGGCAAACAAATGGGTATACCTTTTCTCAGAAGGTAATGCTAACATGCGTGAGCTTCTCGGCGGTAAGGGTGCTAACCTTGCAGAAATGACAAGTTTAGGACTTCCTGTACCACAGGGCTTTACAATTACAACAGAGGCTTGTACTCAGTACTATGAGGACGGCAGAGAGATTAACGAAGAAATTCAGGGTCAGATCAACGAGTACATCGGCAAGATGGAAGAGATCACAGGCAAGAAGTTCGGTGACTTAGAGAATCCGCTCCTCGTTTCGGTTCGTTCAGGTGCCAGAGCATCAATGCCAGGTATGATGGATACAATCCTCAACCTCGGTCTTAACGAAGAAGTTGTTGAAGTTATTGCAAAGAAGTCTAACAACCCTCGTTGGGCTTGGGACTGCTACAGAAGATTTATTCAGATGTATTCTGATGTAGTTA
>OLOX01004040.1_pt1 | contig 10453 bp, 8 predicted proteins | sample 1672091 | NCBI WGS metagenome assembly OLOX01 (sample SAMEA3136644, study PRJEB25190) | human gut metagenome | reverse complement strand
AGGCATTAAGCAGTTCTTCTCTGCTTTCATACATATTCATATCAATTGCATCTGCCCGCACATATTCCGGTGTCTGTCCAAATATCATATCATCTGCAGCCTTTCTTGCAAAGACCAGAGATTCCAGAAGAGAATTACTTGCCAGACGGTTTCTTCCATGGACACCATTACAGCTTGTCTCTCCACAGGCATAAAGTCCCTTCATGGAAGTTTTGCTTCCCAGATTTACCTTGATCCCACCCATAAAATAATGCTGTGCCGGAACAACCGGGATTGGCTCTTTTCTCGGATCAAAGCCTTCTTCCACGCACTGTTCATAAATATGAGGAAAATGTTCCAGAATTGTTTTCTCTCCCAGAGGGCGCATATCTTCCCATACAAACTCTGTTCCATCCTTTTCCATCTGGGCAAAAATCTTCTGGCTCAGCAGATCTCTCGGCTGTAATTCGTTTGTAAAACGCTGTCCGTTCTTATCATACAGAAGAGCACCTTCTCCTCTGACTGATTCTGAAACCAGGAAACGCCGTCCGGGTTTCTTTGAATAGAGAGTTGTCGGATGAATCTGGATATAGTCCAGATTTTCCATTTCCACATGGTGCTTCATTGCAATTCCCACACCATCTCCCGCAATATGCGAAAAGTTGGTAGAGTTTTTAAAAAGCCCGCCGATTCCGCCGCAGGCAAGAACCACATACTGAGAATAAACAGGAAATGCCTGGTCATTCCGATCCATTGCAATGATTCCGCAGACTGTATTATCTTTGGAGATCAGGTCTACCATAGTCATATATTCACAAATTTCAATATTTTCTTTTATTTTTGCAGCAGTTAAGAGAGTCTGTGTGATTTCTTTTCCTGTAATATCCTCATGAAAAAGAATCCTTGGCTGGGAATGTGCTCCCTCTCTGGTAAACGCCAGATTTCCCAGACCATCCCTTGTAAAATCCACATGATAACGCAGAAGATCCCTGATAATATCATTGGAGCTGCGGATCATCAGATCTACTGCCCGTTTATTATTCTCATAATGTCCTGCCCGCATGGTATCTTCAAAATAATTTTCATAGTCATCTTCGCCGCGCAGCATACAGATTCCGCCCTGTGCCAGGAATGAATCTGACTGGTCTGCCTCCTGCTTGGTGATAAGCAGGATTTTCATTTTCTCCGGAAGGTTCAGCGCACAGTACAGTCCGGCTGCCCCTGTTCCCACAATAATGACATCATAATGTTCTTTCATCTTTCTTTCCTCACATCATGCCTGATTTTCGTTTGTCTGTGCAATTATACTCCCCGGATATACAGGTGTCAAGACACCTGTATATAATTATGACAACATTGTTTGCTTTGAGTTACTGTGAACGTAACCACTTTGAAAATCCTACTGCTTATTGCTTTTCACATCTCCACAGGGGTCTTACTTGATTCGGTTAAAGGCAGAAACAGATTTTCCATTGACTATTGTAACCGCCCCACAGTCTCTGGTGATCAGTACTCTGCTTCCACTCTTCTTCAGCCGTTCCAGCGTATCCGGCGACGGATGCCCGTATGTGTTTGTTGCAGAACAGGAAACAACAGCCAGTTCCGGTCTGACGATTTCCAGAAACTCTGCTCCTGTAGAATATCTGGAACCGTGATGGGCAGTTTTCAGGAAGTCCACATCTTCAAGACACTCATTCTGTATCAGTTTTTCTTCTGTCACCATCCCGATATCTCCGGTAAAAAGCCCTTTGAAATCTTTGCTTATCATTTCCAGAACCATTGCATCTTCATTTACTTCCTTCCCTGATGCTGTGGACTCCGGCCACAGAACCTTCAGTCTGACAGTTCCATATCTGATCTCATCTCCTGCTTTCACAGTAAGCACCCGGACTCCCGCTGACTCTGCCAGCTCTGTCAGCTCCCGATAATTTTTATTCTCCTGAATATCGTTCCATTTGGGCAGGATCAGATTCTCTATGCGCAGAGAAGTCAGATCTTTCTCAACAAATTCCAGAAGTTCCCGCACCCCGCTGATATGATCTTCATCTGTGTGAGAAACATAAATTCCGTCCAGTCTGGAAATCCCTCTGCTCTTCAAGTATGGGAGCAGCTGATATTTTCCCAGTTCATTCTTATTCGTACTGCCCCCGTCGATCAGGATATTCCATCTGTTTTCTATTTCCACCACAATTCCGTCTCCCTGTCCCACATCCAGACAGGCGATACGGAAATCTTCATGCGGTCTGTAACTGATCAGCAGAATTGCAAAGCATACCATACCTGCATATACAGCCCGGATTTTCCACGCAAAGATCTTACCATTTTCACTTTTCATCACACCCGCTCTGTACATCCACACCGCTGTTGCCAGAACCAGATAATATCCAACGATCTGCCACACTTCCGGCTTTCCGCCGATCCATGTACAAAACGAAAGTCGCCCCAGCAGCACTGTCAGGAACTCATATCCTCTCAGAATAATCCTGCCCGGAACAACAGCCAGAAACGCTCCTCTGACAGTGACTAATCCAAGTAATGCACCGGCAGTTCCGCTTCCCAGTACAATCCCCACAGTAGGAAGCACCAGCAGATTCAGAAAAATCCCCATCACCGACACTTCTCCGTAAAACCACAGCACTATGGGAAGTGTGGTAAGCTGCACAACTCCGGATGCCAGAAATGACATCAGAAGTTTATTTCTGATTTTTCCCTTCTCATTAACCTCACTTCGTTTTTTCCGGTTTAATACATCCATCCCCTCCTGCACTAACGGCCAGACACAGCCAATCCCAATCACCGATCCAAAAGACAGCAGAAAACCTCCATCAAGCAGATACGCCGGATTTTCCATAAGGATCAGGATCGCCGCAGCCGCCATTCCTGTAGGCATATCATAAATCCGTCCTGCGATCTTTGCACCTACAGAAAGTAAAAACATACATACTGCCCGCATAGTTGAAACAGTCCCTCCGGTCATCATCCCATACTGAAGCATGATCACCAGCGCCAGCAGGCCTGCCGGCCAGATACCCAGACCGATTTTTTTCAGCAGATTATACAGTCCCATTCCAAGAAGACTGATATGGAGCCCCGAAATCGCCAGGATATGTATAATTCCTGCCATCTGATAACGCATTTTCAACTCCGGATCCAGATTTGTTTTATCTCCCAGCACGATTGCTTCAAACGCTCCAGCTTCCATTCCACAGGTCTTCTCCAGAATACCTGCAAATTTCTGCTGCATATCGATCAGGAACTGCCCATATACAGAATGACTCTGCGACTGCTTCTTTATCTTTCCTTTCTTCATCACATAATAGATCCTCTGGCAGCCATAGTATGCTTTACTGTCAAACTCTCCCGGATTCGTGGGGCTTTGCACCTCTTCCAGTTTTCCGGACACCAGAACAAGACTTCCTGCCAGAAGTTTATCAACATCACTGTTACCGCTATGATTCTTTTTTTGTTTTAAATAAACCTTTATATTATCAATGGAAACTTTTTCAGAATTGTAAATAAGATAAGTATTTCTAAGATATACAGATTGAAAATCTTCATTCTCCCGGCACCTGACCACCTCCCCGCAGATGGTGGATTCCGGATGCTTTCTGATCCATGTCTGCACAGACTGTGGCAGTGGATTCCCCCTTATCAGGGAAAATCCCAGCCAGTCTGTCACACACAGAAAAACAACCAGAAGCATGCACAGGATACACACAGGGCGTCTCCTCACTTTTGTGCCTCCTCTTCGTTTATGAATATCACTCTTTTTCCTTGACTACCAGCTTATCATTTCTTTCATAAAAATGATACAGCTCCATCTTCTTACCAAAGGTATCCAGCCTGTCCTTCCCGCCGACCGTAATCTGCACTTTGTCTGCATCCAGCGCATCCAGCAGCGAATTTACCACAGAATATACCGGTATTTTCTCCGATACATCCAGCGCATAGGAAGAAAATACTCCGTCAAATGCCACATAGCAGATCCTGTCTGCTATGGTCACATTCAGAACCTCCGTATTCTCCGGAATTGTGGGGTAATGCCCTTTTTCCAGCGGTCCCTTCATTAACTGTTCCAGAACGATCCTCTCTTTGGGGATACTGCGTTTATACCGCACAGTACGCTGTTCTTTTACCAGCTTCTGACCACTCTTATCAGTAAAATAAAGCGTAAAGGTATTGCTGCAATAGGCATCCGGTTCAGTTCCTGTGAACTCGGCAAAGGTATCTGCAGTCATATTTCCCACAGCCTGTCCCCTGGAATCTGTCAGATCTTCATTTTCTATTGTAAAACGCACAGAATTAATCCCCGGAACCTGAAGGAAAGTCTTCACAACACCTGCCCGCACAAGTAATTCCCTGGCGCGGCTCATGCTGCTGTACTGACTGTTAAAGTTGACCACCAGCACGTCCTCTTCTACACTGTAATTCATCTGTACTCCTTCAGGAAGCAGACTGACCCGGTTCTGCGAATCTGTCTGCTGGCTGTTCATCCGCTGCATCATATCCTTAAGCATATAGTCTGCAGTTGTCTCCTCCGGAGAGTAGCTTTCCTTCTGAAGCTGAGTTTCATCAGAGCTGATATCGTACAGATAATATTTGGCATCCTGTTTACCCGAATCTTCATGTATCTCCACAGAACACCCGGCCGCAAGGATGCTTAGTATTAACGCTGTTATAATGATTGAAAGTTTCTTTTTCACAATGGCACCTCCTATGACGGTATATAAGACAGAGGAATACGCACAGAGAATGTAGTTCCCTCTCCTTCTTTACTGAATACTTTGATCGTTCCATGGTGCATTGCAATAGAACTCTTGGTGATCGCCAGTCCCAGACCGGTTCCCCCGATTTCCTTGGAATGGGACTTGTCCACACGATAGAAACGCTCAAAGATTCTCTCTATACTGTCCTCAGGGATTCCCATACCGGAATCCGCCACTGTTATATAGAAATATTTATGGTCTGCATCCAGAGACACACGCACCCATCCATCATCCACATTATATTTAATTCCATTCTCCACCAGATTGCTGACAGCAAGAGTAAACTTCACCTCATCCACATCTGCATCCACAGGTCGGAAGCAATCCAGGATCAGATCGATATTGCGCCTGTCTGCAATGGGACGCAAGCGCTTGAGGATATCCTCCAGAAGCTGATTGATATCCATATGGGTGATGTTTACATCTGCTGCTTTCTTATCCATCTTTACCAGTGAGAGCAGATCTGTAATGATCTTATTCTCTCTGTCGATCTCAGCAGTAATATCACTCATAAACTCCTGATACAGTTCCTCCGGGACTCCCTGCTGTCCAACCAGAGAATCTGCCAGAACCTTCATAGAAGTCAGAGGCGTCTTCAGTTCATGGGACACATTGGATACAAACTCCTGCCTGGATTCATCAAGAATTTTCATGCGGTTGACCATCTTGTTGAATGCATCTGTGATCAGCTCTGTCTCCGTATAGTCAGGAACACTGATTTCTTCATCCAGCATGCCATCTGTCAGGTCTTCAATGGCCTTCGTCACTCTTGCAAGTGGTTTTACAAGTATTGTAGAGAGCAGCCATGCCAGAAATACCGAAAGAACAACAATACTTCCGATCAGCATCACGCCTCTCTGTTCCATCTCTGCCAGTGTTTCCGCAATATCAACAGCCGAAACACTTACCAGCATCACGCCCTGAAGCTGCTGCACATCCGGACTCTGTACAGGAACTGCAAGCTCCAGTACTTTACTTCTGGCGTCATAATTGCTTGTCTCTTCTCCTTTCAGACAGGCTACAGCCAGTGAACTGAGAAGCGTCTTTCCCTCCTCTGTGTGGAAGGTATCACTCACTATCTTAAAATCTCTGTCAGCCAGCAGGATGCGTCCGTTATACACATTGGAAAACAGTTCCAGCTTGCTGTTTACAACCTCTGAATCTGTATCATTGAGATAATTCTCCCTGATGATCAGATTACATAAAATATCGCACTGATCACCCACTGTCTCTGTAAGCATTGCAACCGCCCGGTTCTGATAGTTATGAAGCATCGTATATGTTACAATAACCCCCGGCACGATTCCCAGAATGATCAGGATGATCAGAATACGAAAACGCAGACTTCTGAAAAAATTTTTTCTTTTTTTCACCTTTTCAACTCCGTTCTCTTCTGTCATGCAGTTTGATGCATGCTTTCTGTCTGTTCGTAAAACAGTCATTGTTTATCGAATCCTTATCATCTTATCACAGAAAAATGGGCTTTTCTACATCTTAGCGAAAAGTAATTTATTTTTTGCAGCAATCAATGCGCAAGACATATCTCAGGAAATATTACCTCAATCGCTCTTTTATTATATACGCTCACTTTTGCTTCTCCGAACAGATATGACATATTCAAGCTATACAGCAACTGTCCTTACAAAATTTACATTTCATGGTTTTTCACCTCTTTTTTCTTAAAAATGGGTACAAAAAGAACGGTCGGTGGGGTGAAATGCCAACCGCTCTCTTTTGTTTTAAAGTTATTCCTTCCAAAAATCATTATAATATTTTGTCATTAATTTTTGATATTCTTCAGGTAAAAGTTTATAAACCTCAGGATTTTCAATTAGTCCAGACAAATAGTCCAGCCAATTTATATCTTGATATTTCAGTGCTATTTTTATTGCATATATGTAATTTTCCATTATACAATCTACATTCATTCGCTTAATTCTTGCATATATATCAAATGCACCCGGCCAATTCATATCTTTTATCCATTCAAACATATTATTCATATATTTTTTTAATTCATTATCTGATTTTGAGCTAATTACCTTTGCACAGTTTTCCCATACAGATTTATCTTCTATTGGTTGAAATAAAACGGAAAGATATTCTATTTTTTTCGCTTCGTCTATTCCTCTCAATTGTTCTTTTTCTGAACTATTCCAACTTAACATTTTAAAAATAGTATCAATATCTGTTCCCATTTAGTTTCCTCCATCCCATTTTACTACAACACTCTTTACCGCTTGAGTCCAAATTGAACCACTCCCTGCATTTATCCATGTTTGAATACTTACTCCTACTGGCACCACACTAACATGTGTTAATTTGTCCTGATATGCATAAACTATCCCTGTCTTATTTAATGTATTAATTGTTGTAACAGCTGCTTTTCCTCCCATCCTAGGTGGAATTGTTGAGAACGATAAGCCTGTATCTGAATCTTTCTGAGAAGGCGTTAAATTTCCAGGATTCGTTCCTCCATACCTATAAATAGCAACATCTTTTTTATTTCTAGGCAAACTTAAAATCTTTGTTTGTGTATTATCGTGAATTTTATCCTTATAATATTCATAAATACTAAAACCTAATACAATTCCGGCTGCTACAAAATCCATTACTGGAGATGGTCCATCTGATGTCGCAATAGCAACCGCAGAGCCTCCAGATATCGAAATGCCTTTACTTACCGCACCGACAATATCCTTTACAAATGATATTGATTTTTTTACAAACGATATAAATGAATATCCGTTAACATCAACATTCATAATCGGATTATTATTACAATACAAAAACATATTACAATCATGTTTTCCTACTCCAGTAGAAAAATATCCATCTGCGCAAATAAATCTTTTAATTTCCGCATCATAATATCTACTTTTCAGATAATACATACCTGTTTCATTATCATAATAATATCCCTTATAGCGGAACGGATTCTGAACACCTACTGTATCTGCCAGCTCACCTGTAACAGCAATCACTTTTCCCCAACTGTCAGAAGTATATTTTACTACCACTTTTCCATCTGCGTCAACAAGGGCAATGATGTCACCCTGTACATTTCGTACATAAAAATAGGTGATTCCCCTGATGGTAACAGAAATCAGATTGGCCTGGGAGTCATAACAGTACCAGATGATTCTTCCGTCAGTTTTCTCAGAAAGGAGAAGATCTCCTGCCCACTGATATTCAGTCACTGTATTGTCTACTGTTTTTTTCACTCTGGCACCAATATTGTCGTAAAGATATTTAATACTCTTTCCATTTTCTACACCGGAAAGCCTGCGTCCCTGTGTCCAGGTATAAGTTGTTCCTCCTCTGGTAAGCATATTTCCAATGGCATCATAAGTCATTGCTGTGCCATCCCAGCTCAGGAGTTTATCCTTCCATGCACTGTCATAAGTTCCTGTCATTGTCTTCACAGGTGTATCAGGAAGAGTTTCCGCAGTCGTAAATGCGTACTCTTTTTCTACTGTCAGATTACCACCCAGATCATAGGCATAAGTGATGGTTTTGTTTAACTGATGATTATTTTCCCGGATCAGCTGATTTAATTCGTCATATCGAAATGTACTCTCACCTGCAGAATCTTTGATACTTATGATATTTCCGTTTGCGTCATACGTATAGTTTAAGGTTTCAGAACCATTCTTAACTGTTTTAGGAAGACTGTAAAGATTCTCTTTAATACCGGAAATGCATCAACAATTTGCTCCGTTAGACTTTTCTGAAATAAGTAAGCATTCAATTACTCGCTTATTTTTGCCGCAACATAATACCAGCCTTTTTCTGACAGATTAATTTCATATTCTTTCACTATCTGAATCACATCCGTCCGGTTATCATTCTTGCTATAAGCAAATAAAGAAAATCCACTGTACAACCGCCATTATTCTGCCAGACTACAGTTCCTTCAACCAGATAAGTCACATTTAAGTTGTACAGCAACTGTCCTTATCTCTCAGATATTCTGTTCCCATCAATGCATCCAGACGGGCAGCAATGAGAACATACAACAATGTCATGCCTTTTCTGCACAACCCTTTCCAGCCTGCTCTGCTTTCCAGTGCACCATTTTCAGATTTCGGACTTTTTCCAAATACTGCCGGAAGAAAGATTCCCCCTGTAAACCAGTCGATTGCCATAAACAAAAGCAATGTCTGCAGGAATTTATCCCAACCTCCAAAACACACTGCCAGAGTACTTCCGGCAAGACCAATTAATGTAATTATTCTGTATTTCATAGTTTTTCACCTCTTTTTTCTTAAAAATGGGTACAAAAAAACGGTCGGTGGGGGAATGCCAACCGTTCTCTTCATAATCAACTTTATTCATCTTTAACTTTGTTCCTGTCAAACAATCATAATATCACTTTCGTTCCAGTCTATAGATATCTCTTCGCCATCTAAGTGAATCACATAATTTTTTGGTTTTTCTTTTCCACCCGGATAACAGAATCATTTCCGGTCATTTTCAGCATGTATCCGTTGAGGTCAAGAGAAACGAACTCGTTTGTTGTGCCGATCTTTGTAAGCTCGCTGCAGGCGATAATGGTAGCCGTGGAATCAACAACGCCGATAACACAGTCCATAGTATCTCTCATCTGATGTATTAAACCCTGAAAAAGTCTGTTTGACATTAGTTTGGTCATCCTTTCACATGAAATCCTGATCCTATAATACGCCGAATAAACGCCTGCAAACCCATGTTTCGCCATGAGCCATGCGCAGGATTCGATACGAAGATCTATTCGGCAGACATTACGCAGGCTTGGAAGACAGCTCCTGCCGCTGAAACAATCTTATATAGTTTAATTTTATCATACTGTGCGGCTTTTTGTGTTAATTTTTTATGAACTTTGGTGAAAATCACAAAAAAAATGTAGTTTGTCATATTCACTGTAAAATATTGCACAAAAGAATAAAACGGGCAGAAAAACAAAAGGAGTATGTTCAGCGAACACACTCCTAAAATTACAAAAGCTTCGATTATCTGGATTCCTCAGCAAAACCGCTGTCAACGAGCTCGGTAAGTGCTGTTACAGCTTCCTGCTCGTCAGCGCCGTCAGCAATAATTCTGATCTGTGTACCGCCGACAATACCAAGTGAGAGGATACCGAGAAGGCTCTTTGCATTTACTCTTCTCTCTTCCTTTTCGATCCAGATAGAGGACTTGAATTCGTTTGCTTTCTGGATAAAAAATGTAGCGGGGCGTGCATGCAAACCAACCTGATTCTGAACCATTACATCTTTAACAAACATAATACTCTCTCCTATTCGTAAGTAGCTTTATCAATACAGTTTTGAGTTTTAGCTAATAATTAAATTATACAATGCAATCGGAGCTTAGTCAACACAAATTTATGATTAAATGTTCTCATAGGTGTAAATTCTGCTTTTTGAATTACACGGCCTATTTTTTAGGTTTCCAATTTGTTACTTTTCACTAATTTTATGAGTGATGTACAATTTTCAACAGTGTTTTATATGCAAATCAACAGGAATTTGTTCACTGAATTTCCTGTGTATTATAACAGTATATTTATATATTAACTTTTTAAGAACATCTTCACATTATTTTCCAAGCTTTTCCAGCATATCGGGACGCCTTTCGGCAGTTATTTTAAGCGCCTGCTCATGCCTCCACGCCGCAATATTCTTGTGGTGACCCGTAAGCAGAACAGGGGGAACTTCAGATCGGAAGAG
>OLOX01004035.1_pt1 | contig 10464 bp, 8 predicted proteins | sample 1672091 | NCBI WGS metagenome assembly OLOX01 (sample SAMEA3136644, study PRJEB25190) | human gut metagenome | reverse complement strand
GGACGAAGAGAAAGAAAGAAGTTATACTATTTTAGAAGAAATGGAATAGTATTTTTAACCGAATCAGGTAAGTCCCCTGCGGAGATTGCGAAAAGCAATAAGAGTGGGTGTGGACTTGCTATCATACAGTCAGGAGGAAAAGGTTATGGGGAAAAAAGTTTCTGATTTTTTAAAAAGCGAGATTTTATCATCGGTTTTTTATCTGGCATTTGGTCTGTGTCTGCTCCTGGTTCCGGACCAGACCGTAAACATTATCTGCAAGATTGTATTCGGACTGGTAATGATCGCTTCCGGTATTTATCATATTGTTATTTATACAGCTGAGAAGGAAAAGGCAACGATTCTTGATCTGTTTACGGGTGTAATCGTCATGGTGCTTGGAATTTTTCTTTTCTTTACACCGCAGATCGTGATCAAAATCCTGCCATATTTACTGGGAGCCTTGGTACTGGTTGACAGTATCTGGAAGATAAAGGGAAGTTACAGACTGAAAAAAGCCCAGAGAGGACGCTGGAAGATTATTCTTATTGGCTGTCTGGTATTTATTGCGCTGGGTGTTTCCATGTTGCTCTATTCTTTTTTGAGTGTAACCCGGATGATCCTGTTTTCCGGAATTATTCTGACTGCTGATGGAGTGGCAGACATTGTATTTTTGATCATGATTCGTCTTGGAATGAAAAAATCCGAAAAACTCTGTGCTGAAAAAGAACAGGAAGAGAATGGCAAAGAGAAACCATGGGATGACCCGGCAGATGCAGGTCTGGACGAAAAAGTGCAGGATAAATCTTTAAATGAAGATGAAACAGAATGGAAGCAAGATACAGATTCTCAGGTTCAGGAAGCGGAGATGGAAATAGAAACCGGGAAGACTGCAGATGCAGCAGATGCAGACGCCATTCTGGATGCAGAGATGCAGACTCCGGATGAAGGCGTGGAAAGTCCCGGCAGAGAAATCCGGGAAATGCTGAAAAATCATGATGAACCGCTGGAAGAATGGAAGGACTGAGTGAAATATGCAGGAACAGAATCCCATTGTACTGATGAATTTCTCCGGAATTTACAGAGAAGAAGAATTCTGGAAAAACAGACAGGTATCCTGGATTGAGCTTCAGGATGTCTGTGGGACAAACTGCTATTGTGATGAGGAAGCAATCGCAGAGATTAATAAACGAACAGAAAATTATCCAACTGTCGGAATCCATTTTATTGATTCCGGCAATTATCACTATATGACAAGACTTTGGCTGACAAGAATGGATCAACCGTTCTGTCTGCTGGTATACGATAATCATACAGATATGCAGCCTCCGGCTTTTGGTGGGATTTTGTCGTGTGGAGGATGGATCGCGGCAGCGTTGGAGGAACTGGAGAATCTGAAATATGTGATCCTTGTGGGACCGGATGAAGCAGCCTATGAGCAGGTAGATGAGAATCTGAAGGACAGAGTGATATTTCTCTCCAGAGAGAAACTTCAGGTGATGAATGATGAAGAGAGAAACTGGTTTCTCAGGGAAACAGTCAGTGAAGTATGTAATTGGAGAAAATCGGAAGGTTTACAGGAAGATGCTGAAAAATTCCTTCCATTATATATATCTGTTGATAAAGATGTGCTTTGTACAGAGGATGCACAGACGACATGGAGCCAGGGGGATATGAGGCTGACAACTTTGGTGTCCGGTGTACAGACTGTATTGGAATGTGCAAAAGAAAGCAGTGGAAAGATTGCCGGTGTGGATATCTGCGGAGAAGCAGATGCGGAAGCGGTACATGAGAATGAAGCCAATGATTATGCAAATGAAAAATTGCTGGAGGTTTTTGAAGGTTTATTTGGGAAATCCGACTGTGAATAATAAATAAAATGAGAGAGTGACAGGAAGTATTTTAAGATTTGAGAGGATTTGAGACATGCATAATGAATTGTTGCATATAGGACCGTTGACGGTATATGGTTATGGATTTATGATTGCCATGGGAGTATTGGCTGCCTGGTTTGTGGCTGAGCAGAGAGCGCGTAAACTGAAACTTGCATGTGAACATATTTTTTATCTGGTAGTGTGGTGCGCCATTGGTGGATTTACATCTGCGAAGATTTTGTTCTGGATCACCAACTGGAGGGAATTTCTGCAGAATCCAAGGCAGATCATAGGATCAGATGGATTTGTGGTATATGGAGGAATCATCGGAGGAATTCTGGTGGGCTGGCTGTACTGCAGGATAAAGAAGTTGAAATTTCTGGAGTATTTTGATCTGATGATGCCATCCATTGCACTGGCACAGGGATTTGGCAGGATTGGATGCTTTCTGGCAGGCTGCTGTTATGGGAAAGAAACTTCAGGGCCTCTGGCGGTTACGTTTACAAATTCAGATTTTGCACCCAACAATGTTGCTCTGATCCCGACACAGATTTATTCCGGTTTTTTGGATTTTGCCCATTTTTTGCTGCTGCTTTATGTGGCAAAGCATAAGAAAGCAGATGGACAGGTGGCTGCCTGCTATCTTATTTTCTACAGTATAGGAAGATTTGTGATCGAATTTTTCAGAGGAGATATTGAAAGAGGAAGCGTAGGAGTATTGTCGACTTCGCAGTTTATCAGTATTTTTACAACTGTGGCTGGAATTATATTATTACTGACTGTTGTGAAGAAACAAAAGCAGGAAGCGAATATCAGTCTGAACAGTAAAGGTTAGAATTGTCATAAAGAGCATATATTGTGCATATCATGTATAAAAAATCCAGGGAGGACAGTAATGTTCAGACCTGACGATTTTGAAGTGCAGATACAGCAGGAAAACCCCCCGGGCATTCATGCTGAGCCGTCAATACCGCCGGCACAGGATGAAGAGTACGGGGATTTTATTGTAAAACATGGACAGAATATGGGCGGAAAATTTCTTCCTGTGAATGAATTGTTTGGAATTCTATATATTCCGCTGAATGAGATTGGTCCGTTGGAAATTAATTCCTATACGTATGCATCTTTGCCGAAGTGTTATACATTTATGGATGCGGATGCATTAAATTCATCCGGGATTACGCGGTTACATAATCATCCCTATCTGAAACTTCAGGGAGAGGGCACAGTGATCGCAGTGATTGATTCCGGGATTGATTATCTGAATCCAATCTTTCGAAACGGAGATGTAAGCCGTATTGCATATATCTGGGATCAGACAATTCCGGGAAATGAGGATGAACAGGTTCCTTATGGAAAGGTTTTTACCGGAGAGGAAATTAATCAGGCATTGCTGTCGGAGAATCCACAGGAGATTGTACCCTCATTGGATGAGAACGGACATGGTACAGCTATGGCAGGGCTGGCAGCAGGCAATTTTGTACCCACAGAAAATTTCTCAGGAGCAGCTCCGAAAGCAACGATCATTGTGGTGAAATTAAAGAAAGCAAAATCCTATCTGAGAAAATTTTACCAGTATCCGCCACAGGCACCGGTATTTCAGGAAGACGACATTATGCTGGGGATTTCTTTTGCAGTGAAGATGGCACAAGAGATGGGAATGCCGGTTTCCGTTTGTCTGGGACTTGGCACCAATCAGAGCGCACATGTTGGTGACAGTGAGCTGAGTCGATATGTAGATTATATTAATGAAGATTCTCAGGTATCAGTATCTGTGGCAGCAGGAAATGAGGGTGCAGCACAGCATCATTATACAGCAGAGTTGGACTATGTGAAAAATCAGGATACTGTTGAACTTCGTATTGCGGATAAAGAAGAAGGATTTTCCATGGAATTTTGGGGAGATCCGCCGGATGACTATGGGATATCGTTACAGTCACCGGCAGGAGAAAAGCTGTATGTGAGCAGTTCTCTTGGTGCAGGTACTCAGGAATTAAGTTTCATTTTTGTGGAGACGAAAGTGCTGGTCAATTACGTAAAGATGGAGCGGATGACCGGGAAACAGCTGATTTATTTTCGCTTCTTTCATCCGGCAGCAGGTATCTGGAAGGTAAATGTCAGTAAAAAAGGAATATCGGGAAGCAGGTTTCACATGTGGCTTCCGGTGCAAGGGCTGATTTCGCCGGATACTTATTTTCTGGAGTCTACACCTTATATAACTGTTACTGCACCTGGGGATTCAACCAGAGGTATTACGGCAACAGCTTATCAGTATCTGGATAACAGTCTGTATTTTCAGGCTGGGCGAGGGTTTACTCCAAATAACCAGGTGACACCTGATCTGGCAGCACCGGGAGTAGATCTGCTCATTCCATTGCCGGGAGGGGCGTTTGGAAAGGCTTCGGGGAGCAGTCTTTCTTCGGCTGTTGTTGCAGGAGCAGCAGCATTGGTGCAGGAATGGGCGATCGTGAGAGGAAATATTCCTTATGCATCGGGAAATACGGTGAAGTTTTATCTGCAGAAAGGGGCAGTGAGAGAAGAACAGATGGAATACCCCAATCCGGGATGGGGATATGGAAGACTGGATCTGTATCGGACATTTGAGATTATAAACTGAAAGGTTTATGAAATACTGGAAAATACATATAAAAGATAAAATAATAACCAAATTTTAAGAGTAAATATTGTATAGTTTTAGACCAAAAATAATTAGGCTGTCTAATTGTTTTTTTGGACAAAAAATGTTACAATCGTACAAAAGAAATTGGGAGGCAATTATGAAGAGAGGCAGTATTTTTGAAACTGACGGAATCCCCCACATGAGTGAGGCTTTACCCCTTGCCATGCAGCATGTCGTAGCTATGATCGTTGGCTGTGTCACACCGGCGATCATCGTTTCCGGAGCAGTTCCAGGCGGACTCTCCAGAGAAGACCAGGTTATCCTGATCCAGTCGGCACTGGTCATTGCAGCATTGTCAACTTTGCTTCAGCTGTTTCCGATTGGCGGAAAGGCGAAATTTGCAATTGGCTCAGGCCTGCCTATTATCATGGGTGTCAGCTTTGCTTACGTGCCAAGTATGCAGGCGATAGCGGAATCGTATGGAATAGCAGCAATCATGGGTGCGGAGATTGTTGGTGGTATCGTAGCAGTTGTTATGGGTTTGCTGGTCAAGAAGATTCGGGTATTTTTCCCGCCGCTAATCACAGGAACAGTCGTATTTACCATCGGTCTTTCCCTGTATCCGACTGCCATTAATTACATGGCAGGCGGTACCAGCAGTCCGAATTACGGATCCTGGCAGAACTGGACAATTGCATTTTTCACGCTGATCGTTGTTACAGCTCTGAATCATTTTGGAAAGGGAATCTGGAAACTGGCATCTATTCTGATCGGTATTATAGTGGGATATCTGGTTTCTATTCCGTTTGGAATGGTAGATTTCTCAAGCATAGGGGAAGCAGGTGTCTGTCAGCTTCCATCTCTGATGCATTTTGGAGTACAGTTTGAGCCGTCTTCCTGTGTTGCACTGGGAATTTTATTTGCTATCAACTCTATTCAGGCAATCGGTGATTATTCAGCGACTACGATCGGAGCTATGGACAGAACACCTAAGGATGATGAACTGCAGCGTGGAATCGTTGGTTATGGTCTTTCTAACGTTGTAGGCGCATTGCTCGGCGGACTTCCCACAGCAACATACAGCCAGAACGTTGGTATTGTTACAACTACAAAGGTTATCAACCGTTGGGTACTGGGACTTGCAGCTGCAATTCTCGGTATAGCAGGTCTGGTTCCGAAATTCTCAGCTATCCTGACAACGATTCCTCAGTGTGTACTGGGCGGTGCAACTGTGTCTGTATTTGCATCGATCGCAATGACAGGTATGAAGCTGGTTGCTTCTGCTGAGATGGATTACCGTAATTCATCTATCGTAGGACTTGCAGCTGCACTGGGAATGGGTGTATCTCAGGCAACAGCTGCACTTGCAAGCTTTCCCACATGGGTAACAACAATTTTCGGTAAATCACCGGTTGTCCTTGCAACTATTATTGCAGTAATGCTTAATGTGATCCTTCCGAAAACACGGGATGAGCAGAAAGAAGAGGCAAAAAAAAAGATTAAAATAGAACAGAAACTGGAAGAAGACCACAGGGAATTCGGGGAATAAAAACAGAAACTGAATATGGGAAATATAAGGTGTGCTTTCACAGGGGGATGTGGGAACACACCTTTTTATTGAATTGCTATGGAAGGCAGTTGTATGATATAATGAAAAACAATCACATTAAATCAAACGATACAGGAGGTTTCTTATGTCCAGAAAGAATCTGATCGTCGGTCAGTCCGGCGGTCCTACCGCAGTAATTAACAGCAGCCTTTACGGAGTTGTATCCGAGGGAATGCGTCATCCGGAAGCTATTGAGCATGTTTACGGAATGATAAACGGAATTGAAGGATTTTTAAATGGAACAGTTCTTGACTTTGCCGAAGCACTTCCGGGAGAGAAACTTGACGGTCTGAAAGTCACACCAGGTGCTTATCTTGGTTCCTGCCGCTATAAATTGCCGGAATCACTGGAAGATCCGGTTTATCCAAGACTTTTTAAAAAATTTGAAGAAATGAATATTGGCTGGTTTTTCTATATCGGTGGAAATGATTCCATGGATACGGTGAGCAAACTTTCCCGTTATGCTGCGCAGACAGGCAGTGATATCCGTATCCTCGGAGAACCAAAAACAATCGACAATGATCTGATCCACACAGACCATACTCCGGGATTTGGAAGTGCAGCCAGATATGTAGCTTCTACAGTCCGCGAGATTACCATAGATGCAAATGTTTATGAAAAGAAATCCGTAACTATTATAGAGATTATGGGCCGCCACGCAGGATGGCTCACTGCTGCATCTGCACTTGCCCGCAAATATACAGGAGACAACCCTCTTCTCATCTACCTTCCGGAAACAGCCTTTGACCAGGAAGAATTTCTTAAAGCAGTAGAGAACTCCTTTGAGAAAAACTGCAATGTCATTGTCTGCGTATCAGAAGGAATCCATGACGACAAGGGCACATTTATCTGTGAATACGACAATTCCGTAGGCACTGATACCTTTGGACACAAAATGCTGGCAGGCTGTGGTAAATATCTCGAAAACCTTGTCAGAAACCGCCTCGGTGTAAAAGCCCGTTCTGTAGAACTCAACGTCAGCCAGCGTTGCTCTGCATCCATGATGTCCGCCACAGACCAGCAGGAAGCCATCAAAGCCGGAGAATTCGGCGTACAGGCAGCCCTCAACGGCGAAACAGGAAAAATGATCTCATTTATCCGCAAAGAAACCTCTGACGGAACCTATATCATGGAATGTGGTCTTGAAGACGTCAATGCCATCTGCAACGAAGAAAAAACAGTTCCATCAGAGTGGATCACAGAAGACGGATCTGACGTCACTGAAGCCTTCATAAACTACGCCCGCCCTCTGATCCAGGGAACAGTACAGATCCCCTGCGGCGAAGACGGCCTCCCGTCATTCGTATACCGAAAATAGTATAGATTGACGGACGCGCAGGAAAATTAATTGTCTGGCGTGCGGTTTCGGACACTAAGATATTCTAAGGCGATAAAAATCTGCTAAAAGCATGAGCCCGCAGGGTCAAACTCGCTGTCGCTCAGACAGTGACCCTGTGGGCTCATAACGCATATTTTTATCGTCTAAGAATATCTAAGTATCCTGCAAATGCACGCCAGACAATTAATTTTCCTGCGCTGTTATAATATATATCAGTAGATTGCAAATATAAAGATAACTGTTTCGCAGTTTATTATCGGATACTATAAACAAAATCACATATTATAATAAGCCGCATACACTCCATTCATATCCAACAGCTCTTCATGTGTCCCCCTCTCAGCAATCCCATCCTCAGTGATCACAATAATCTCATCCGCATCCCTGATCGTAGAAAGTCTGTGCGCGATAGTAATAGTAGTACGGTTCTGTGAAAGCTCTTCAAGACTTCTCTGGATCCATCGTTCACTCTCATTATCCAGAGCGCTCGTAGCTTCATCAAGGATCAGGATCGGCGGATTCTTCAGGAACACACGTGCAATGGAAATCCTCTGTTTCTGACCGCCCGAAAGTCTTGTTCCGCGTTCTCCGACATAGGTATCATACTGCTGTGGAAGTTCCATAATAAAATCATGAATGCTTGCCCGCTTTGCAGCTGCAATAATCTCTTCATCAGAAGCTCCCGGTTTTCCATATGCAATATTATCCCGGATCGTACCGTCAAACAGGTAGACATCCTGCTGTACAGTTCCGATATTATTTCTGAGACTCTTCAGAGTCAGGCTGCGGATATCTTTTCCATCAACAGTGATCCGTCCCTCTGTTACATCATAAAAGCGTGGCAGAAGAGAACAGATAGTAGTTTTCCCGCCACCTGACGGACCCACAAGTGCCACAGACTTTCCGGCAGGGATATCAATAGAGATATCACTGAGAACAGGGGTATTATCGTCACTGTAATGAAAAGATACATGCTCATAGCTTACATGTCCCTTCACATCAGTAAGTTCTCTGGCATCCGGAGCGTCTGTGATCTCTGACTCTGTTTCCATAACATCAAGGAAACGGCGGAAGCCTGAAAGACCCTTTTGCATCATTTCTACCAGCTCGACCAGAATCTGGATCGGACTGATAAAGATTCCGATATAAAGTGCATACATGGCAAGATCTGCAGTCTGCATTTCTCCGTTGGCAATAAGATAACCGCCATACACCAGAGTGACCAGATACATCATTCCCTGAAAGAACAGATTAGAGCTCATAAAGCTTCCCATACAGCGATAATTATCACGCTTTGAAAGCAGAAAAGCTTCATTGCTTTTTTTGAATTTGTTATGTTCAATATCTTCATTTGCAAAGGACTGTACCACACGGATACCGGAAAGATTCTCCTGCACTACGCCATTCAGTCTGTCATAGGTCTTAAAGACCCGTTCAAACACGGGGTGAACATGTTTGATGATAAGGTAAAGCCCCACACCAAGGATGGGAATGACGGCCAGGAAAATGAGAGAAATATCGTGATTGATACGAAAGGACATGACCATGGCGAAGATGAGCATGGCAGGGCAGCGGATAAGGGTACGAATGATCATCATAAAAGCATTCTGCACATTGCTCACATCGGTAGTCAGACGGGTGACCAGACCAGCGCTGCTGAATTTATCAATATTGGAGAAGGAGTATACCTGCAGATGATGAAACATATCATGCCGCAGATTGCGAGCAAAGCCTGCCGTGGCGCGTGCACAGCTCCGGCCGCTCAGTGCACCAAAAGTAAGCGCTACCAGTGCAAAACCCACTAGAATGGCACCATATCGCAGGATCATGCTCATGTTGCCGGCTTCTATGCCCTTATCAATTAGGCCAGCCATTACAAAGGGGATGGCCACATCCAAAAGCGATTCCACTAGCACATAAAGAGGGGAGAGAATCGCGTCTTTTTTATATTCCCGTATGCATTGGGACAGTCGTTTAATCAATGGTTCGTTCCTCCTTGCCAGGGGTCAAGTTTTCTATCACTTTATCTAGCAGGACATAAAGGGTCTTCAACTCTTCGCCGGTTAATCCGGCAGTCGCTTTCTGCTCTACCCGCAGGATATCCTGCTGCATTTGCGCCAGCTGTTCTATGGCGATCGGTGTTAGGACCAGTCGTTTAAGGCGGGCATCGCCCTCCACGGGTTCCCGCACGATCAATCCGTCCCGCACCATAATCTGCAATATGCCGGTTGCGGTGCTGCGCCGGATATGAAATGCTGACTCCAAGTCCTTTTGAAAGACTGGCTGGTCCTCGTGTACTTCTAAATAACCCAAAAACATTTTCTGCATCATGGTTCCGGGGTGGACTGTATCACGATTGGTGCCCAATTCTTGGTGAATCAAGTTGGAGATTCCTTTAATCTTCATGCATATAGACGGGCGCTTTATCTTCATATTGGCTCCTTTCTATCTTGTTAGGATACTAACAATTATAGCGCAGTTATATAGTCATTGCAATCGTCAAACCTTACAAGATTAAAGCTAAGATGAAAACAATTTATGAACGGAGTGGGCGGGCATATTTCACATCTTTTACGGAAAAATCTCTGTTACTCTGCGCCTATCATTTTTCCCCACGGTATGGTACAATTAAACTGTATTTTTATAAGGAGGAGCACACAGTGAAAAAACAACTTCTTTTCCGCCGTTTTCCGGCGGTTCTATTGGCTCTGCTGACGGTACTGATGCTGGCGCTGCTGCCTGCTTGCGGCGGTATGACAACCCGGCCGATGGGAGAAGATGACCCGCTGGTGCAGGAAAACGGCACGCTGCTGGTTGAGGATGGCTCCTATTCTACGCCAGAGAAGGTGGCGGAATACCTGCATTTTTATGGCCATCTGCCACAGAACTATTTAACCAAGCAGGAAGCGAAAGCACTGGGGTGGGCTGCTTCCCAGGGGAACCTGTGGGAAGTAGCCGAAGGAAAATCCATTGGCGGTGATCGCTTTGGCAACCGCGAGGGTCTGTTGCCGGAAGCTGATGGACGCACCTGGTACGAGTGTGA
>OLOX01004034.1_pt1 | contig 10467 bp, 5 predicted proteins | sample 1672091 | NCBI WGS metagenome assembly OLOX01 (sample SAMEA3136644, study PRJEB25190) | human gut metagenome | reverse complement strand
GCCGAAACGCTGCCTGCGTCGGCAAAAGAGCTAAGATCGCCGCCGGAAGAGCCTGCCTTACCGCATAGCTTTGCATAACGGAAGAGAATCACTGCCATCTGCTCGCGTGTAACATTATCGTTGGGGGAGAATGTCTTGGCCGAAGTTCCCAGAACAACGCCGTTTTCGGCGGCCCATGCTACGGCCTTTGCGTAATATGCTCCGTCTGCAACATCGGCAAATACCGATGCAGACTTGTTTTCCGGACATCCTGCCGCACGCCACAGGACAGTTACCATCATTGCGCGAGTCAGATGCTGATCGGGCGCAAATATGCTATTGCTCGTACCGTAAAACAGACCGTTGGTAACAACAAAGTCAATGTGCTCGTGGCACCAGCTGCCTGCCGTGACATCGGTGAAAGCTCTGCTCGGGCAATCCTTGCCGCCGTCGCATTTGGCGAGCTTTGCGATCGTTTCTGTCATAGTCTCACCGCAGACAGTGCAGGTAAAGGTCTTCACACCTGTCTCGGTCTCCGTCGGCTCCTTCGTCACTTTGCCGTTGTCCCATGCGTGGCCGAGCGCGTTGGTGTAAGTATCCACGTAGCTGTCGCCGCAGGAGCAAGTGTGCGCCGTGTAACCCTTTTCCGTGCACGTCGGCGCGGTCACAACAGCAGTGTAACTGTGCTCATGCGCCTCGACGCATCTGAAAGTTGCATAGGAGCTTGAACTATAGCTGGCATACTTTGTGTTTCTTGCATCTACTGTCACATCGCAATTCAATTCGCGTCTATTTATTGTCACCGAAGCACTTGTGTCGGTCGTATAAATAACTTTTTTGGATCCGCCGCCCTCTACAGTCACACGGTATTCTCGCTGATCATATTTTCCCTGAAGCGGGCTCGCCGTCCAACTGATTTTAACTTCCTCGCCCACAGTGACCACTTCCGGAACCGTGATCTCCACTTTGGGAGGCTTGGGCGGCTGCTGATAGTTCTCCACGGTGTAGATGTTAAACAACTGCGCATTGCCGTTGCTGTCATTAGGTCCCCAGTTTCCATACAGCTGGAGCTGTGTGCCGGGAGTCGAACTGCCGTCCTTACAGTCTATCACAAGCCAATTGCCGGACGCGACCGAGTCCTTCGCCACCAGCTTGCAGAGACCATTGTAGTAAGCAACATACCAATAGCACTTCGAGGTCAGCTTGTCACTTGTCGTGATTTTCGCCTGCGATGCGCAATTTCCCTCGTAGCTGAGGTAGTAATTGTTGTATGCATTCAGGATCACATAGCTATTGTCAAAACCCATGCGGGTAAATAACCAGATCATATTCGGGTCAGACGAGCCGGAGTTGACGATTTTCACATCCCGCTTTGCGTTTTGGTCATAGCACGTTCCGGTGGGCATCCATTTGTCCGCGCGGATGATATAACGGTAGACACTTGTGCCGATGTCGATAAAATCCGGCTTGTACACAGCGCTGGAGAAGTCCGGGCGGATGACGCCCCAATACGGATTATCAAAGCCGTTGTATCTGACGTTTGTAACGTGGACGACTTTGCGCTGATAGGCATAGTTCTGATGCCAGGTGCTGTAGTCCGATTCATAGATCGCGACATGGCCATACGGGTTTGCAGCGTTGCCGCTGTAGACCAGAATGTCGCCCTTCTGCGGCTGAGCGTTTTGTAGTCTTTGCCAGCCGGCGGGGAGCTGATTCCACGAATAATCTGCGCCATTGCCGCCCGGAGACGTCTGGCCGAGGTACGAGTAGTAGGCAACAATCAGCGCCACGCACTCGCCGCTGCCAACGGGTTGCCCGTTCAGGCTTCTGACCCAGTTGATCGCATCGTCCGCTGTTTAGCCGTTGGTCGAGGCAAAGGCCGCCGTCGGCAGCAGGCAGGCGACCATGATCACAGCGAGGATGAGACAAAGAACACGTCTTTTCATACGTCATCTTCTTTCTAAAAAGCTCTGTAAACGCGAATTCTTGTCCGGTCGCGCACAAAAAGCGCGCCGGAAAACGCCGCGTTTACGCAAAGTTCAGTATACACATTTCGCTGTTTTTGGTCAACAGAAATATCAAAAAAATTTAACTAACCATGATTAGGCAGTCGCACCATTATGCTGGATTATATGTCATGTTCTGGCGCCAAAATGCCCCGTTCATACGAACGGGGCGATTGGCATATTACTGCGCGTCCGCTTTGACCTCAATGACCTTGATCTGCGGCGCGGTGTAGTCCGTCTCGCTGACGATGACATCCGTGATCGTTGCGACCTGCGCCGTGCTCAGGCCGTCCGCCGGCGCAGGGACGGCGACCGTGATGCCCTCCTCCGTGATATAGACCACGCACTCGGAAAAGTCCTTGGCGAGCAGGAGATTTTCGATCTGCGTCTCCGTCATGGAGTCACTCGCCATGGCGGAGATGGCGCGCATGGCGCTGTCGATCGTCTCCTGCGAGGCATCTTCGGCGGCCGATGCCGACTTGAGCAGGGACAGCGCTTCGTCGCGCGACTGCTGGCGCGTCAGGCGCGCCTTGGCGAAATAATCATCGGTCGACGCCGAGGCCGCGGCGGTCTCCCCGTCCGCATTGGCCGCCGCCATGGCAGCGTCCTCGGCAGCGGCCATTTCGGCGTCCGCGCTGCCCCACTGCGCATTATACGACCAGTTGAAATAGACCGCGGCGCACACAAACAGCAGCACCACGATGACCGCAACGTTTCGCTTGGTTTTTTTCATAGCTGCCCTCCCATTATTTCAGATCACGCGTCCGGCTGCTTTTTGAGCACGCTGATACGGTCGGTGCTCAGGCCGGTAAACTGTGCCACTGCCTGCGTCACGGCAAGCTGCACCTGCGGCGCGTCCGCCCCGTCACAGACAACGACCGCGCCGAGATACTGCGGGCTGACCGTGCGCAGCTCGACCGCCGCCTGTGCTCCGCCTCCGGCAGAAATGATGGCCGGCTGACCGGAATCATCCGTCGCCAGCTCCCGCTCCGCCGAGCAGCGGTACGACAGCAGCACCTGCACCTGACCTGCGCCGCTGATCTGCCGCAGCAGCTGCGCAAGGCGCTGCTCCTCGGTCTGGATGGTCTGCGTCTGCGTGTCAATCGGCTGCGCCGCTGTCGGTTCTGCCTTCGTCCGGCTGCCGCCCGGCAGCAGGAGCAGGATCAGCCCCGCCAGCAGGATGATGAGCACATATTTGTACTTGCCTGCAAATGCGCTGAGTTTTCGTGTGTTCATGATGCACTGCTCCATTCCTGCCGCGCGCGCGGGATGCCGAGATCGGCCTCAATGGTCTGCGCCAGACGGCTGTTTTCCGCCGCGCCCGACGTGACCAGCCGGACAGCATACGGATACCAGTAGCCGTCTGTGCTCCAATGCAGCGTGACCTGCGCATCGGCGAGGGAAACGCCGCACTGCGCGGCTTTGTCCAATATATATGCGCGCAGCTCCGATTCTATGACCGTGCGCTGCAGGCGCTCACTGCTGTCGGACACCGCACCGTCTGTTGAAACCGAGACACGGCAGTCCTGCAGCGCGGCGGCATAGCTGTCATAATCAAACGCCACGAGCGGCGAAAACAGCAGACACGTCAGCGCAACGCCGCCGATGAGCTTCACGATGCGGCGCAGGCTCTCAGACGTCGGAAACATGGCCGCGAGCGCCGTCAGCAGCGCAGCGCCCGCGAGACTCAGCAGCCACGCGCGCAGAGAGTCCATCATCCTGTCACCGCCTTCATGCTTGATACGATGGAGAGAAACAAAATGAGCGACGCCACGCCGACCATCCCGAGCAGGAAGCCGTACACATCCGCAAAGGCGCCGATCAGCCGCCCGACCCGCTTGTCCGCAAACGACTCCGCGATCCCGGCGGCAAGCTTATACAAAGCATAGTGCACGGCAAGCTGCAAATACGGCGTGACGCACACGGCGGCAACACTCATGACACCGATGATGCCGATGCCGCCGCGCAAAATCGCAGCGCTTGCCGTGACGGTCGCCGCAGCGTCCGCCACGATGCTGCCCACGACCGGCAGCGCCGCGGAGACGGCGGTTTTGACGGCCTTGGCCGCAGCCGCATCCGCTGAGCCGGTGAGAATGCCCGTCAGCGACAGGTAGAGCGTGAACACCCCGGCAAAGCCGATGAGCAGCAGCCGAAGCGCCTTGCGCAGCAGGGCGCTCAGCGCCGTGAGCACGTCCTGCTCGAGCGCCGCGCCGCAGATGACCGTGCCCGCGTATGTATAGAGCATCGGCAGCAGCACCGCCGTCTCCGCCGACAGCAGAATATCGAGAAAGAGCGATGTCGCCGCATATTTTGCCGCCGCCGAAGTCGCCGCCCCGCTTGCCGCCGCAGCGGCGCACATACTCGGCAGCAGGATCTTGGAGAAGTCGCGCAGCGTTGTCAGCGCGTTGCTGCCGGCCGTGATGCAGGACGTCACATGGGTGACGCTCAGCGCAGCCACCGCCACCGCACCGGTCATCTGTGTGACCTTGGCGCACGCACCGCTTGCAGACAGCGACGCGCACAGCGCCGCCAGAAATACGACTGCAAGCAGCAGCGCCGCATTGCGCGCGGCCGACGCCAGCGCTCCCCCGCCCTCACGCAGCGCATAGCCCCAGAGCTTTTGCAGCAGTGGATGTGGATGCGCGGCATCTGCGACGGTCAGCGTACCGAAGGCATCATATGTCTGCGCCGGGAGCGCGGACTCCAGCGCCGTCGTACCGAACGCCTCCGCCTGCTCGGACGCGATGTCATAAGCGCATACGCACGGCGTGCAAACGGTCGTCAGCGTCAGCACCGCCAGCACCACGAAGATAAACCGCTTCATAGGCATGCTCCGATCATGGTCAGAAATGTGCGCAGCAGCGGCAGCGCCGCATAGAGCGCCGCCGCAACGCCGACAAGCTGCACAGCACCTGCGCCCGCAGCCTGTCCCGCGTCCTTGCACAGCCCCTCCCCGATCACGGTCAGGATGCTGATGGTCATGCACTTGAGCAGCGGCCCGGTGTAGACGCCGGACAAATCGCTGAGCGCAATGGCATCACGAAAGAAATCCGCCAGCGGCCCAAGCAGACCGACGCACAAAAACAGCGCCAGCAGTGCCGCCGCCATGCTCAGCAGAAGTGACATGCCCGGCACATAGCTTCGAATGTCGAACATTTCGCTCGCATCCGTGCCCTTGCGGCTGCGCGTCAGACCGCTGTCGCCCGTCTCACCGACCGCATCGCGCGACAGCGTAAGCTCGAGCTGCACCGGGCGCGGATAGATGACCGTGCGCACCTCGTCAAACGGCGCGACCCGCTCGCGGAACAGATGCAGCAGATCACAGAGACCGGTCTCGCGGCAGGAAATCACGATTTCGCCGCAGCCGGGCGGCACGATCGGGCAGGAAAAACGGTTCGCGCCGTCGCTGAGCGTCAGCATCACCCGGCGGTGCGTTTCCTCGCCAAGCAGCAGATTGTTCATCGCGAGATCGAGATAAATGCTTCGCGCAGCATGCAGCGCACGCCCGTTCTCTACCTCAAAGCAGAGCAGGAGCGCTTCCCCTTCCCTGCCGCCGGGACGCACGGAGAGCGAGACCGAGACCGCGCCCGCGTCGCGCTTCAGCAGCGCGAGCTGCACGAACGGCAGTCCTGCCGCCAGAACGAGCGCACAGACGAGAAACGGTCTGCCGAACAGCCAGACGAGTGCGGCGAGCACCGCGACCGCAAGCGCATAACCTGCGCGGTTTTTCCACATATCCGCTTACCTCGCGGACAGAACCGGCGGACGGATCTCGCTCAGGATGCTGCGCAGAACGTCGCGCGCGTTCATGCCGTCCACACGCGCCTGCGGACGCAGCACCAGTCGATGCGCGCAGACGTCGAGAAAGACCGACTGGATATCCTCGGGGACGACGTAATTCCGTTCATGCAGCACCGCCGATGCACGCGCCATGCGCACGAGTGCGGCAACGCCGCGCGGCGAAATGCCGAGCTCGATCAGCGGATGGATGCGGGTCTTTTCACACAGCTCGATGGCGTAGCGCAGCATATCGTCCATGACCTTGACCGAGCTAAGGAACTTCTGCACCTCGATGACGTTCTGTGCGGTCGTGACCGGATGCAGCTCGTCAAGCGGATTGGCGTAACGCTGCGCCGAAATGATCTTCATCTGATCCTCGATCGAGGGATAGCCGATCGAGAGCGAGACCATGAAGCGGTCGAGCTGGCTCTCCGGGAGCGCCTGCGTGCCGGCAAAGCCGAAGGGATTCTGCGTCGCGATGCAGATGAACGGCGCCGGGAGCGCGTGCGTCTCGCCGTCCACCGTGATGGTGCGCTCCTCCATGACCTCGAGCAGCGCAGACTGCGTTTTCGGAGAAGTGCGGTTGATCTCGTCGGCGAGCAGCAGCTGACAGTTCGCCGCGCCCTCACGGTATTCGAATTCGCCCGTCTTGCGGTTCCACATGGTGAAGCCAGTGATGTCGGACGGCAGCGTGTCAGGCGTAAACTGGATGCGGCGCGTCGAAAGGCCGAGCACGCGCGAGAACGCGACCGCGAGCGTCGTCTTGCCGACGCCCGGGCAGTCCTCGAGCAGAACGTGACCGCCTGCGTAAATCGTCATCAGAACCTTCTCGATGACCTCATTCTTGCCGATAAACGCGCGGTTTATCTCGGAAATAATCTGTTTTGACTGTTCGATAATCATGTATTTTCTCCCTCTGCCGCATCGGTCGTCTCCGGTGCAGGCTCGGTGTTGTTTGTGTCGGCGGACACGCTGTCCTCCCCGTCCGGCGCATCAGCAGACGGCGTGCTCTCGCCGGTCACAGTTTCGCCGGAGATATTTTCGCCGCCGGTTTCATCCGCTGCGGTCTCGTCAGCAGCGGTCTGGCCGTCCTGCGTGATGTCCGGGTTCTCGTCCGGGATTTCAATGTCGAGCTCGATGTCGCCGCCGAACGGGTCGGCATATCCATAATCCTCTTTATGCTCCTCCGGATTTTCCGGCTCTTCCAGCAGCTCCATGCCCATCATCGCGCGAAGGTTGTTTTCGCCGTGGATAGCGCGGTAGTCGCAGACGGCCTGCACAAACTCCGGCCATCTGTCCTCCGGGAAATACCATTCCATCCAGCTGAGCTCAAACATCGACATATCGATATAATACGTTCCGTTCTCGATCTCCTCGTCCGTGTAGCCGATGAACATAGGCTTCCACGCCCGGAAATACGCTTCCTCGCACCCTTCCGGAACATGAATGCGGATATTTCTGTCATAGATACCGTCCGCAAACTGGAACGGGGCGTGCGGACTCATTGTCAGCAGTCCAATCGGCTTCTCGGTGGTAAAATAGAGATCTGTCAGCGCATCGCAGCCATAGAACGAGCTGCTCGGAATAATCGACATGAATTCACCGTCGCTTTTCCTGCACGCCCATCCAAACGAAACGCTTTGCAGCTGTTTGCAGTCCGCCAGTGCCGACTCACCGTACTCCTCCAGAGATACATCGCGGAAATCTGCCTCCACAATGTTGGTCTGATAAAATGCGGCATTCCTGATCAGCATCAAATACGTCGACTGAACCGGATGAATCACGCCTGTCAGACCGGACTGCGCGAAGGCGCTGTCATAGATGTGGACCAGACGCGGCAGCTTCTCCCAGTTGATCGTGAACGCGCAGTCCAGCTGGGCGAAGCAGGAATTATTGATCGCGATCGTGGTTTCAGGCAGGGTGATCATGCCGCCCTCTGCGGGCGAACCGGCGGCGCGCAGCGCAATCCAGCTGTCCAGCCTGCTGCCTTCCCACAGCTCGCTTTCTACCTCGGCGTTGCAGCCGTACAGGACATTCGCTCCGTTGCAGTCGATGACCCGAAACTCTGCAATATCCGTTTCGTCGCGCCAGTCACTCCTCGGCTCGTAGCAGCTCCAGCTGTCATCGAAGCCTTCGCTGCCTGCCAGACACCACAGTTGTCCGTAAAGTGTTTCGCTTCCCGATTCGCTCAGAATATCGTAATCGTTCTTCAGCTCCATGTTTTTCGCGTTCGACGCGATAAAGCGCAGGTTCGTGCAGTTGTTGAACGCGTGTTCCATGATGGTCACGCTGTCCTTGCTCCCGAGCAGCACGCCGGAGAGCGCGGTGCAGTTCTTGAACGCCGAAACGCCGATGGTCTTAACCGTCTCGGGCAGCGAAACGTATTCCAGCGTGGTGCAGCCGTCAAATGCGTGCGCCGCGATGCTGTCGACCGTTTTTTTCTCGCCGTCAATGATGATCTCGCCGTAATACTCGCTGATGCCGTCCGGCGCATTGACTACGACGATCTTTCCGTCCGATTTCACGTAGAAGCAGCCGTCGTCCGATGTGCCTGACGCCGCAAACTCGACCTCCGCAACACCCGCTTCGTCGAGCTTTTTATTGATCTCAGCCTTCTGCGTTTCGTCCTCGCAGGTCACATACGAGACCATGCTGTCCTTGAAGCTGTCCGCCGCATAGGAGGTCTTTGCGTCCGTAATCAGGATTTTGACCGTAGAGCCGGCAAAGGCGTTCGCTGCGATCCTGTCGACCCCCTGCGGCAGCCGGTAGATCTCTGCATCAGTCACCACGCGGTCGAGCACGGTCGCGCCGTCCTCCTGATGCGTCAGGTAGCCGTCGTGAACCTCATATTTCGCGTCGCCGCCGTCTGCGCTGACCGTCGTTCCGGTGCCGTCGAGCTGTCTGCCGTACTTTGTGACGAATGCGTTCAGCAGCTCGGGCTGCACCTTGACAGAGCCGTGCATCTGCTCGAAATTGACCGAGGGCAGCCGGTCTTCCGACTGCGCCATAAGAGTGACCGTTCCGCAGTAGCTCTCCGGCAGTCTGACCGAGGTGACGTTCTCCGGGACCGTGACGTTCTCGCTGTTCTCCGGGATCGCGAGGTATTCCGTGCCGTCCCTGCTGGTCAGGATGCCGTCCTCAGTCGAGGCATAGTATTCGCTATCCTCCGCGACACGGTAGGCGTCGAGGACTGAGGAGATGCTGTCCGGCTTGATGTAGACAACGCTCGCCGGAATTTCCATCGTGCCCACCAGATACGGAAGATAGGTGACGGGGCTTTCTTCCCGGCCGTCGGTCTCGAGCGCAACCGCCTGAACATATTCCGGTATCGTCAGCGTACCATATCCCTTATCTTCGGTCAGCGCGCTCTCGTCAAAGCCGGTCAGCGTTTGCAGCTCATAGGTCATGCCCTTGTTGATCTTCAGGCGAACCGTAAGGTTCTCCGAAACCTTCACGAAATCCGACGGCTGGAGCACATGCCGCCCGCCGTCGCAGGTATAGTCCCACGAAACGCGCCTGCCGTCCTCCGTCCAGCCGGAGAACAGCCGGTCGATGGGCGGAAGCTCGTCATAAGATGTGCCGCTGTCCCAGCCGTACAGCTTCTCATACAGCCTTCTCTGCAATGCGAACAGATTGAGCCTTCTGCTGAATTCATTATAGGAATAATCGCTGTTCAGCACGATGTCCAGCGGAATTTCCGTATCCTTGTCGGTCAGCTCCCGGCCGAGCACCAGAATGCGGTGCGGCGCGACCGTGCAGTCGATATAGGCGTTTCCCTCGTCCGGTCTGTACTCCGTCCATGCGCTGTTTTCGCTGAAGCGATACGACATATCGATCTGCATCGACTGATCCCCGGCGCTTTTGGGGATTTCGATATTATTCGAAAAATCCGTGAGCCAGGTTTTGCCGCCGTCAAAGCTGACGCGGTTGATACGGATGTATTTTCCGAGGTCGCTCGACGTCCAGTAGTAGATCTTTTCGCCGGCCATGACATAAGCATAGAGCGCGCGGACGATATCCGCGTCATTGACGATCTGACCGGCATACAGAGCATCCGTGCTGTCGATCCGTCCGACGATCGTGACCTTGCTGTCGCTCGGCAGCGTGACCGAGCCGTCATAGCGCGTGCCGCTGTCGAACCAGGGAATGTCCGGCCCCTTTTCCTCCGAGGTCTGTTCGGGCGGCTTGCCGTCCGTCTGCTGCGGCTTGCTCGGCGCGGGCGGCGTGACCGGCGTCACAGGGGCATCCGGCCTGGCCGTGCCGCCGGTCTCTCCGCCGGAGGACGAGCTTCCGCCGCCGCTGCTGTCGGGCGTTGTCGGCCGGAAAGGCTGGTTCGGTGTGGTTTCTCCGCCGGTCGAGGGATTCGCCGGCGTGACAGATGGCTGAGCGGTATTTCCGCCGCTGCTTGCCGTGTCGCCGCCGGTCGGGGGCGTTACCTGCGCCACGTCGCTCGGATGCAGCACGATGTCCGCCGCAGCAGGGTCTTTCACAATGTCGAGCACCGTCCCCGGCTGCACGCTCGCCGCACCGGCGGCCGGAACCGTTCCGGCGATGGCTGCCGCCGTGCCGTCCCTGTCGAGCAGCCCGCTCGGCTTTTCCTGCTGCTTCACATTCTCGAACAGATAAGACGCACTGTCGCCGGTCTGCGGCTTTTGCTTCTCCTCGGCGCTTTCATCACGCTCGTATATCTCGTATGCCGTCT
>OLOX01004027.1_pt1 | contig 10477 bp, 9 predicted proteins | sample 1672091 | NCBI WGS metagenome assembly OLOX01 (sample SAMEA3136644, study PRJEB25190) | human gut metagenome | reverse complement strand
TCCGTATTTCTTCTATCTGTGGCTGGAATGGAGCGATAGATTAAAACTGGCGACACCGGATTGCAAAAAATCCAATGAAGCTTCTGCCACACAGGGAATTGGCGCACGTTCCAGGCAATTTGGCGACTATGCATCAGCAAATCCAAACGCCTGCTCCAGACGGCGCTGAACGCAAGCATGACTGATGTCGATTTTTCCATGTGCGGGTGCGTCTGACAAAGAATTTCCATGCGCATCTGCAAAGCTGCGGCAGATATTTTGCGCTCACGGTTCACGGCAGCACGGAATATTGTAGCCGCATGTTCGATAGCCGTGGCCGCACCTGCAAGGAGGTCGGCGCTATGCGGCAGTATGTGCAAAGTCACGCACAGGACGAGTTGCTCAAAATCTATCGTCGTGAGTACATGCGCCGCTTCGCGTGGATTCGCGTAGGAAAAATTTAGCAGAAAGTATGTTCCGCGTGGAGTAAGGAAGCGCAGAAGGAAAAAGAGAAGTGCGAGAGCGACCAAGATCTCACAGAGGAAATTTGTGCAGTGGCTGAAGCGGTAATACCAACATAAAACATACGGGACAAGGCAAGCTTGTCCCGCATATTCGTATTTGTGCTGTGCCCTTGAAAGCAGCGCCAATCAAAGCTCCTGCGGCATCTGCCAGGCTTCGATATCGGTATGCAGCAGATGGTGAGAACGTTCGGACAGCGGCTTTCCGAGATACTCTTTGTAAAGCGCCTGCACATCGGGGTTTTCATGCGAGAAACGAAGGGGCATCTTGTGGTCAAGTCTCCACAGGACATTTCCGCGCGCCTCGGCGCACTCCTCGCCGTCGTGAATCGGCTGGCCGCCGCCGCCTGCGCAGCCGCCGGGGCAGGCCATGACCTCAACGAAGTCATACTGCACGTGGCCGGAGGCAATCGCCTCCATGAGCTTCCTGGTGTTGCCGAGTCCACTGACCACCGCCGTGCGGACCGTGCCTGCACCGGGAATGTCGAAACTCGCTTCCTTCCAGCCCTGCATGCCGCGCACAGCAGTAAAGGCATCGGGGTCCGGATTTTCACCGGTCACAAGATAGTACGCGCTGCGAAGCGCCGCGTCCATGACGCCGCCGGTCGCGCCGAAGATCACCGCCGCGCCCGTACCGGAGCCGAGCGGCGAATCGAAGCTGCTCTCCTCCAAGGACGCTGGGTCGATCATCGAGCAGCGGAGCATCCGCACGAGCTCGCGCGTGGTGATGACCACGTCGACATCCGCGTCGCCGCAGGCATCTTTCATCGTGGGAAGCGCCGCCTCCGCCTTTTTGGACGTGCACGGCATGACAGAGATGACACGGAGATTTTTGGGATCGATGCCGATTTTTTCGGCAAAATAGCTCTTAGCCACCGCACCGAACATCTGCTGCGGCGATTTGGCTGTGGACAGATTCTTCGCAAACTGCGGGAACTGCCCCTTCACGAACCGCACCCAGCCGGGACAGCAGGAGGTAAACATCGGCCAGGAATATGCATCCTTATGCGTAAAGCGCTCGATGAACTCGCTGCCCTCTTCCATGATGGTGAGGTCGGCGCTGAAATTGGTGTCGAATACATAATCAAAGCCCAGCTCCCGCAGCGCGGAGGCCAGAACGCCCGGCGCAGCCTGTTCGGGTGAGAGACCAAAATATTCTGTCCACGCCGCGCGGACGGCAGGTGCAACCTGTACGACGGTCGTGAGGGTGGGATCGGCGAGCATGCGGTAGACGTGGTCGGTATCGTCGCGCTCCTCCAATGCGCCGACCGGACAGTGGGTCACACACTGGCCGCAGTAGGTGCAGGCACTGTTGAGCAAATCATGCTCAAAGGCTGTAGATACCATGGTGTTGAAGCCACGGCCGGCAAAGCTGTAAACGCTCATACCCTGCACATCACGGCAGACACGAATGCAGCGTCCGCAGAGAATGCATTTTTCCTGGTCGCGCACCAGTGACGGATTGCTGTTATCAATAGTACGCGCCCTTGTTTCGCCACCCTCGAAGCGCAGCTTACGCACGCCCAAGTCAGCAGCGATTTTCTGCAGCTCGCAGTCGCCGTTCTTCTGACAGCACAGGCAGTCCTTCGGGTGATTAGTCAAAAGCAGCTCCAGCACTGTTTTGCGTGCTTCGCGTACCTTGGATGTATTAGTTTTTACTACCATACCCTCGCTTACAGGATATACGCAGGAAGCAACCAGAGTACGCGCACCGCTGGCCTCTACCATACACAGGCGGCAGGCACCCTCCGGACGCAGGTCCGGATGATAGCACAGCGTAGGAATATAAATACCCGCGCTGCGTGCAGCCTCCAGTACGCTGGAGCCTGCCGGGGCCTGAATCTGTTTTCCATCAATTGTCAAATTAACCATCTGCATCATCAGTCCCCTCCTTATGCTTTACTAATAGCCTTAAACGGGCACGCCGTCATGCAGGCACCGCATTTAATGCATTTGTTCTGGTCAATAACATGTTTTGTTTTCGGCGAACCGCTGATAGCCTGTACCGGGCACTGACGTGCACACAAACCGCAGCCGCGGCAGGCATCGCTGATTTCGTAATGCAGCATCTTTTCGCAGACGCCTGCAGGACAGCGCTTCTCTTTGATATGCGCCTCATATTCATCTCTGAAATATTTCAAGGTGCTCAAAACAGGGTTAGGAGCGGTTTGTCCTAAGCCGCACAAAGCTGTTTCCTTGATATTCTTGGCCAGGTTTTCCAGCAGCTCAATATCGCCCTCGCGTCCCTGGCCCTCCGTAATACGGGTAAGGATTTCCAGCATACGCTTCGTGCCTTCGCGGCAGGGAGTGCATTTGCCGCAGGATTCCGATTGCGTAAAGTTCAGGAAGAACTTGGCAACGTCAACCATGCAGGTATCCTCATCCATAACAACCAGACCGCCGCTGCCCATCATAGCGCCGGCAGCAATCAGAGAATCATAATCTACCGGCAAATCCAGCATGCTTTCTGGCAGACAGCCGCCGGACGGACCGCCGATCTGCACAGCCTTAAACTTTTTACCGTTGGTAATACCGCCGCCGATATCATAGATAATCTCGCGCATGGTAATACCCATCGGCACCTCTGCCAGACCGGTATTATTGATTTTGCCGGTCAAAGCGAAAACCTTGGTGCCCTTGGATTTTTCAGTACCCAGCCGGCAGTACCAGTCTGCACCGTTAACTATAATCTGTGCAACATTGGCAAAGGTTTCTACGTTGTTGATATTAGTCGGCTTGCCCCACAGGCCGCTGACCGCAGGGAATGGCGGACGTGGGCGCGGCATACCGCGCTTGCCTTCGATAGAAGCCATCAATGCAGTTTCTTCGCCGCAAACAAAGGCACCGGCACCCTCTTTAATATGAATAGTAAAGCTGAAATCGCTTTCAAAAATATGCTCGCCTAACAGGCCCATTTCTTCAGCCTGAGCAATAGCGGTACGCAAGCGTTTGATAGCCAGCGGATATTCCGCACGTACATAGATATAGCCTTCATCCGCACCCATAGCATAGCCGCAGATAGCCATGCCTTCCAATACACGGTGCGGATCACCCTCCAGAACGCTGCGGTCCATAAATGCGCCCGGGTCGCCCTCGTCCGCATTACAGATAACATACTTTTTATCGCTCTCGGAGTTTTTGGCAAACTGCCATTTCATACCGGTCGGGAAGCCGCCGCCGCCACGACCGCGCAGGCCGGATTTTTTAACCTCGTCCACAACCTCCTGCGGAGTCATCTGCGTAACAGCCTTAGCCAGCGCCTCATAACCGCCTACGGCGATATACTCTTCAATAGCTTCCGGGTTGATAGCACCGCAGTTAGCCAATACCAGACGATGCTGCTTTTTGTAGAAGCCGATTTCCGAATAACGCGGAACCTGCTCCTGATTAATGGGTTCACGATAGAGCAGACGCTGTACGATGCGTCCTTTATATAAATGTTCTTCAACGATGGTTTTAACATCCTCCGGCTTTACACCGCAATAGAAGGTGCCTTCCGGATAAACGATAACCAGCGGTCCGTGCTCGCAGAAGCCATGGCAGCCTGTTTCAACAACCATCACCTCATCCTGCAGGCCAAACTTTTGCAGCTCTCTGGCAAAAGTCAGCTGGATTTCCTTCGAGCCGTTAGCCTTACAGCCCGTACCGCCACACACTAAAACGTGAGCTCTTATATGCTGCATAATATTTTTCCTCCACCTGTTTTGTTTACAAGCTACGATACATCAGCTTCTCCAACAACTGTGTACCCTGCCTGCGGCTTATTCCTGATCCAGCCTGCCTACGACAAGCTCTTCCACAATATGACCGTTTACCACATGCTCTGCGATAATTTTTGGCACGGCCTCCGGGGTTACCTTGCCATAGGTAATACGCGCTTCACCCGGACGCACTACGTCAACGAGCACCTCTTTTTCACACATGCCGATGCAGCCTGTCTGCTGCACCTGTACATCAAATAAATGACGCTTGTTCAGCTCCTGCAGGATAGCGCTCATAACCTCACGCGCACCGGCAGCGATACCGCAGGTACCCATGCCTACAATAATTTTAGTACCGGAACTCTGACGCAGCTTTATATCTGCTTTCAGCTTATCTCTCAAAGCGTGTAAATCCGCTAAGCTTTTCATTCGTTTATACCTCCTTACCCTGCACCTGTGCCAGCTGCTCCTTTAAATAAGCTCCCAGCCAGGCATATATTTCAGGATTGGCAAAGTCACACGCTTCGCCTAATATTTCTCTGACCTCCTGCGTTCTGAACACCAACGAGCCGTTGGCACCGTTATAGGCAAATTCCAGCTCCAGCTGCGGAGCCCCCGCCAACAGTACCTGCACGCTGCTCACAATATCTCCCAGCGGCGGCCGGTCAATATTATCTGCCGCAAAATATGCAGTCAGCTCGGTTCCCTTTCCGGGCGCAGACTGCAGCTCCAAGTGTCCGCCGCATTGCTGCGTAACCATATCGATAAAGGGAATCCCCATGCCTACCTTTCTGGTAGTACGGCTGGTAACAAAGGGGTCACGCACCCGCTGCAGCATCTCGCTATCCATACCCTTGCCATCATCGCGGACGCTGAAAACAAAGTACCCTTGCTCATTTTCGCTGATAGTCAGCCAGATGTGACGGGCACCGGCAGCCACAGAATTTTGGGCTATATCCAAGATGTGTAATGCCAGCTCCCGCATTTTATTTATACCTTGCCAAGATACCTGCCAGCTTGTCGGTGGTCAGGCGTCCATGCGTATCATCGTTAATCTGCATAACCGGTGCCAAGCCGCAGGCACCGATGCAGGCTACAGTTTCCAAAGTAAAACGCAGGTCATCGGTCGTATGTCCGGCCTTAATGCCCAGCTGCTTTTCCAAAGCCTGCAGAATTGTTTTGCCGCCACGCACATGGCAGGCAGTTCCCTGGCAGACGCGGATAACGTTGCGTCCGCGCGGATTAAGATGGAACAATGAATAAAAGGTTACAACGCCGTAAATTTCGGAAATAGGCGTACCTGTTTTATCGGCAATATACTCCAGTACATCCTTAGGCAAATAGTTGTACAGGTTCTGCACTTCCTGCAGAATAGGAATCAACGGTCCCTTAACATCTGCGTATTTTTCCAGAATAGCATCTATGCGCTGCTTTTCCGGATTATCGCCGCCGCAGCAGCTGCATTTACGCTCAAGACGGTTTTCACTATTGTTCATACTACCCCTCCTCTAAAGGATTTTTTGTAAATTTACCAACTCAGTATACCATTTTACAAGCAAATGCACAATACTATTTATGTTATTTTTGCTATATAGTGTACTCTATTCGCGCTATTCTTTACAAAAATCTGAAAATTGTCCCGGCAGGACATTACGCATCCCTTTGCCTGCCAGCGCCAATTTCAGCTCTGCTATCGTTAATTCCTCCACCTGGAGTAAATTTTTCGGTCCCTGTACAAAATCATAAATATTATGTGCATCGGAATTCGTAATAAACGGCAGATAGCCTGCCAGACGCTGCAGCTTCGACTGCAGCTTACGCTGCCAGCCTGCTGCAGAAATTTCGGCAGCAGCAAAGCCAAAGTCCGGCTCAATAAAGCCCAGCTGTCCCAGAATGCTGTAGGAAGGACGGTCGATGTGAGCGGCAATGGTAAGGCCACCCAAAGCATCAACCTGCCGCACCACCTGCGCCGCTGTCAACGACAATGGTGCGTGCAGCAGACGCTGCTCCTCGCGCACAAACTCGTCCTCGACATCTACTACATACTGAGCACCGAAACGTTCTGCATCATTCAGCATACCGTTCATATGCTCATCAACCAGCAGTTGCCAGCTCTGCAGCTGCTCCAGCGTATCAAACAGCGCCACAATATGCGCCTCTTCACTGCTTTCCACTTCCATACCGGGAAACACCTTCACGCCGTAGCGCTGCGCTGCCTCCAGCGCAGCCGGCACGTTGGCACTGGCGTTATGATCAGTAATAGCAACAGCGCCGATGCCATACTCGGCGGCACGCATCACAATGTGATGCGGTGTCATTTCTACCTCTGCGCAGGGCGAAAGCAGCGTATGTACATGTAAATCCGCCAGAACTGTCTGCATTGCTTAGTCCTTCTTGCCAACACCCAATTCATACAGCTTGCCGATAACCTCAAAAGCAGGCGCTTCGGTTGCCGCAACAACAACATCATTCAGATTTGCCTTATGCAGCGTATCCTCCGCAACCGGACCGTCGCCTGCTACAATAACTGCTGCAAAGCCAATCAGCGAAGCAACAGCAGCAACATTCTGATGTCCCTGCATCGTTACCCAAACCATACCTGGCTGGCCCTGACCCATTGCATTACTCAATAAATCGGAAGCATAACCGCCTTCTACCTCTGCATATAAAGCGTCCTCGCTTACATCCTTAGTCAGAAGCTTCAAATCAAGCTTCTCAATCATCTCTTTAACCTTCATCGTTGTCTGCCTCCGTTTTATTTATTTCTGCCGGCTCGTGATAAATAGGTATCTGCTTAGCCAGCTCCAGCATGCCCTGTGACAATTTATGTACACTGGCACGCAATTTAAAAATACAATCTATCTCGTGCGCCTTGCCCTGCACAATATCCTCCGCCAGTCCCTGACAGCTGGGTGCACCGCAGGCACCGCAGTCCAGACCGGGCAAGGAGCAGAGCACCTCTTCCATGCGCTCGAACTTTTTCATCGCTTCCATGATATCATCATCAAGCTGCATCATCGGACGCGCCACCAGCTTCTTGCGATAGGCCTCAGAATGCGGGAAATCCTCCAGTACCATCGTGCGCGCCATGGCCTCACGCCTGTCTGCCGGCTCCTGCTCCCGCAGGCCTGCGATACGCCTGCGCAAATTGCATTCGGCCACGAACTTGTTTTCTGCTGCCAAAAGACCGCCCAGACAGCCTCCTTTGCAGGCACTGCACTCCACATAATCAAGCTGCGGCATTTTATTCATAGAAACCTGCTCCAGCAGGTCATACACATTATCAATGCCATGAATTGCCAGACCGTTGGTAATACCGGCGCTTTCAATTTCGCCGCCATAGGTTCCCCAGGCCATGCCATAGGAGGAACCGGTGCGCACATTCAGCTCATGCGTGCCGCCGAGATTCTTCAGCAGCAGTCCGTAAATCTCCGACAGGCTGAAGCTGCCGGTAAGCTCTGTATGATGCACATCTACTGACTGGCGGATATTAGTTTCCTTGGAAGGACAGGGCGAGATAAACCATACACCTATCAGCTCCTTCGGCAGCTGCTTGCGCGCCGCTGCTTCACGCTTCACGTAAATTGCAGCAGCCTCTGCCGGCGGCAGCACAGGCACAACCTGCTTAATCAGCTCGGGGAACTTTACCTGAATCAGACGCATAACTGCGGGGCAGGTAGATGAAATCAACGGCTTGCGTCCGTTGCTGTTCTTTTTTACATATTCTTCTATTTCCAGGGCGATATACTCCGAAGCCAGTGAAACATCAAAAATTTCATCAAAGCCTATATTATGCAGGCCCTGCCAGATGCTTTCCAGCGGAATATTATCCGGGAACTGCGCATACAATGAAGGCGCAGGCAGCACAATATTATAAGCATAATCTGCCAAGCCCTCCAGCGTGTCGGTTTTTACATTGAAGGCATGATAGGGACAGCCTGCGGCACAGGCACCGCAGTCAATGCAGCGGTCGCCCAAAATCTCCGCCTTGCCGTTGCGCACGCGGATAGCCTCTGTCGGACACAGCTTGACGCAGGATACGCAGCCCTGACATTTATTCCGCTGCAATTCCACCGAATGGAAATATGTTGTTGGTTGAGGAGCCATTGCGTATCACCTCGTTTCCTAAAATCTCTTACAAATCCTCGCTCTGGTGCTTGAACTGCATCGTGATGCAGGTTCCTTCCCCAACCTTGGACTGAATATCAAACTTATCGGAGCACTTTACCATATTAGGCAGGCCCATGCCGGCGCCAAAGCCCATCTGACGCACATAATCAGGCGCAGTAGACCAGCCCTCCTGCAAGGCCTTGTTGATATCCGGAATGCCGGGGCCGTGGTCAGTTACAGTAATAACCGTAGCATCCGGGAACACCTCGGCCGCTACATTGCCGCCGCCGGCGTGAATGATAACATTCATTTCCGCCTCATAGGTGCCGATGGCAATACGGCGTACAATATCTGCCGGAATTCCCAGACGCTGCAGCATTTTTTTTATTTTAGAAGAGGCTTCACCTGCTCGTTCAAAATCTCCGCCAACGCAGTCAAAGGCTAATTTTACTGATTTACTGTCTGTCATTTTGCTTTACTCCTTTTTGCTGCAGCCACGGATACCTGCTCCGTAAAGAATGCCGCAGGCTTCAAATAAGGTATAATCGGTAGCCAGAACCGGCAGATTGTTTTCCGCCGCCGCTGCCACAATATCAGCATCAGGCACCTTTCCACGCACAAATACCAGCGCGCTCAGCTCCGTCATATCGGCGGTGCGCACTACCTGCATATTAGTCAGTCCCGTGCACAGCAAGGTGTTGCGTTTGGTAAAGGCCAGAACATCGCTCATCATGTCACTGCCGCAGCAGGACTCAATTTGGCGGTGCATCAGCTCGCTGCCGGTCAGAATCTTGGCCTGCAGCAGCTTTTGTACATTATACAAATCCATACACATAGCCCCTTCCTCCATTTATTACAGCTTTATCTAAGCAAAATATCTGTTTTTTGCCAGACTTGATTACATTTATTGTACACTTTAATACGCAAGATGTAAATAAATAGTATAGCATAACTACGCAAAAAAGAAGACCGGCCCACAGGACCAGCCTTCAAACTTTATTTAGTGCTAACACGCTTTACTCTGCAATGCCTGCCAAAGCCTGCTGCAAATCTGCCAGCAAATCTTCCTTATCCTCCAGACCGCAGGACAGGCGCACCAAGCCTGCAGGAATACCGGCCACCGCCAGCTGCTCATCCGTCATCTGACGATGCGTTGTAGTTGCCGGATTCAGGCAGCAGGTGCGCGCGTCGGCAACATGCGTTTCGATTGCCGCCAGCTGCAAGCGCTTCATGAATTCTTCCGCTGCCTTGCGTCCTCCCTTCAGGTTGAAGGAAACTACGCCACAGCCACCGTTGCCCAGATATTTTTGCGCAAGAGCATAATATTTATTGGACTTCAGTCCGGGGTAATTGACATATTCCACCTGCGGCTGCTGCTCCAAAAATTCCGCTATAGCCTGAGCGTTTTCTACATGGCGCGGCATACGCACATGCAGGGATTCCAAACCAAGATTCAGAATAAACGCACTTTGCGGCGACTGCATAGCACCGAAATCACGCATCAGCTGCGCCGTTGCCTTAGTAATAAACGCGCCTTCCTTGCCAAACTTTTCGGCGTAGGTAATACCGTGATAAGATTCATCCGGTGCGCACAGACCGGGGAACTTGTCGGCATGCGCCAGCCAGTCGAACTTGCCACCGTCGATAATAGCACCGCCCAGGCAGGCAGCATGACCATCCATATACTTAGTAGTAGAATGCGTTACAATGTCTGCGCCCCATTCCAGCGGACGGCAGTTAATCGGTGTCGGGAAGGTGTTATCCACGATCAGAGGCACACCATGACGATGCGCAGCGTTGGCAAATTTTTCAATATCCAGCACCGTCAATGCAGGGTTAGCGATAATTTCGCCAAACACAGCCTTGGTGTTCTCCTGAAAAGCAGCGTCCAGCTCCTCGTCCGTAGCATCGGGAGAAACAAAGGTCGCTGTTACACCCATCTTCGCCAGCGTTACATCAATCAGATTATAGCTGCCGCCGTAAATCGAAGAAGAAGCAACAATATGGCTGCCCGCCTCGCAGATGTTGAACAGGGCAAAGAAGTTCGCTGCCTGTCCGGAGGAAGTGAGCATCGCTGCAGCGCCGCCCTCCAGCTCTGCAATCTTAGCTGCTACGAAATCGCAGGTCGGGTTTTGCAGGCGGGAGTAAAAATAACCAGTGGCCTCC
>OLOX01004026.1_pt1 | contig 10479 bp, 7 predicted proteins | sample 1672091 | NCBI WGS metagenome assembly OLOX01 (sample SAMEA3136644, study PRJEB25190) | human gut metagenome | reverse complement strand
AAAAGGCCAGGTGGTGGCGATATGAAAAAGGGCATCGCGAGCGCGAGTTGAAAAACCTACGCACTTCGTGAACGAAAGAAAAATGGTGGGAATTTGACGTAGAGAGGAATGGGCCGATTGAGGGGGAACGTTGCGGTTTGTTTGGCATCTCTGCTTTTGAATGTGGCGCGAGAAAGGCAAAGTGGCGCTTCATTGGCTTGAATTTGCTGATGATGGAGGCTGCCAGCATGTTGATGTGCGGATTGTCGAGAACAGTGGAATAGAAGAGAGCTGCCTCAGTAGCGTTCTGATTAGGCGTTTTGCTAATAATCGGTCTTGGAGCATCTGCTTGAGATGTTTGGCATTCGAAAGCGCAGATGCTTCTTATTTGTGGCGTGGTGGGGGGTGGGAGTTGCTCCCTGCCGGCGGTGTGGGCGCCGGGCGTGCGCAGATGGACGCTAACTTGGCGAGGTTACGCGGCTAGAGTTTCCCAGTTGATGAAGATGTTGCGGCGCAGGTCGTGCTCTCGTTTGCGCAGGTTTTTAGTTTTGCGGCGGTAGGTGATGCCGAGGTGGCTTGCTAAGAGCCGCTTGACGGCGTCGAACCGATCGGCCAGTGCAATCTGCTCGTATGAAAGCAACACGACTTCGTAGCCCATGTGCTGCAAGGCTACGGTGCGGTTGGCGTCGGACACTGCCGACGCGGTGTTGTCGTGCGCGATGCGCCCCTGGCACTCGATAATGAGCGGCTTCTTGCCTTTATGCTGGTCAAACAGCAGGTCGGCATAACAGGTGATGCGATTTGCCAGCATAGATGCGGCGGGGGAAAGCGCAATGCGCTGGTTATTGGTAAATGCCGGGAAGCCCTCGCCGCCTTTGCGGCGGGATTGGGTCAGCAAAATGGATGTTTGTGCCTCAAAGGGCGAGGCGGTTGCGCCCGTTACGGTTTTCGCCGCTTTTGCGAAGCGTCGGTTGCCGCGCATGCCCTTTGTGGCCACTGCGAACTGGCGTAGCTCGTCAAGGCTGATGAGCGGGCTGCGTTGCCAAAGGCTGGTGGGTTTACCGTCTTGTCCGGTGACTCGCCGCCAGCTGTTCGCCGGCAGTGTGCCGGCTTGTTGCGCGGTGGCAAGCAGGTCTTCGATTTCGGTCGAGGGTTTGAACACGGAAAACGTGCCGCAGAACTCGTACATAGCCATCGCAAGGTGCTCTTCCGAAAGATGTTGCGCCAGCTGCAGCAGCGTGAACAGGGGCGATGTAACGTTGATGCCAAGGTCGGTAGTCTGAACGCAGCCGAATGGAAGCTCGGTGGAGGCAAGGTGCGACTGGATGCATTTAGCGCTCGAGCGCTTGCGGCGGTTGGTGACCATAAGGTGAATGGTTGGTCCGACAACATGCTGCACCAGGGGGTGGCGCTTAAGTCTGCTGCGGGTTTTGTCGGTTTGAGCTGCGGGAACTGTGGGCATTAGCGCGAGCACCTGTGGCGGTGTGCGGTGCAGGTGGAACGCTGATATGTCGCATAAGGTTTCTTCCATGGGCGAACTATACGCGATGATTGCGGGCTTCGGCGCCGCGACGCGAAACGGTTGCCAACGCGTTACCCATTGCGAGCAGAGCGGCAAGGTTTCGCGTGCTGGTGGGCAGTCATGAGCGATTTGACGTGAGGGGTTTGGGAAAGGAGGAAGCCCGCGAGGTTGAGAAACGAAGGGGGTTGGCTACTCGCGCGAAGCTCGTTTTGGCGTCGACCCCCTGGCGTTTATGCTGTTTCACCTGCGGCAACGAGGCGGGCAAGCGAGGGGTAATCGCTCTGCCTGCCTTCGTCGGTCTGCCGTGCTGCGGCAGCTGGTACGTTCCGCTCACGCCGTTTGTGGCCCTTACACCCTTGCGCCTGCCGTTACGCGGCGGACTTTGCGGCCTGCTTCTGCTCGCGTTCGGCCTCAAGCAGCGCGCGGGCGTGGGCGATGGCGTCGTCGATGTTCGGGCGGAAGTGCTCTTCGCCGATCAGGTCGACGAATCCGGCGCGGCGCATCGTTTTCATCGGCTGCTCGTTCGCGTGGCTGAAAATGAGCCGAACGCCGTTTTCGCTGCAATAATCGTACAGATTCTCAAGCGCGTTCATACCCGTTGCGTCAAGCGACGGCACGCCGCGCATGCGGATGATCAGGTATTTCGTGAAATCCTTCACCGAGATGTCGGAGATGCGGTCGGTCATGCCGAAGAACATCGGGCCGTTGATCTCGTACACGCGCACGCTTTTCGGCAGCTCGCGCAGGTGCGTAACCTCGGAGTTTTCGTCGCAGTAGTATTTCCAGCCTTTCACTTCGGTTTCTTCGCTGACCATCTTCATGAACAGCGCCACGGTGATCAGCATGCCCACGGCAATGGCTGTGACCAGGTCAAACACGATGGTGAGCGCGAACGTGAGCACCAGTGTGGCCACGGCGCCGCGCGACGCGGTGCGGCACAGGTGCGCGAAGTTGCGCCAGCCCGACATGTTGTAGGCAGCTTGCAGCAGGATGGCCGCGATGGTGGGCATGGGAATGAGCGCGGCGTAGGGCATAAGGAACACCAGCACCACCAGCAGCACGACGGCGTGCACCATGCCGGCGATGGGCGTGCGGCCGCCGCTTTTCACGTTGGCGGCCGTGCGCGCGATGGCGCCGGTGGCGGGGATGCCGCCGAACAGCACGGAACCGATGTTGCCGACGCCTTGCGCCACCAGCTCCATGTTGCAGCGGTGGTGCGAGCTGATCATGGAATCGGCGACGACGCACGACAGCAGCGACTCGATGGCGGCCAGGATGGCGATGGTGATGCCGTTGGCGAGTTCGTCGCGGAAAATCCCCAGGTCAAGTTGGGGAACGTGAAGCGTGGGAAGGCCGGCGTTGATGGTGTACAGGTCACCGATGGTGTTGACGTTCAGGTTGAAGGCGCCAACCATGGCCGCGCCGACGATGACGGCCACAAGTGAGCCGGGGATGCGGCGGGACACGCGCGGCCACACGATGAGGATGGCAAGGCACACGGCGCCGACCAGCAGCGCCTGCTCGTTGATGGTGGCGATGTTGGCGCCGATGGCGGCAAGCTTGTCGGCGGTTTCGATGGTGGTGGTGCCGGCGGGGTACGTGAGGCCAAGCAGGTCTTTGACCTGGCCAATCACGATGGTGACGGCGATGCCGGCCGTGAAGCCCGTCGTGATGGTGCACGGCACGAAGCGGATGAGCGTGCCAAGCTTCAGCAGGCCCATGAGCGCCAGCAGAATGCCGGCGATGATGGTCGCCGCGATAAGGCCGTCGATGCCGTCGGTGGCAACGATTCCGGCGACGATGGTGGCGAACGCGGCGGTGGGACCAGAGATTTGCACGCGGCTGCCGCCAAGCAGCGCAATGAGGAAGCCGGCGACGATAGCGGTGTAAAGCCCCTGCTCAGGGCCGACACCTGACGCGATGGCAAGCGCGACGGAAAGCGGCAGCGCCACGATAGCTACGACGATGCCGGACACGATGTCGCGTGGGATTTGGCGGCGCAGCTCCTCTTTATCGGTGTGTTTGATAACGCTGAACAGGATTGGCTTGAGTTTGTCGTGCTGCATGGGTTCCGTTTCGTTGCTGGTTGTGCGGTTGCGGGCGCGCTTGTCGCCCGGGCCGGGCTTTGGAGACAAAAAATGTCCCGCCCAGGTTGCCCCGGGCGGGACATGCGCGTTTTCAGTTGTTGCCTTGCGGTTGCAAGGGTTGACTATGGTAACGCTTTAGTAACGGATGACGGTCGGGTACACAAAATCGTCAACTTGCGGGTTGCGTTCGCGCGGGCGAGTTCGCGTGGTTGCGGCTGTGCGGCCCCGTGGCCACGCAGCTACGCCGACCATGTGCCGCATGCGTGTGACGCGCAAACTTGCCCCAGGGGCTATGCCATCGCGTGCCACATGCATGACACGGTCGGCCCGCGGCGCAAAAAGCCCGCTAGCTTTCGCCGGCGGGCTTCGTGGAAATCAGTTTCCCCAGGTGAAATGCGCGCGATTAGAAGCGCAGGCTCAGGCAGGACAGGCCGCCGTCGATTTTGCGGTACTCGGACGTGTCTACCACCAGCGTCTTGTAGCCCAGGTCCTGAACGGCCTTGAGCACGGTGGGGTAGCCCTCGGCCACGATGACGGTGCCGTTGACCCAGATGCAGTTCGCGCCGTAGGCCTCGTCGGCGGGCACGACCACCTTGTTGTACTGGGCAAAGTCGGGCTTGTCGATGAACTCGCCGGACACCAGCATGTTGTTGTCCTCGATGTAGTTCACGCCCGTCTTCAGGTGCAGCACCTCCTCAAGCGGCACCTCGGAGCCCTCAAGACCCCAGCCGGTCAGGATTTCGCAGAACTGGCGGATGCCCTCTTCGTTAGTGCGCGCGGAACGGCCGACATAGAAGTGGTCGCCCACCATCATGACATCGCCGCCGTCGAGCGTGCCCGGGGCCTCAATGTGCTTGACGTGCTCGTCGTCAAAGAAGCGGCGCACGACCGGCTCGATCTCGTTCTTCTCGCCGTTGCGGCTGTCCGCGCCGGGGTTGGTGATGATGGCGCCGCAGCGCGTGATGACGGCCGGATCCTCAACGAAGCAGCTGTCGGGATACTGCTCAAGCGCGGGCAGGACGGTGACGTCGACGCCGCACTGCTCAAGGGCGTGCTCGTAGTCGTAGTGCTCCTCGATGGCGCGCTCGTACATGGGTTTGCCCAGTTCAGGAGCGCTGGTGATGCCGTCACACAGCGACTTGCCCGGGCGGCGGATGATTACGTGGTTGAACTTCGTCATGCTTCTCTCTCCTTGAAAACATGTCTTCGGCGCGCCGGCAGCTTGCTATGCGCGTCGCGTTCGGGGTTGGTGATAGCTGCTTGCATGGCATTATACCCGCATTTGCGCGCCGCGGCAGAAAAGGCTGCGCGGGCTTTAACTGCGATTTCGGGCGCTGTTCGCAGGTGGTAATTCCTAGTTGGCTCCTATCATTCGCGAAGTGCGTAGGTAATGCGTCAAGGTGCGTGCGGCGGTGGTTGCAGGTTGGCAAAATGCCTGGGAAATGGCGTCGCGATTTTGGCGCGAGGGCGGAGAGTGGCTACAACCTACGCACTTCGCGAATGATAGGGAATTACTAGGGAATCAAAGGGTACGACGGCTGCTGCCGTTTGAGGTGATTGGCGATGGGTTGGGGGTTTGGTTTGGGTTACGCGATGCTAGCGGGCGATACGGCCGCGATTGCGTTTTCGCTGGTGGGAGTTAGGGGTGCTGCCATTCGCGGCGTCCGCCGATGCGCCGGACGCGCTTTCGGCTGCCTCCTGGTGTTCGGAGCTACCCTTGTCGCCCAGCTGCGTGATGGCAATCGAACCGAAAATCAGCATGAAGCCCAGCGCCATTCTTGGCGTAAGAATCTCGTCGAAAAATGCCACGCTGAACAGGGCGCAGAACACGCTTTCCAGCGAGCAAAGCAGGCCGGCTTCGGCAGGCGATACGTGCGCTTGCGCAAGGTTTTGCGCAACGGCGCCGAATGCTGCCGAAAGCACGCACACGTAGGCCATGGCGCCGATGAACTGGGGCGTTGCCACTTGCGCGGCGGTGGGGACCGGCTGCGTGGCTGCTGCAAGCGCAAGGGCAAGCACGCCGCTGGTGAATTGCTGGATGACGGTGACGGTCAGCACGTCGTTGTCGCGCATGACCAGCCCGATGACAACGATTTCGGCGCCATAGAGGAACGCGGAAAGGACGCTGACGCCGTCGCCTAGGCTGATGGAAAAGCCGTCGGTCAGCGACACCAGTGCAATGCCGATTGTGCAAACCGCGGCGGCGATCAGGGTTTTTGTTGCCGGCCGGCGCCGCGCAACCACCCACCAGATAAACGGGACGGTCAGGCAATAGCACGCGCTCAGGAAGGCGTTTTTCGACGGCGTGGTCATGCCAAGCCCCAAAAACTGCGTCCAGAAACCCAGGAACGAAAACAGGCCGATGATGCACCCTGCTTTAAGAACGCGCGCGTTGAAGTGACGTTTGATGTGGGGAAACAGGATGATAAGCAGCACGATGCCCGCGCCCAAGAACCGAATGGCGGTGAACCACGTTGCGCCAACGGTTGCGATGGCCCCTTTGCCGATGACGAACCCCAGCCCCCAAATGGCGGCCGCGCACACCAGTACCAGGCGGTAAACGCCCAGAGGATATGTCCTGCTTGCAATGTCCATGGGACATTAGTATACGCGGGATTGTTGTGGCACGCGAGCATGGACGGTATCCTGGTGTGCGGAGAGAATCGAAAGGTACACGGAGGAACACATGAACTATCGCGTGCTGGGGAAGACGGGATTGAAAGTCAGCGAAATCGGCTTCGGCGCCGAATGGATGCCGGGCGATGACGCGCAGGCGGTGCGCGAGGTGACGCGCGCGACGGCCGCGGCGGGTGTGAACATCGTTGATTGCTGGATGGCCGATCCGACCGTGCGCCGCGCGTTGGGCGATGCGGTGTGCGAGCAGCGTGAACAGTGGATCGTGCAGGGGCATTTCGGTTCGACTTGGCAGGACGGCCAATACGTGCGCACGCGCGACATGGACAAGGTTGTGCCGGCGTGGGAATACCTGCTTGACTGCTTCGGCGGCCACATTGAGCTGGGGCTTATCCATTACGTTGACTCGACGGCCGAGTTCGCCGAAATCATGGCGGGCCCGTTCATCGACTACGTGCGCGCCGAGCGCGCGGCGGGCCACATCGACCATATCGGCCTGTCGACGCACAACCCCGACGTGGCGCTTGCGGCGTGCGACTACGACGACATTGCTATGATCATGTTCTCGCTCAACCCTGCGTTCGACATGCTGCCGCCGTCCGAGGACATCAGCACCATGTTCGCCGAACATTACAGCGACGACCTGTCGAACATCGATCCGCGCCGCCAGGAGCTGCACCATCGCTGCGAAGAGCGCAACGTGGGGCTGACGGTGATGAAGCCGTTTGCCGGCGGGCGGCTGCTTGATGCGGAGAAATCGCCGTTCGGCGTGGCCATGACGCCGGTGCAGTGCATCGACTATTGCCTGGCGCGCCCGGCGGTGGCGTCGGTGCTGGCGGGCTATCGCAGCGTCGATGAGCTGGCCGGATGCGTGGCGTACGAAACCGCAACCGACTGGGAGCGCAATTGCGGCCGCGTGCTGTCCCATGCGCCGGCGCACTCGTATTTCGGCCAGTGCATCTATTGCGGGCACTGTCAGCCGTGCGCGGTGGGCATCAACATCGCGGAAGTCAACAAGTTCTACGATCTGGCGCGCGTCCACGACGAGGTGCCGGAATCGGTGGCTGGTCATTACGCCGCGTTGTCGGCGCACGCGGGCGAGTGCCTGGATTGCGGCTGCTGCGAGCGCAACTGTCCGTTCGGCGTGCGCATTGCCTGCCGCATGGAATACGCGGCGGAGCTGTTCGGCTATTAAGCCTGCGAACAGGGAAAACGAAGCGAAAATGAAAGGGCCCGGGGCATGTGCCTCGGACCCTTTTTTGGTTGGATGCCGTGATGCGCCAACCGTTTGCGCGAGGGGTTGTTAGGCGCCCGCCGTGGGGGTGCTGCTGCGCGACGGGGGCGCCAATTCCTCCGTGGCGCTTTTGCGCGAAGCCGCGGGGCAGTGCGTTTTGCGAGAGCGCGTTGGACAACGGAGGCACCAAGCCGTGCGGTTGCGAAGCCTAAGACGTGTGGTTTTCGGCCATGGCGCTTGAAAGCCGCACGCGTCAGGGACAACTCGGCGGAAGCGGACTTGGATTGCGATGCCCCGGGCGCGTTACTGTTCGCGCACAAGCTGCTGGTAGCCGGTGCCCCACGTGGCCATGCTCTCGATGATGGGGCGCATGGTGTCGCCCAGCTCGCTTAAGGCGTATTCGGTGCGCGGCGGCACTTCGGGGAAGACGGCGCGCGTGATGATGCCGTCTTTCTCCATGGCGCGCAGGTTGTCCGTGAGCACTTTCTCGCTGATGCCGGGGATGGCGCGGCGCAGCTCTCCGAAGCGGAACGGCCGGTCCATCAGCTGCTGGATGATGAAGATCTTCCACTTGTTGCCGATGAGCATGAGCGTAGTGGCAACGGGGCAGGGCGGCAATTCCTCTTTCGTGAGCATGGCGTTCTTTTCTTGCACTATGCGGACGGCTTGCGAAGGCTTGCGGCTGGTGGCGTATATCGACGCGCTGCTGCGCGCCGTCGCGCGCGGGCGCTGTCGCGCTTGTTGACGGGCGCGCTGTGTGGTTTGCTGCGCGCCCGTTTGCGCTGCTGTGCCGTTGCGCGGGCGGCAATCACTTGTGCGCCGCTCGGTGGGCGCGCTGACGGTTTCGCAGCGCGCCCACCAACTACCGCACAACGACAGAAGACGAGAGCATCACCCCAGATGAAAGGCGAGAATCACCATGGATTTGCAAACCTGCCTCCGAGTGCGATCAGCGCTGCAAGCACTGCTATCTGTTCAGCGAGGACGCGCGCATGGCGTGCAAGTCGATGAGCTGGGACGACATGATGCACGTGCTGGACAGCTGCTATGACTTCTGCGACCGCGTCGGCCGCGAGCCGTACTTCTATATCACCGGCGGCGACCCCATCTTGCATCGCGATTTCTGGCGGTTGGCCGAAGAGCTGCACGCCCGCGGCGCGAAGTGGTGCATCATGGGCAACCCCTTCCACCTCACCGACGAGGTGCGCGCCCGCATGCGCGCGCTGGGCTGTGTCAAGTACCAGCTCAGCCTTGACGGCGCCACCGCCGCCACGCACGACCTGTTCCGCAAGCCCGGCAGCTTCGACGAAACGCTGCGTGCTGCCGGCTGCATCAAGCGCAGCGGCATGTGCTGGCGCTTATGAGCACGGTGAGCAGCATGAACGCCGCCGAGTTGCCCGACATGATCGGCCTGGCCGCCCGCATCGGTGCCGATGTGTTCGCGTTCGGGCGCTACTGTCCCACGAAGGGCCAGCGCCTCGAGGAATTCCACATGGAACCGCTGGAGTATCGTGCACTGCTGCTTGCTTGCCAAAAGCGCATCGACGAGCTGACGGCCGCCGGCTGCACCACCACGTTCCAGAAGAAGGACCACTTGTGGACGCTGCTGGAGTGGGAGCAGGGGCGCTTCACCATCCCTGAAGGCGCGGCGTGCGGCAAGATCTACGACGGCTGTCACTGCGGCATCGCGCACATGACGGCGCTGCCCACCGGCGATGTGTACGCGTGCCGCCGCATGGAAAGCCGCATCGGCAACGTGCGCGAGAAAATCATGTTCGACCTGTTCACGGGGCAGAATATGGAAGCGCATCGCGAGTTCTCGAAGTTCGAGAAGTGCAACTGTTGCAAGCTGCGCGGGTGGTGTCGCGGCTGCCCGGCCGTGGCGGCGGACTACACGGGCAACAGGTACGCCCCTGACTCGCAATGCTGGATGGAAGTGGACTAGCAGTTGACGGATTTGTCGCGGCGCCGTTTCGCCATTCGGAAGTGCGCGCCGCGGCGGGTTCGTGTGCCGCGAACCGCGCGGCACTTTGGCGGAGCGAGGTAAGGGGTTACGCGGCTTCGACGCGCTGGTGGCGAAAAAGCTTGCGCCGACGGCGGCCTCGTAAGAATATAGGGTGAGTTGCGAATGAGGAAATTCGGAAGGAATTAGGCAATGAACTGGGCAAACAATGCGGAAGCGTTCGAGCGCGATATCGCGCGCACGGCTGAGGCGATTAACGCGGCCGACGCCGTGTTCGTGGGTGCCGGCGCGGGGCTTTCCACGGCGGCCGGGTTCGCCTACACCGGCGAGCGGTTCGAGCGTTACTTTGCCGATTTCCACGCGCGCTACGGGTTCACCGACATGTACTCGGGCGGGTTCTACCCGTACGCCACCAGCGAGGAGCTGTGGGCGTTTTGGAGCCGCTACGTTATGGTGAACCGCTACGACCTGGGCGCGAACCCGCTGTACGTGCAGCTATGCAAGCTGCTTGAAGGCCGCGACTACTTCGTGCTGACTACCAACGTCGACCACCAGTTTCAGCTGGCCGGGTTCGACAAGCGTCGCCTGTTCTACACGCAGGGTGATTACGGCCTGTTCCAGTGCTCGGAGCCGTGCTGCGCCGAGACGTTCGACAACGAAGCGCAGGTGCGCGCCATGTGCGAACAGCAGCGTGACCTGCGTATTCCCAGCGAGCTGATTCCGCGCTGCCCGCATTGCGACCGCGAGATGACCATGAACCTGCGCGCGGACAACAAGTTCGTGCAGGACGAGGGCTGGTACGCCGCGCAGGCGCGCTACGCCGATTTCGTGCGCCGCCACGCGGGCATGCGCGCGGTGTACCTGGAGCTGGGCGTGGGGTACAACACGCCGGTGATCATCAAGTACCCGTTTTGGCGCGCCGTGCTAGAGAATTCGCGGGCCACGTACGTGTGCGCGAACTACGGCGAGGCGGTGGCGCCGCGCGAGATAGAGGGCCGATCCATCTGCATCAACGCCGATTTGGCGAAGACAATCGACGCGCTCTCGGCGGCGCTCGGCT
>OLOX01004019.1_pt1 | contig 10490 bp, 9 predicted proteins | sample 1672091 | NCBI WGS metagenome assembly OLOX01 (sample SAMEA3136644, study PRJEB25190) | human gut metagenome | reverse complement strand
GCCGGGTCCTGCGCAATGGGAGCCTGTGAACCAGGTCAGGTCCGGAAGGAAGCAGCCTTAAGCGGATACTTTCATGTGCCGTGGGGAAGCCCGTCTTTGCGGTCCTACAGGGAAATAAACGAAGAAAATCCGTCGCATGTGCGACGGATTTTTTGTGCTGCGCTTATTTGCTGAGCAGCTCGATTTTTTTCATATAGGGAGCAACGATAGTAGCGATGGCTTGAGGATTTGCTGCCTGCCAGGCGGCAAAGTCTAGACCGCTTTGGGCGATATGCTTGCCGATTTCCAAAAGCACGAAGGGGATATCTTCGGCGAGCAGTGTGCCTGCTTCTTCCCCTAGGCGTTCGCTGCCATGCAGTGAGCAGCCGTTGATGTACATAGTGAAGGCTGGGTGCGCTGTGCCCTTGATGACCTTAACTGTACCGCGGAAGCCGAGTTCGCCTATTTGGTGGGTGCCGCAGCTGGAAGGACAGCCGGAAATATAAATTTGCGGCAGAGCATCACTGGCAGCATACTGCGTAGCCATTTCTTCGAAGCAGCTTGTCAGCAGGCTTTGGGAATCTCCCATACCCATCTGGCAGACAGTGGAGCCGATGCAGGCCACACTGCTGGTGAAGGCGTTGTAGGCTGTGTCAGGCGTGAGCGACATTACCTTTGCTGCTTCGGGAGCAGTGAGGTTGATAATATAGACGCTTTGGTCGGGTGCAAGACGCAGCTCGGCGGCTTTAACGTTCTGCAGATAATCCGCCAGAGCGAGGAAGCTTTCAATTTTTGGCAGTCCTGCCTGTGGATGATAATTTACGGCGTAAAGACCGGCCTGCTTCTGCGAGGTAATGCGGAAGCCGGTGATGAGCTTGAAGTCGCGCTTGGTGATTTTTGTTGCCTCAGGCTGTAAATCAAGACCGCCTTCCTGCAGTGCCTGCAGGAGGCGTTCGCTGTAGGCTGCCTTGTAAGCGGCTTCGCCGCCCAAAAGCTCAGGCAGATAACGGGTGCGTGATTTGGATCTTTGCGTATAGGTGCCGCATTCGCGGAAGGTGGCGAGCATTGCTTTAATATGATACAAGATTTTTTCGGGAGCAACAGCCTCGGCCATTTTTATACCGATGCAGGGAGCAGGTCCCAGACCGCCGGCGCTGTAGACATCGAAGCGACCGTCGGGACGGGCGGCGAAGCCTAAATCGCGCATGGTAGCGTGCGTAAGATTTTGCGGGGAATTGGAAAAGCCGGTCTTTAATTTGCGTGGCAGTTTGCCGTCGGGAATGGCAGCGATAAGATATTGCGCTGCTGCTTCGGCGTAAGGCAGCACGTCAAAATATTCCTCGCGCTCCACACCGCTTAAGGGTGAGCAGAGGACATTACCGGGATAGTCACCGCCGCAGCCGAAGGGGATGATATCCGCGTCCAGGCATTCCTCCAAAATTTCAGCGGCAGCCTCGGCGCTGAGGTCATGCAGCTGGATAGTCTGGCCGGTGGTGAAGTGAATGCGGCTGATGTTATACTTGCGGATCATCTTGGCGATGAAGGCCAGTTTATCTGCAGTGATGCGTCCGGCGCTGCAGCGCAGGCGCAGCATATTGCTTTTGCCGTCGCGCTGGGCGAAGCTACCGAAGTAGCCGGAAAACTCCTTATAGGCAATTTTGCCGATTTTTTCATTATGGTAGTCAGCAGTCTGCCTGGAAAAGTCAGGTAACTGCTTGCGTAAAAAGTCCTTGTCAATTTCGGGTATGGTCATTGCTGTAGCCTCCTTTTGATTAGCTGATGATATTATATAATACTTCAGTGCATTAGTAAAATAATTGTTTTGATGGTAAGCTGGAGCATCTAAACTGTAATTTACTTTTTAGGCTATTTTGAGTATAATAGTTATGTATGTAATAAATTCCGGGGAGGTGGCAGCGATGGCTTATGTAGCTTTATATCGCCAATGGCGACCGCAGGACTTTGATGCTCTTGTGGGACAAAAGGCTGTAAAAACAACCTTAAAAAATGCTTTGGCAAGCGGAAAAATAGCCCACGCTTATTTGTTTTCCGGTCCTCGCGGCACCGGTAAAACCAGTATGGCGCGTATTCTGGCCAAGGCTTTGAACTGCGAGCAGGGGCCTACTGCTGAGCCCTGCGGTCAGTGCAGCAATTGTCAGCGTATTGTGCAGGGAACCTCTCTGGATGTAATTGAAATTGACGCTGCATCCAACACCAGTGTAGATAATATCCGTGACCTGCGCGAGCAGGTAGCCTTCACGCCGGCGGAAAGCCGCTACAAGGTTTATATTATCGACGAGGTGCATATGCTGTCTACGGGCGCTTTTAATGCCTTGCTGAAGACATTGGAGGAGCCGCCGGCACACGCTGTATTTATTCTGGCGACGACGGACCCGCAGAAGGTGCCTGCGACAATTCAGTCGCGCTGTCAGCGCTTTGAATTCCGCAGGGTAACGGTAGACGAAATTGCGGAGCATCTGGCCATGGTAGCCGCTGGCAGTGGCATTGAGGCAGATGCGGACGCGCTGCGCTTAATAGCGATTCAGGCTGAGGGCGGTATGCGTGATGCGCTGAGCCTGCTGGACCAGTGCGGTGTTATGGCCAAGCGTGTTACTGTTGCTACCGTGCGCGAGGTTCTGGGTATCGTAGGACGCGAAGCGCTGCACGAGCTGACAGGAGCAATAGGCCGCAGACAGCTGCCGCAGGCGCTGGCTACGCTGAATCTGCTGCTGGAGCAGGGTAAGGATGTCAAGCAGGTGCTTACGGAGCTTATTGAGTATCTGCGGGCGTTGGTGCTTTATCTGGCAGTTCCTGACTATGAAGAAATTTATCTGACGGATACCAAAGAAGCGCTGGCAGAGCTGGCGCCGTTATTTGGGCGTGATCGCTTGCTGGCGGCGGAGGAAAGACTGCATAGTGCTATTCAGGAGCTGCGCGGCTCAATGCGTCCGCGCATCACTGCGGAGCTGTGCTTATTGGATTTGTGCCGCGTAGAGGGCAGCACATTGGCTGCTTTGTCGGCAAGGATAGAACAGCTGGAGCGTCAGCTGGCAGGCGGCGTAATGCCTGTTTATCAGCAGACTCCGGTTAACGCTCAGTCTGCGCCTGCTGTGGCAGTGCAGCAGCAAGCTGCACAGGAACATGCAGCGCCGGCAGCGCAGCAGCCTACTGCACAGCAAGCTTCGGCGGCAATGCAGATGCAGGAAGCGAAAGCTGCTCCGGCTAAGAAGCCTGCAGTTAAAGCGCAACCGCAGCCTGCTGCTGATACGCTGGCTGCAGCTGTTAGTGCTGCTCCTAAGCCTAAAAGTGCCAGAGTGCAGCAGACAGAGGAATATGCCGGTGATTTTGCCGCCGGTGAGGATTTCTGGAAGCAGGCTCTGGAGATTATGAAGGCTGAAAAGAAGAACTCGATGGTGTCCTGTGCTAAAAACGGCAGAGTCTTCAGCTTTGCCAATAACATTCTGCAGGTGGCCTTTAAGGCGCCCTTCCTTGCGGACAGAATGAACAAGGATGACTATCGCGGTGCCTTTGAAGAGGTTCTGCTGCGTCTGGCAAGACGCGAAATCAGACTGGAGGCTGTGATTGAGGGCAAGGCTAAGCTGCCGCAAAAGCCTGTAAAGCAGCAGGAGGTGCAGCAATCGCCCGAAAGCGAAACGCAAAATCTGCAGGCAGCGCAGCTGCCGGAAAACCTGCGCAAGGCCTTTAATGCTTTGGGCGGCAGCGTAACAGATATATCTGACCAATGAAACTAAATTGAGACTAGCAGGTCTTGGCTTATGTTTCTGAGAATATATAATATCAATATATGTAAATATCAAGGAGGAATTTAATTATGTTTCCAGGTGGCATGGGTAATATGCAGGCAATGATGAAAAAGGTACAAAAAATGCAGTCCGATATGGCGAAAATGCAGGAGGATCTGAAAAGCCGTACTGTAGAAACTTCTGTTGGCGGCGGTGCTGTAACCGTTGTTGTCAGCGGTAAAAAAGAACTGAAATCCATCAAAATCAATCCGACCGCTGCAGATCCCGAGGATGTAGAAATGCTGGAGGATATGATTCTGACAGCTGTCAATGACGCTATGAAGCAGATTGACGAGCTGACCGAAAAAGAAATGGCTAAGGTTACCGGCGGTATGAAGCTGCCTGGCATGTTCTAAGCTGATGGCAAGAATGATCAGGCCGCTGGCTAATTTATATGAGCAGCTCAGGCGTTTGCCGGGCATTGGTTCGAAAACAGCTATGCGACTGGCCTATCATGTGATTGACATGCCTGCGGAGGATGTGAAGCAGCTGGCGGCGGCTCTGAGCGGCGCCAAGGAGCAGATTCACTACTGCAGCCGCTGCTTTAATCTTACTGACAGCGATGTATGCGAGATTTGCCGTGACAGCTCGCGCGACAGCTTTACTATCTGTGTAGTGGAGCAGCCGCAGGATATTGCGGCGATGGAGCGCAGTCATGGCTATCACGGATTGTATCATGTGCTGCATGGTGTGCTGTCACCGCTGGATGGTATTGGTCCGGAAAAGCTGCGCATCAGAGAGCTGCTCTTGCGTTTGCAGCAGGAATCAGTCAGTGAAATTATTATTGCAACCAACTCAGATGTAGAGGGCGAGGCGACTGCTACCTATCTGGCGCAGCTGCTGAAGCCTGTAGGAATAACCGTCAGCCGTATTGCTCATGGCCTGCCGATGGGCGGCGATTTGGAATATGCTGACGAAATAACCTTGTCTAAAGCGCTGGAAAACAGGCGCACAATGTAGAAAGGACTGGCGTTATTTATTTATGGAACTTAATGCTATTTTGTCACCGCTTGGTGCTTTTGGACCGATGATTGCTGGCGTACTGTTGCTTTTAGTAATAGTAAAGCTGCTGTCGATGCCCTTCAAGCTGGTGTGGAATGGTCTCTGCGGCGCTTTGCTGCTGTGGTTCATCAATGTAGTAGGCTCGTTGGCGGGCTTTACCATGAAGATTACGGTTATCAAGGCTTTGATTGCCGGCTTCTTCGGTGTTCCCGGTGCTCTTGCCGTAGTGCTGTATGAGCTTTTAGTTAAATAAGATAATTTGCTTTTGCCCCTGCACGTTGCTGCAGGGGTATTTTTATGCGCTTCGACGTGATAATCGTAAATAATATTGTATACACGGCAATAATACTGTATACAATCGGACTTTTCTCTGATAAGTTGTTATAATTAGCTTAACAGTTTTTTTTACTTAATTATCTGGGGGTTGTAAAAATGAATTTATCTACAAAAATTTTAATCGGCCTTGCGCTTGGTATTATTGCAGGCCTGGAGCTGGGTGCTGAAGGTGCCGGCTTCGCCAAGACCTGGATTGGTCCTCTGGGAACAATTTTCATGAACATGATCAAAATGGTTATCGTACCGCTGGTATTCTCCAGTCTGGTAATTGGTGTCACCAGCCTTGGTGATATCAAAAAGGTAGGCCGTATCGGTGTTAAAACTGTAGCGTACTATCTGGTAACCACCGCTTTTGCTATCGTTATCGGTTTGGCAATCGGTACCATCATGCAGCCGGGTGTTGGCCTGCATATGGCTGCTGATACCGCTAAGGTTGCTGCTAAGGCTGCACCGCCTATTTCCAAGGTTATCATTGACATTTTCCCGACTAACCCGCTGGAAGCTATGGTTAAAGCCAACATGCTGCAAATTATCGTTTTCTCTCTCTTCGTTGGCGCTGGTATCACCGTTGTCGGTGAAAAGGCTAACGCTCTGAAGCACACCATCGATGGTCTGGCTGAGGTTTCCTACAAAATCGTTGGCATGATCATGGCTGTTGCTCCGATTGGTGTTTTCGGTCTGATTACTCCGGTAGTTGCATCTAACGGTCCTTCCGTACTGTTGCCGCTGCTGAAGGTTGTTATTGCTGTATATCTTGCTTGCCTCCTGCATGCAGTTCTCGTTTATGGCTCTATGATCAAATTCCTTGCAGGCATGGGCTTCATCCAATTCATTAAGGGTATTGCTCCGGCATCCCTGATGGCTTTCAGCTCCTGCTCCTCCGGTGGTACTCTGCCGCTGACCATGAGCTGTGCTCAAAAAATGGGCGCTTCCAAAGAAGTTTCCAGCTTCGTTCTGCCGTTGGGCGCAACCATCAACATGGATGGTACTGCTGCTTATCAGGGTGTATGCGCACTGTTCATTGCTCAACTGTACGGCATTGACCTCACCGCTTCCCAATACATGACCATTATCGTTACCGGTACTTTGGCTTCTATCGGTACTGCAGGTGTTCCGGGCGCAGGCTTCATCATGTTGACCATGATTCTGACTAGCCTTGGTCTGCCGCTGGAAGGCTCTGCTCTTATCGCAGGTATCGACCGTATCCTGGATATGCCGCGTACCTCTGTTAACATCACCGGCGATGCTGCTGTAACTCTGCTGGTTGACAAGAGCGAAAAAAAGCATGCAGAAGCTGAAGCTCCTCTGTATTAATTAAAATCTGTCTTTCCCTTGGCGTCAGCTGCATTAGCGGCTGGCGCTTTCCTTTTATGCAGAAATATAGTGTTTAAAGTGCATTTTTCAAGGATTGTTACCTGGATTTTACAGCTTAGTTACATTTGTTGGCAGGAAAAAACTTTTGCTGCGCAGAAATTTATAAATACTATTTAATTTTGCAGGCAAAGGTGTTAAAATAAGGTGTTATTATGAATGAGATGGAAAAATTACAGTATGTATTGTTTGAGCGACTGCACCGTCGTGCTCCTGGCATTGATAAGCTGGACCGTTTGTGGGACGCTGCTGTGCTGCTGCCCTTAGTGCGTACTCCCGAAGGCATAAGTGTGCTTTTTGAAGAGCGGGCGCATACGCTGCGCAGTCAGCCGGGTGAAATATGCTTCCCTGGCGGTAAGTACGAATGTGCGGATAACAGTTTCCGCAATACCGCAGTACGCGAAACCTGTGAGGAGCTTGGCCTGCAGCCGGAGAATATCACCATCTGCGGTGAACTGGATTGTCTGGTAACGCATAACGGACCGATTATCCACCCCTTTGTTGGTCTGATTGATGATATCAGCAAGATTACGTACAGCAAGAGTGAGGTGGAGCGCATCTTTACTGTGCCGCTAAAGGTGCTTTTGGAGCAAAAGCCGCGGCGTGGCTCTGTACAGCTGGCAGATCATCCGGGTGATGATTTCCCGTTTGACCTGGTGCCGCAGCGCAAGCGTGGCTGGCGCATGAACAAATCCTACTATGTGTATTTTTACCTGTATGAGGATAAGGTTATCTGGGGCCTGACCGCACGCATGCTGTATGCTTTCCTGTACCGCAGCCGCAAGGAGCTGACGGAATATCTGGCAGAAGAAATTGATTGAGAGGTTATATAAGGATGAAAAGCATTCTCCAGACAAAAATTTTAATGATTGTAACGGCTATCTGTGTAGTAGGCTATATTGCCTTCGGTTATTTCTTTCCGGAAACGGGATTAGATAATCTTGCGCCGACAGACAGGCTGAATCTGAAAAAAAATATCGTTGTTATGGGTGTTGACGAACGCTCCGATGATGTGGGCCGCAGTGATACGCTTTTTGTAGTAATGTTCGACAGCAGCAACAAAAGCGCTTCCCTGCTTTCTGTGCCGCGTGATACACGCGTACGTATTGACGGTCACGGCTGGGATAAAATTAACCATGCCTACGCTTACGGCGGACGTGAGCTGACACAGAAAACTGTAGAAGAGCTGCTGGGTATCAAAATCAACAATTACGTAATGGTTGATTTTAAAGGCTTTACCGGTCTTGTTGATGCTATCGGCGGTATTGATATCGATGTGGAAAAGGACATGTACTACCATGATACCTGGGATGGTTTTACCGTTGATCTGAAAAAGGGCCGTCAGCATCTGGACGGCAAAACAGCCATTCAATATGTACGCTTCCGTGATGAAGAGGGTGATATCGGCCGTATCCGCCGCCAACAGCATTTCCTGATGGCAGTTTACGACAAGATTACCTCTGCCGATATGCTGCTGCATATCCCCGGCCTGGCTAAGCAGCTGACCTCTATGGTAAAGACTGATATGCCTCTTGGTGATATGATGGATTTGGGCAGAGCACTGCATTCCATGGTTAAGGAAAAGGGCCTGTCTATGGCGATGGTTCCTGGTACTCCGAAGTATATCGATGGCATCAGCTACTGGCTGCCGGATATTACCGACCTGCGTGAGCTGATGGTTAAGATGCAGGGTGCAACCATGACGGAGCACTACAAATCTGCAGCTGAGCTGATGGAGAAGGAATACAACAACGCTGTGGAAAAGGTAGAAAAGGGTGATGACAGCGAAGAAAACAAGGAAGCTGTCAAGGAAGAAAAGGAACTGAAGGCTAAGAAAGAAGAAAAAGCGAAGGAAGAAAAGAAGAAGCAGGCTGATAAAGACAAGGATGCAGGTAAAAATACTGCTTCCCAAGAAGCTTCCTCCGACAGCCGCGGCGTTGTACGTCTTGTTAACTGCAGCGGCAGCAAGACAGCAGGCGCAGATGCTGCTGCGCGCTTGCGCAATGCAGGCTTTGAGGTTATCAGCGGCGGCAGTGGTGATGTAATTGCCAATACAATTGTTATTTCTACGACTAATAATGGTGCTGTTGTCAATCGTCTTTCCAACGTTCCCTTTGCGCACCAGATGCGCATCAGCCGCGACGGTGCTGCTGACTGCGATGGTGTTGTTATGCTGGGCGCAGACTTCAAATAAGCTTGATAATCAATAAGAGAGCTGTCCACGAATCAGAAGGTGCTTCTGAAGCTCGTGGACAGTTTCGTTATTTAACGTAAAAAATTTTACAAAAAACTCTTGCATTTTGTATACAAAGATGGTATACTAAGAACATCAAAACAGCCCCTCATTTGGCCCTTCTTCGTAAGGGCTTTTTTTTTGCCATTTTTAGAAATTTAGTATTCACTTTTGGAAATATTGTCAGTTAGCCATAGTCAATGTAGCAATAGTTTTCAGAATATGGTACAATATAATATAATATGGGAGAGGAACGGATATAACTTATATAGAGAATATTCATAACTAACAGGAGGCTTATATGCACGATGAAATACATGTTGTCGTAGATAGTATTTCGGCAGCAGATGAAACAGCTTTGAAGGATGATCCCCGTTGCCATATCCTGAGGTTGATTATCCGTCATGGAGATTTAGAATGGCAGGACGGGGAACGCTCGTTGGCAGAATTGTTCGGTATGGTAGACGCAACCGGCAAGTTGCCGATTACTTCACAGCCGCCTATCGGTGTTGTAGTGGAGCTTTTTACCAAGCTTGCTCAGAAAGGCAAAAATGTTATTATGCTGACAATAGACAGCGTACTAAGCGGTACCTATCAGACCGCCTGCGTTGCTGCGCGTCAGGTAATGGATGATATAAAGGGTGCGGATATCCGTGTAATCGACAGCAAGACTGCTGCCTGCCCTATCAGCGGCATTGCGATGGAAGTACTGAAGCATACAGCTGCAGGCATGGATATTGACGAGGCCGAAAAAATGGCGCGTGAGATGGTTGCGCGTACAGAAACATTTTTCAGTGTAAATACATTAGACTATTTGCAAAAGGGTGGACGCATTGGCGCAGTTGGCGCTTTGATAGGAAGTATTTTTGGTATTCGCCCAAATTGCGCACTTGCTCTAAGAAAGTGTCATAATCTTTATGATAAATCAAAAAGGCAAGTTTCTTCATTTTTGAAATCATGCTTCTGCCTCCTTTCTTTTTTCTTGGATAGATTTCAGTATCTTCTGAGAAGATTTAGACAAGTTCTCTTCGTCTTCCATAAAGCGTTTTATCTTTCGCAAAGCATCCTGATATCCCGGAATCTGCACTTTCTCAAAAAGATTCACCTTCTGGGTGGTTTTCTTTCTGGCGTGTTCTAGCAATCCTAACTTGGCGATGGTGAATTCGCGTTCGATGGCCGTGCTGGCAAGTTCTTTCAGCAAATGTATTCCGTCAGAATACCATTTGGGGCTGTTGAACAAGCTGAACGGGCGAATGTCGAAATCTACATTATCAAGTACAGGTACGCGCACTCCGGCTATCTTCCGTATTCCCAGATGAACATCGTTTACCTTTATAAGTGACGGGTCGAATTCATTCCAAAGTGCGAACATGGCTTCATAATGCTGAATCTGTTTTTCCAAGCTATCTTCCAATGCAGTTGCTTCTTCTTTGCAACGTTTTACTTCAAGGCGCAATGCACTTTCCTTATTCTTTATAATAGGTAAGGTACGCACCCTTATTTTCAGTTGCTTCTCAAGCTGCTGCAAGGACGTTTTATTATATTGAAATTTTATAGCCATTACGCTGTTTCTTTAAATCGTAGATTATTTCTTCCAATGCAAATCGACAAACTCTTTCTTGATGTTGACCTCTTCGGGTTTGAAGTACTTGCTGAACAGTCCCCAAGTTACGTCGAGCATTTCGGTAGTGTCAAGGTTGACGTCAATAGCCAGCAACTGGTTGGCATAGTCTTTAGCGAATGCCAAGGCACGTTCGTCATAGTTG
>OLOX01004016.1_pt1 | contig 10493 bp, 13 predicted proteins | sample 1672091 | NCBI WGS metagenome assembly OLOX01 (sample SAMEA3136644, study PRJEB25190) | human gut metagenome | reverse complement strand
TCAAGTGCGCACAGACACAAATCTCGCGATTGAAAAATTTTATTTTTCAATCTTTATTCTTCATTTTGTAAGTAATATAGTTACAGGAATTATCTGCAAAGTATCCGGGCAAAACTGCGTTTGCGCGTGTATGCACAGGATAATAATACGAGATTATCATACAGGAAGTGCGCCCAAAAAGCAATCATTCTATTGCTGGAGCGTTGCGATGAAAAAAATCGTTACTGTTCACCCACTTAAAATTTCCACATCCGGCATAAATTCTGAAATTCCTCTGCGGAGGACGAAAGGTATTTGTTGCGGTGCCGGATCAGGTATAGGCTGTGGGTCAGGATGTCGGGCGGAAGCGGAAGGGAGACAAGATCTCCGGATTTCAGTGCATCCCGGACGAGAAGCTCCGGTAAAATTGCGATGCCGAGACCGTTTTGGGCGGCGCGGATGAGGGCGAGGGTGCTGACGCTTTCCCAGGCGGGCGCGATCTGGATGCCGCCGGATAAAAAGAGACTTTCGACGATTTCCCTGCCGGCACTGCCTGGTTCGCGTAAAAGGAGGGGGCAGGAAGCAGCGTCGGCGAGGGTGACCGTCCGGTTGGCGGCAAGCGGATGGCCGGGAGCTGCGACCATGCAGAGCGTATCGGCAGAAAAGACCTCTGAAATGATTTCCGGGTGAGTGACAGTGCCTTCGACCAGGGCAAAATCCAGCTGATTGTCGACGACTGCCTGCTCGATTGTGCCGGTATTTTTGACCGTTACATAGATTTTGATTTCCGGGTGCTGTTCCTGATAGACTTTGACAAGGGAGGGGAGCAGGCAGGTGCCGAGAGTGATGCTGGAGCCAATATGGAGCGGGGCATTTGCATCCCAGGCGGGAATTTTATTTTCCATTTCTGAAAAAAGTGACACGATATGGAGTGCATATTCATAGAAGCGATGCCCGTTTTCCGTCGGGTAAATCCGTCGGGAGAGGCGGTCGAACAGGCGGATATGATAATATTCCTCCAGCTCCTTGATCGCCAGGCTGACGGACGGCTGAGCCAGATGCAGGCTGTTCGATGCGAGGGTGATGCTTTTTTGCTGATATACGGCGACAAAAATTTTCATATGACGCAGAGTCATGGCGGTTCCTCCAAGGTGATCGGGTGAAAAATAAGTGTGATCGCTTATTTTCACGCAGCTATTTGTACCGAAGGTGTCAAAAGGCTGTTCCTTCAAAATTTATATAATAAAAATATTATATATTTTTTTAGATTGCTTTTCAGAGGTAAATTTGAGGGAGGTGATGCTAAAAGTATAATGAAACGCACAGAAGAAAAAAATTTATAAGGGATAGTTACTCTAGTTATTTATGAAAATGCCACAAAATCGATTGTGGTGCGAAGTGAAAGGAAGGATTATATGAATAACTACAAAAGATATTTTTTAACTAGTGAATCTGTCACAGAAGGGCATCCTGATAAAGTATGTGATTATATTTCAGATTCAATTCTAGATGCTTGTTTAGAACAAGACAAAAATTCAAGAGTAGCAGTAGAAACATTTATATCTAATAGACAAGTTTCTATTGCAGGACAAATAACGTCAAATGCAAATATTGATGTTGAAAAAATTACAAGAGAAAAATTAAAAGAAGTAGGTTACGATGATGAAGAAACAAGTATGGATTATAGAACTTGTAAAATTAATGTAAATATTGTTAAGCAAAGTAATGATATTGCAATTGGAGTTGATGAAGGTGGAGCTGGTGATCAAGGAATAATGTTTGGTTATGCTTGTGATGAAACAGAAAGCCTAATGCCATATGCAATAGATGTTGCTCACAAATTGGCTCATAGATTAGCTGAAGTAAGAAAAGAAGGAATAATTCCATATTTGAAATCAGATGGAAAAGTTCAAGTTACTGCAGAGTATTTGAATAACTATCCATTTAGAATAGATACAATATTGATTTCAACTCAACACGATGCAAATGCAGATATAGATGAGCTTGAAAACGATATAATAGAAAAAGTAATTAAGCCTGTTGTTGAGCCTGATATGATAGATATTGATACAAAATTTGTTATTAATCCAACAGGAAAATTTGTTGTAGGTGGAGCTGTAGCAGATACTGGATTAACAGGAAGGAAAATTATTGTAGATACTTATGGAGGATATGCTCATCACGGAGGTGGAGCTTTTTCAGGTAAAGATGGAACAAAAGTTGATAGGTCAGCGTCATATATGTTAAGACATATTGCAAAATGTGTTGTTGCAAATGGTCTAGCAAGAAAATGTGAGATACAAATTAGTTATGGTATAGGAATGAAAAATCCAATATCATTTTATATTGATTGCTTTGGAACAAATCGAATACCAGAAATTGATATTATAAATTTAATTAAAGATACTTTCGATTTGACTCCTGAAGGAATTATAGATTATTTAAAATTAAAAGAACCAATTTATTCAAAGACTACTAATTATGGACATTTTGGTAGGGATGGATTTACTTGGGAAGAATTAAAACAAATATAAAAAGACTTGTTATTAGGTGTATGAAGAGTTAAAATCACACACCAATAGCAAGGTTTTTTTTTATTGGAAAGGAAATTGCTATGTTTAGTATAGGTTTTATAGTAGGAGCAATGATTGGAGGATTTGTTGCAATAGCACTGCACTGTATGGTGATAGTGGGAAAGGAAGAAGATAGTAAATGGGAGGAAGAGCAGATTACGAGGAACGAAGAAAAGCAAGACAAGAAACATACAAAAGATTAGCACAAAAAGCTGAAGAGAAGTCAAGGCAGTATATGAATTCTAATGCTAACAGAATTTTAGAAATGACACCTCGGTCAGCCAATAATTATTGGTCATCATTCAGAAAAGATGGCTAGAAGATTACACGAAAGAGCTTGGAAAGACATTGGAAAATCAATAGAAGAAGATAAAAAACAAAAGTATTATGAAGAGAAAGCAAAAGATATGAATAATTCAAATGTTATTTATAATGACGATCCAAATGCTGTAACAAAATTAAAAGAAAAGTTGGAGTATTTAGAAAAGCAAAGAGCTCTTATAAAAGCAGATGAAGAACACGAGCCTTGGCAACTTCAAAATATAGGTGCAAGGATAAGAGAAACAAAAAGAAGAATTGCAAGACTTGAGAATTTAGAAAAAATAGAATTTGAGGATAAGGAATTTGTTGGTGGTAAAGTAATCCATAACAAAGAAATTAATAGAATTCAATTTTTATTTAATGAGAAACCGAATGAAGATATTAGAAATAATTTAAAATATAATGGTTTTCACTGGTCTAGAAATGAAGGTGCTTGGCAAAGAGAATTTAACGAAAGAACAATAAAATTTACTAATGATTTAATAAAAGATATGTTTGAAAAAGAACAACCAAAAGAAACAGAAACATTTGAACTTGAAGATGACGAAGAGGAAGAAATGTAGCTGTTTTTAGATGTAAAACTACTCTACTAAAAAATGAAAGTGGCACAAAATTGATTCTCGTTAGAGAGAATTTTGAGGAGGTATGTGAAACATGGGCTATTACAGTGATTTAAGAATTACTTTAACAAAAAATGATTATTTAGCAATGCTAAAAAAAGATGAAAAAAATAAGAACATTTGTAATTTTATATTAGATGAATATGAGTCTTATATTTATGAATATAAAAAAAATAATATTGATTGTGTTTGTATAAGAAGTGACAGCTTAAAATATTATAAGGAATTTAGTGAAATACAGATGTTTGAAAAATATTTAAGTGAAGCTAAAAGTGGATATGTATTTTTTAGAGATGGAGATAGATATGATGATATTGAATACAGAAATACAGCTAAATATAAAGAGTTAGAAATTCCTTTTGGATTCATTGACCAAATAAGAAATCAAGCAATAAATGAAGTTAAAATTAAAAATGCAAATTATGAAAAAACTGAAACTGCATTGAATTTTACAGGATATCCAAATGTAGAAGTCTTTTTACAAGATTTAAATAATGAAGAATCACAAACTGAAAATGAGTCAGTAGTAGAAGATGAGGAGAATGAAGAGTTAGAATGAAAAATACAAATACTTCAATTAAAGATATACAAGAAGATTTAGAAAGTCCTGATACAGAATATAGAGAAGCACTTGCAAAAGCACTTATGGATTTGAAGTACATAAACAAATCACCATTGAAAATGAGTATGGGAACAGAAGAAGAAAAAGAAGAGCTTGATAGAATTTATAATAAAGATTTGAGATCATATCAAATTGAAGAAATTATAAGATTTATTTCTAAAGAAATGAAAGAAGATTTTCAATTTGAAGAGTACAAACCTATCGAAGATAAGTATCTTAAAATTGCAGAGGCTAGTAAAGGAAAAAAGAAACCAAAATGTGCATTAATTGGACAGGATGGGAACATTTTTAATCTAATGGGAATAGCATCAAGAACTCTAAAACATAATGGAATGCAAGAAGAATCTGAAGAGATGGTTAATAGAATTACCAACTCGCATAGTTACTATGATGCGATTGCAATTATAGGAGAATATGTTGATATATCTGACAATGAATATGAAGATGAAGACGAGGAAGATTACTACGATGACGAAGAATTTGAGTAAAAATACCCTTAATTTTCGAGTGCAACAAAAGTGCACCCCATAATTTGAGAGTGGACTCGCTAAAAGCTACGCTTTTAGGCTGTTCACGGGAGTCGAGTAGACTCCCTGTTCCTGCAAAATTGCCTGAAGGCAATTTTGAACGACTGAAGTTGGGAGAAAGGAGGGAGTTTTGGAGCTTGAAAATAAGCAAGAAAAGTTAGTAAGAATTGCAATAAATATTCCTGAAAGTAAAAGGGATATGATCCAAAAAGTCGTTGCAAAAAGTTCATATAATAATGTTTCAGAGTTTGTCAGAGCAGGAATTGATAAGGAATTAGATATTCAAATGTATAAGGATAGTCTTGATTTTGTAGTTAAGGAATTGAGCAAATTAATCGATATGAAATTAGATGGATTTATCAATTCTCAAAGAAAATTATATGCTAATAATGTAAGAATAAGTGCAGTAAATACTTATGCAGTTGGTGAAATGATGAAACGAATATTAGGGGATGAATTTCACAATGATTTTATTGGAATTGTAAAAAGTGCAAGAGAAAAAGCTAACTATTTTGTTAGTAGAAAAACAGAGGATATATCAAAAGAAGAACTTGCAGATTTTTATAGTATAGGTAATGTATATAGAAAAGAATAATTTAGATTATTAGAATTTAAATTGAAAGGATATCATTATGAATAAATATGAAAGCATAATAATTATGAAACCATCAGTAGATGGAAAAAAGAAAGAAGAAAAATTAAAAGAATATAAAAAATACATAAAAGAATTAACCAATGGAAAAGTTGAAATTCAAGATTTAGGAAAGAAAAGTTTAGCATATGAAGTTCAAGGTAATAAAGAAGGTGTTTTTGCAATATTCAATTTCGGTAGTAATCCTGAAAAAATTGGCGAGTTAGAAAGAAAATATAGAATAGATGAAGATGTAATAAAATTTATGACTGTTAGGCAAGAGGAAAGCTTTGAGGAATATGAAGATTCTGAAGAAGATGAACAAGAAATGTAGGTGAGTAAAGTAAATCTTATATGAGTAATTTAATTTTTATATTTAAAGCATATAATCCTAATAAAAGAAGTACATATTTTAAGCATAAAACTTACACAAGTTATATTGCAAATAGCGAATATGTAATTAGAAATAAAGAAACAACTCACGGATTATTTGGAATTGTAGATAAATTTCCAAACATACAAAGTGAAGAAAATTTATCAAATATAATTAATTATATTGATGAGTTGGCAAAAGCAAAAGTTCCAATATATAGAGGTTTGGTTTCACTTACAGAATTTGATGCAGAGAGATTAGGTTACTACGATCAAGAAAAGTGGAAGAAGTTATTAGAAAACAGACTTCCGAGTATAGCAGAAAAATTAAATATAAAATTTAGTGATTTGCAGTATTTAGGAGCAGTTCATTATGAGGATGGACATCCACATCTGCAGTTTTTTGTTTGGAGTAAAACTAATAGAAATTATTTTATTAAATATAAAGAAATTAATAAAATGAGGAATGAGTTTATAAATGATGTTTTTAAAGAAGATCTACTTCCAATATATCAAGATAAAGATTTGGCAAAGAAGAATATAACTGGTGAAAATTATATTTTACAAGAGTTAAAGAAGGCAAATCTTGATGAAAAGTTTGTAAGGGATTTAATGAAATATCAAAAGACGACATTTCAAAATCATCGAGTAAGAAGTATTCTGAAGGATGAAGATATAAAAGAAGTTGTTGATGCAATGCTAGTATTAAAAGATGAATTGAAAAATACTACAGGAAGTATCAAATATGAATATTTGAAGGCATATCCTGAAATACTAGCAAAGGTTAATGAAATAGCAATTAAAATAATAGAGCTATCTCCACAATGTCAAAGAGAAATTGATAAATATATTAAAGCAAAACAACAATTACTAGAATTTCAATATACAGATATAGATAAATTAAACCAAGCGAAAGAAAAAGTAAAAGAGGATGCTGAAAAAGAAATAATAAAGTTAATAGGAAATCAAATATTAGATATTGAACGAAAGTGGCTAAATACAAATGAACCATTTACATATGTAAAATATAATAATGAAAGTCGAGATTTATTAGATAGAATATTGACTTCATTATATTATCACGCAGAGAATCAGAAGAAGTTAACTAGGTTTTATGAATTACGATTTAAGAAACAATTATCTAAACAAGCTAAAAAAGAAATAGCACTAAATAAGAGAAATAGTTCATCTTGGAATTGGGAGGAAGAAATTTGAAATTGTGTGATTGGAATACTTGTTAAAATGGAATATGTTTGTTAAAATATTAGTGGAAGAAAAAATAAAAAATTATTAAACCAAATAGTAATTTGTTTACAGAATTTGCAAATTAACATAAATTATGTTATAATATATGTATACGAGGAAAGTCCTCGATGTCTATTATTCAAAAGGACTTGAATTTTAGGCAAAGCAATAGTCCAAAGTAATTATTATTAATTGGAGGAAAAAAATATGGCTAAGGAAGTACAGGTACAGGAAAAGGAAGTAGAAAGCACAGAAATCAATTTTGATGAATTCTTCAAGGAATCGGATGAAATCCGAGAAGATTCAGCATGGTTCGACTTTTGTCGAGAAAGTTTCTACATGCATTAAGTCTTATGTGGGGCACCAATAATTGGTGCTCTTTACTATTTATTAAATTACAATAAGGTAAAAGAACAAAAGTTTCTAAAAATTAATTAAATACAAACTATAAGGAGTATTTGTATAAAGGCAAGTACTTCTTTTTTCGTGCAAAGAAAGGGGGATTGCCTATTGATAAAAAATGAAGTTATGCACAAAATAATGAAAGATATGGTAATGTATTTAACACCATATCAATTGAAAAAATTAAAAACTACATTGCAAGACAAGTTAGAAAAATGTAGAAATAAATTTAATACTAGATAAAGAAAAATTAATAGCAGATAGGAGTTCAAATGATAAATTATTAAAAATGTTTCTATCAGCAAAAAATGTAGAGGGTTGTTCAAGAAAAACACTTAAATATTATAGAGAAATACTAGAAAAATTTATAAAAGATATAGATAAACCAATAAAAGAAACAACAACAGATGAAAAAGGAATTGCTATGTCAGATACTTTACTAAAAGGAAAATACTTTATAAAAGAAGTAACTGCTGGTGAATGGTATTTATTAAATGATAAAGAATTTTCTGCTGAAATAAAAGTACATAAAGAAGTTGTAGAAGTTGATGTAACAAATAAATCAGAGAAACCATCAGTAGATGTAGAAAAAGAAGGTATTATTCAAACAACAGCAAATCAAGAAATAAAATACGATTTTAAATTGAAAAATACAGGTAATACTCCATTAAATAACTTTACTTGGACAGATGAATTACCAACAGACTATGTAAGAATTACAAAATTAATAACTGGAACATATAATCAAGATTTAAAATATTCTATTTACTATAAAACAAATAAAAATGATTATAAATTACTAAAAGAAAACTTAAGTACAAAAGTTAATAATTATATTGATTTTGCAGAAGTTGAACTTGATGAAGATGAATATGTAACAGAATTCAAAGCTGAATTCTGTACTGTTGAAGTAGGTTTCGAATCAGTAATTAATCCATATATTTTTGTAAGAGTAAATTCAGATGTAAAAAATGATGATACATTTACAAATAAAACAAAAGTTGAAGGATATAACAAAACATACAAAGTTTGGGACAATGACAATCATACAACTAAAGTATATGAAAAACAAATAAATGTTAAGAAATTACCAAGAACAGGTATGTAGAATTAATTAAATAATAGGCATAAAAGGGCATCTATATTTTTATAGGTGTCTTTTTCTTTGCTATAACGAGAGATGCCATAAACTCGTTTTAAAATAATAAAGTGACACGTCTAGTCAGCGAACGCTATAAAATGACTTGCAGTATTTTAAACGGTCTATTTAAAATATATGTGTAGGTGAGATTTCGTAACGCAAACTCACAATAAACAAAGAGTTCTAGGAGGCAAAACTTGTAAGATGGATATATTGGTGTAAAAAGTGTGGGCAAGTATGCATAAAGACTTTTAAAGTCAGCATCAGTAGTAGATTTTAAATCTACATACTAGACCGCCATAAGCGAAACGACGGAATGAGGGGTTTCGTTTATGGTGTATTATTTTTTTATGTACATAAGGGGATAATACACCATTTTGCTCGACTCTGAAATTTCAGGGTTTCAGGAGGAAGAATAAATAAAAAATACAAATAGAGTTGACAAGCTATTTCAACAGAGTTAATATCACACACAATTAAATGGGAGGTGATAATTAATGGATGATATTAATATTGAAAAAGAACAAGATGTTATTGATATTATTTATGAATATGACGAGGATATGGGGAATTTTATAAGCAAAATAACAAGAGAAAAATTAAAAAATTATTATAGAAAAGAAGAAGAAAGCAGTGAAAAAATTTGCAAAATTGTTTTTGAATCAATTGAAGACCCTAATATAAAAGAAAAATGTAAGGAAATGTTAGAAAATTATAAAGAACTTATAAAAGATGAAATGGGATTTTTAAATTATATTTATTATAGGCAAGGTTTTAGAAGTGGTGCTAATGTAATTAAGAATTGTTTAATAGATAATGACTGATTGTTGGAGTAGATTATTTTAAGTTCAATGAAAAATGTCTTAAATTAAGGCTTGTAATAAAATCATTAAAAGACATAGATATTAGCATTGATGTAGATGAAAATGGAAAAGCAACAATTTATTGGAGGAATTTTGACTTTTAGGCTATGTTGATTGTATTATAAGTTTGAATTTATGAATTCATATATATAAATTTACTAAATCTTGGGTGGGAGAAATCTTGCCCTTTTATTTTTGCCTAAAAATAATTTTTAAAATATTTATTTGGTTAGTTGATAATTGTCAAATGTTATGATAAGATGCAATTAAAATGAGGGGTTTACGACTTAAAGTTTGCAAATATATATGGAGTGATGATATGACATTAGAGTTTGTAACTGATTATATAAATAGAAAAATAATTGAAAATGAAAATATTATAAGATATACATTTTATGAATTAAGAGTAAAAAATAATATGTCTGAAGAAGAGGTAGACAAATTTTTAGAATTAAATAAAACATATTTAGAGAATATAGGATATCAAGTATATTTCACAGGAGCTAAATTTATATATGATAATGCTAACAGAACTGTCCAGCCTAATGAATTTATGATTGCTGTAAAAGAATAAGAAGGCGCTTAAAGAATATGAATAGTGAGAAATTTAAGTATGATAGGCGATTAATTAAAACAAAAAGAGGTGTATGAATGTCGAAATTAGTAGAAGAGATTAGTTCAATTATGATAAATGAAAACATAGAAGATTTATGTGGCTATAAATATGGTGATTTTATATTTTTTGAGAGCGAGGTTAGGCAAATAAATAACAAGCAAAATATTGAAGAGGCACTTAAAGAATATATATTGAAAAATGATTACTATAGTTCTAACAAAAATAAAAACGAAAAAATATACAATACAACAAAAAAAGAATTAGATAAATATGTAATAGAAGAAATAAAATATTGGGTAGATGATTTGTATAGTTTATTAGGTTTTTCAGGAGTTTTTGAAGAAGATAGATTGAAAAGAGCATGTAAATTAGTGGATAAATTAAAAGAGAATAAAGTCAAAGCATATAGATTGATAAATTCTACAGTATGTGATGGACAAGTACATGAATATTTATATTTAAAAGATGGAATTACGGGATTTATAAGATGTTATGAAACAGAAAATGAAAGATTTATAATTTCATTTTATGGTTATGATTAAAATTATCATAACCATAAAATGAAATTATAAATCTTTCAT
>OLOX01004013.1_pt1 | contig 10499 bp, 9 predicted proteins | sample 1672091 | NCBI WGS metagenome assembly OLOX01 (sample SAMEA3136644, study PRJEB25190) | human gut metagenome | reverse complement strand
ACTGCCGACGAAATCGGACTTACAATGAAATCAAATAATCTTGTTTTGCCGTGTGGAATTAGTGGACGCTGGCAGGAACACAGTACAAAATAAATTTAAAGGAACAAATTAAATGATAGAAACAAAAAATCTTTCTTTTATTTACCGTGAAGAAGATATGGAAAGCGGAGAGATAAAAGAGGAAAAAGTTTTAAAGGATATTAACATTGAAATAGAAAAAGGCTCTTTTACCGCCGTACTCGGTCACAACGGCAGCGGAAAATCAACTCTTGCAAAGCATTTTAATGCTATACTTTTGCCGTCTGGCGGTAAGGTATATGTAAAGGGTATGGATACGGCTGACGAAAATAATATATTTAATATACGTCAGTCGGCAGGTATGGTTTTCCAAAATCCCGATAACCAAATGGTTGCGGCACTGGTTGAGGACGAGGTGGCGTTTGCACCCGAAAATTTAGGTGTTGAGCCTAAAGAGATACGCAGACGTGTTGACGAGTGTCTTGAAATAGTCAATATGACAAAGTATGCCCAGAGTTCACCGTCAAAGCTTTCGGGCGGTCAAAAACAGAGAGTGGCGATTGCGTCGGTGCTTGCAATGAATCCCGAAATACTTATACTTGACGAGCCGACAGCAATGCTTGACCCAAAAGGCAGAAGTGAAGTTATAAAGACAATAAAAATGCTTAACGAAGAAAAAGATATTACAGTTGTGCTTATAACTCATTATATGGACGAAGCGGCACAGGCGGACAGAACCGTTGTTATTGATGACGGTGAAATTGTGCTTGACGGTACGCCGAAAGAGGTATTTAAAAATGTTGAAAAATTAAAGTCACTTGGTCTTGATGTTCCGCAGGTTACGGAACTTGCGTATGAACTTCGTAAAATGGGGATAGAAATTTCAGATGATGTGCTGACGGTTGATGAGTGTTTTGATGAAATTATAAGAATTTTGGGAGAAACAAAAAGATGATAAAAGCAGAAAACGTTAATTATATATATCAGCAGGGAATGCCTTTTGAACGTCAAGCACTTTATGATGTAAATATTGAAATTGAGGACGGTTCGCTTGTTGCACTTATCGGTCATACAGGCAGCGGAAAATCAACGCTTATTCAGCACTTCAACGCACTTGTAAAACCGACTTCTGGCAAAATTATTATTAACGGCATTGACGTTACCGCCCCAAAAGCGGATTTAAGACTTGTCAGAAAAACAGTCGGACTTGTGTTTCAATATCCCGAACATCAGCTTTTTGAAGAAACTGTATATAAAGATATTGCATTCGGTCCTAAAAATATGGGATTCAGTGATGAAGAAATTGATAAAAGAGTAAGAGAAAGTGCCGCACTTGTCGGACTTAAAGAAAAGCATTTAACGCGTTCGCCGTTCGACCTGTCGGGCGGTCAAAAAAGACGGGTTGCAATAGCCGGTGTGCTTGCAATGAATCCGAAAGTGCTTATACTTGACGAGCCGACCGCGGGACTTGATCCGAAAGGCAGAGATGAAATACTTGCAACGATAAAAAAACTTCACGAAGAAAATAAAGAAATGATAATTATATTTGTTTCACACTCAATGGAGGACGTTGCAAAAACCGCCGAACGTGTAATAGTTATGAATGACGGACACGTTGAAATGCAGGGAACGGTTGCGGAGGTGTTCGCACAAGCGGAGCATTTGCAGAAAATCGGTCTTAATGTACCGCAAGTAACATTGCTTACCGATAAACTGCGACTTGCCGGTTATGATTTGCCCGAGCATATTTATACGGTAAAATATGCCGCGGATGCAATTAAAAAATTAATCGGAGGTGGCGGCAATGTTTAAAGATATAATAATAGGACAGTACGTTCCGGGCAATTCACCGCTCCATAAAATGAATCCGCCCGTAAAAATAATAATGACGATACTTTACATAGTATTGTTGTTCATTTTAAAAAATCCGATTTCATATGTCGTATTTACGATTTATACGATAACATTAATTCTTATAAGCGGTGTACCTTTTAAAATGATATTAAAAGGCTTAAAGCCAATGCTTTGGATATTTATTTTTACGGCGGTACTTAATGTGTTTATGACGCCGGGTGATACGGTGTGGGCACTGAAGATATTTAAGTTTACTTTAAAGATTACAAAAGAGGGTATCGAATCCGGTTCACTTATGGTTATAAGGCTTTTGTATCTTGTAATGGGAACGTCACTTCTTACGCTTACAACGTCACCTTTACAGCTTACGGACGGAATAGAAAAGCTGTTAAAACCTTTCAATAAAATAAAAGTTCCGTCACACGAAATTGCAATGATGATGACTATTGCAATAAGATTTATTCCGACGCTTGCCGAAGAAACGGACAAGATTATGAAAGCACAAATGGCAAGAGGTGCGGACTTTGAAACAGGAAATATAATAAGACGTGCAAAGGCTATGATACCGCTTTTGGTACCGCTTTTTGTAAATGCGTTCAGACGTGCCGACGAGCTTGCAACGGCTATGGAGGCAAGGTGCTACAACGGCGGCAATAACCGTACAAAAATGAAAGAAACGCATATGACTAAAGTCGATTTGGGAGCAAGTATCGTATTTGTTTTGGCGGCTGCTCTTATTATGGCGGTAGAATTTTTAATTGAAATTTAGTAATGGAAATGGTATAATGAGAAATATTAAACTGAAAATTCAATATGACGGTACTGATTATCACGGCTGGCAAATACAGAAAAATGACATAACAGTACAGGAAATTGTAAAAAAAGCCGTTCGGAAAATTGTGAATGAAGATGTACATTTGACAGGCTGCGGACGAACAGATACAGGCGTTCACGCCGAAAACTATGTATGCAACTTTTTCACAAATTCAAGAATACCGTCTGAAAAACTGCCGTATGCGTTAAACACATATTTACCGAATGACATTGTTTGTTTTGAGGCGGAAGATACTGACGAAAATTTTCATTCAAACAGCAGTGCGGTGAAAAAGAGATATGTTTATAAAATTTTAAACCGTGAATTTCCCGATGCGGTTATGAACAGATATTCGTGGCATTATAAATATCCTTTGGATATAGAAAAAATGCAGATTGCCGCAAAGGCGTTTATCGGTGAACATGATTTTATAGGTTTTGCGTCAAGCGGATTTTCGGTTAAAACAACTGTAAGAAAAATTTATTCGCTTGATGTTGATAAAAACGGGGATATAATAACGATTGATGTTGTCGGAAACGGATTTCTTTACAATATGGTAAGAATTATTGCGGGAACGCTTGTTTTTGTCGGCGGCGGAAAGATTAATCCGAACGATATGACAGACATAATAAATTCAAAAGACAGAGAAAGAGCAGGTATAACCGCTCCGCCGCAAGGCCTTTGTCTGAAGGAGGTGTATTACTGATGAAAAACGATGATGAAATAAATGAAAGTTCAATAAGTGACCTCATACATTATGCGGAGGACGAAAAACGTAATACATTTGACGATGAACCCGAAACAGATGATGAATTTGATGATGAAATAACGGAAAAAGACGATGAAACGGTATCGGATAAGGAAGAACCTGTTTCGGAAGAAGTAAGTGAGGAAACCAAAAAAAACGAAGAAGAACCTATTTCGGAAGAAACAGAAGAAGAACCGGAAGACGAGCTTACTTTAGAAGAAGCAGATGAAGAAAATAGTTCCGAAGAAGAAAAAACTTTAAGTAATAATGTAAATTACGATGATGATATAGATTATTCCGATTATGAAACGGATGTCGGATTTTTTGACGATTTAAAAATCGGAGACCACAAAGGTATAATTATAGGTGTGATAATAGGTATAATTGTTGTAATCGCTTTTATAACGATAGATACCGGAATAATCGGAAATTACAAAAATAATTTTTCAAACAATATATCTAAAGTGTTTAAAACGAGTAAAACAGACAAAAACCAATTACCTGACCCAACACAAAAACCTGACGAACAATACAACACAGAAATAAAGTCAAATGAAATTGTTTCTTTTGAGGGTGCGAATGAAACTGAATTTGTACCGTACAAAAACGGTGTTGTATGTGCGAAAATGAATCATATGTCGTATATTGACGGAACGGGAACTGTCGTGTGGGAAATAGATACGGCGATAGTTGATCCGATATTAAAGGTAGACGGAAATTATATTTTAATTGCCGAAAAAGGCAGAAATAAAATTTGCTTGTACATTGACAATAAACTTCAATATGACGTAGACGATCCCGATACTGTTATGTCGGCGGAACTTTCTTCAAACGGTGATGTAGTGGTTGTTACGGATAAATCGTCATACAGAGGCGGTATATCTGTATATAATAAATCAGGCGAACAAATATTCTCGTGGGCGTCGGGAAGTGACGCGGTTATATGTGCCGATATTTCGGCGGCGTCGAGAAGTGTCGCAGTGGCACTTTTAAATTCCGATGTAACCGCAAAAACAACCGTACAGCTTTTTAACGTAAATGAAACAGAAAGCTATGCAAAAATCGAAATGCCCGATACCGTTGTATATGAACTTCAGTTCGTGGGTGATAAGGTTAATGCGTTTGGCGACAACAGGGTTACGGGAATTTCATCAAGCGGAAAAATTGTTTATGACAACGATTTTTCAAATGTGCAGCTTACACATTCGGCAATAGACTCAAACGGCAATAAACTGTTGGCATTTGACGACGGTAATATACCTATGCTGAATTTGTACAGCAAAAACGGTTTTTTAAAGAACAGTACAACCCTTATAGGCGTTACTGACTTTATAGACATAAATAAAAAATATATACTTTATAACATAGGCAGAGATATTTATTTTGGAAAAACAAATTCAAAAGTAATGTCAAAATATACTGCCGCAATGGATATAAAAAATCTGATTATAGTATCGGATACAACCTTTGTGGTGATTTATTCAAACAGCCTTGAAGTTGTAACCGTATAAAGGGGGTATGGCATGAATATAACTCTTGATATTATTTTATTGGCAGTGCTTGTCATATCGTTTGTTATCGGTTATAAAAAAGGATTTGTAAAATCGGTTTGGAAAATAGTCGCATTGGTTGTAACGATAGTGCTTGTTCTTGCACTTAAAACGCCTACGGTAAACTTTCTTGCAGGTTCGGCTTTGGCAAATAACATAAGCACAAAGATTGCGGAAAATGTCAATATTCCGCAGGGTGGAGGTGTTGATATTGCCGAAACGCTGAATTTGCCGGAATTTATTCAAAGTGATATGACAAATCAAATTGACAGCACTAACAATGCGGTTAATTCGATAAACGAAAAAACCGTAATGTGGCTTACAAATCTTTGCTTGACGGTTATCGCCTGCGTGGCACTGTTTATCATAATACGTCTTATACTTACGGCGGTGTATATGATAATAAACGGTATTACGGAAGCACCGATTATAAAAGGTGTAAATAAATTTATGGGTGGAATTTTTGCAACGATAAATATAATTTTTATTATATTTTTGTTGCTTGCACTTGTATCAATGTTTGCACCGGCAGAGAGCAATCTGTATGAAATGATTGAAAAAACATATGCAGTAAAATATTTATATAATTATAATATATTACTTCAACTATTTATGAAAATCTAAGGAGGAAAAAGAAATGTACAGTGATATAGTAAAAAAAGGATTAGAGAAAACACCTCATCGTTCGCTTTTTAAAGCGTCCGGATTTACAGATGAGGAAATCGAAAGACCGCTTATAGGTGTCGTAAGTGCAAAGAATGAAATCATTCCCGGACACATTCACCTTGATAAAATCGCAGAGGCGGTAAAGACAGGTGTAAGAATTGCCGGCGGTACACCGTTGGAATTCCCTGCAATCGGTGTTTGCGACGGTATCGCAATGGGACATAAGGGAATGAAATATTCTCTTGCAAGCCGTGAGCTTATTGCAGATTCAATCGAATCAATGACTATTGCACACGGTCTTGACGCTCTTGTACTTATTCCAAACTGTGATAAAATCGTTCCGGGTATGCTTATTGCGGCAGCAAGATTAAATATTCCTGCTATCATAGTAAGCGGCGGACCGATGCTTTCAATTAATTATAAAGACAAGTATCGTGACCTTAATACTGCATTCGAGGCAGTCGGTGCATTTAAAGCAGGTAATATCGATGAGGACGAACTTCTAAGACTTGAAAATGCGGCTTGTCCGTCATGCGGTTCATGTTCGGGTATGTTTACTGCAAACTCAATGAACTGTCTGTGTGAAGTCCTTGGTATGGCTTTACCGGGTAACGGCACAATTCCTGCTGTTTATTCTGAAAGAATACGTCTTGCAAAGCATGCAGGTATGAAGATTATGGAACTTCTTGAAAAGAACATTAAGCCGAGAGATATTATCACTCCGGATTCAATTTATAATGCACTTCGTGTTGATATGGCACTTGGCTGCAGTACAAACTCAATGCTGCACCTTCCTGCAATAGCACATGAGGCAAAAGCACCTATAACACTTGATTACGCAAATGAAATCAGTAAAGAAACACCGAACCTATGTCACCTTGCTCCTGCAGGCGAACATCACGTTCAGGATTTGTATGCAGCAGGCGGTGTTCAGGCACTTATGAACGAGCTTTCAAAGAAGAATTTGTTAAAGCTTGATACAATTACCGCAACAGGTAAGACTTTGGGCGAAAATATTAAGGACTGCACTGTACTTGATTATAACGTAATCCGTCCGATAGATAATCCGTACAGCCAAACAGGCGGTATTGCCGTATTAAAGGGTAATCTTGCTCCTGACGGCTCTGTTGTTAAGAGAAGCGCCGTTGCAAAAGAAATGTTGCAGCACGAAGGCCCTGCAAAGGTTTATAACAGTGAGGAAGAGGCTATTGAGGCTATTTATACAGGTAAGATTGTAAAGGGTGACGTTGTTGTTATCCGTTACGAAGGACCGAAAGGCGGCCCTGGTATGAGAGAAATGCTGAATCCTACATCTGCGATCGCAGGTATGGGACTGGGATCTTCTGTAGCCCTGATCACAGACGGACGTTTCAGCGGTGCATCCAGAGGAGCATCCATCGGACACGTTTCACCGGAAGCAGCAGTCGGCGGACCGATCGCACTTGTTGAAGAAGGCGATATCATCAGCATCAATATTCCGGAACTGAAACTGGAGATTAAGGTTTCTGATGAAGAAATGCAGGCAAGAAAAGCAAAATGGCAGCCTCGTGAGCCGAAGGTAACAACCGGATATCTTGCAAGATATGCAGCAATGGTAACTTCCGGAAACAGAGGTGCGATCCTCGAAGTACCAAAAGCCAAATAATATTTCCACAAAATACAAAATACCTTCGAAGTTAGGAGGAACACAAGATGCAGCTTACAGGTGCTGAAATCATCGTTGAATGTTTAAAAGAACAGGGCGTTGACACTGTATTCGGATATCCGGGCGGTGCCATCCTGAATGTATATGACGCCCTCTATGAATATAAAGACCAGATCACTCATGTGCTGACTTCCCATGAACAGGGAGCTTCCCATGCAGCAGATGGATATGCAAGGGCTACAGGCAAAGTCGGTGTGTGCCTTGCAACTTCCGGTCCTGGAGCCACTAATCTGGTAACAGGAATCGCAACTGCATATATGGATTCTGTACCAATGGTAGCCATCACATGTAACGTAGGAACCCCGCTTCTTGGAAAGGATTCTTTTCAGGAGGTTGACATTACCGGAATCGTAATGCCGATTACAAAGCACAGCTTTATTGTAAAAGATATTACTACTCTGGCAGATACCGTTCGCAGAGCATTCTATATTGCAAAGAGCGGACGTCCGGGTCCTGTACTTGTAGATGTGACTAAGGACGTAACAGGTGCGAAATATGAATACAATGCCTGCCGTCCGGCAACTATCACACCAAAAGTAGATACAATTAAAGACGAGGACATTGCAACAGCAGTCCAGATGATCGAAGATGCTAAGAAACCATTTATCTTTACAGGCGGCGGCACAATTATCTCAGAAGCATCAAAAGAAGTAACAGAACTTGCTCACAAGATTGATTCTCCTGTATGTGACAGCCTTATGGGTAAAGGCGGATTTTCCGGTGAGGATCCTTTATATACGGGAATGCTTGGAATGCACGGAACAAAGGCTTCTAACCTGGGAGTGTCTGAATGTGATCTTCTGATCGTACTGGGAGCCAGATTCAGTGACCGTGTTACAGGAAACACAAAGACTTTCGCAAAGAATGCGAAAATTCTCCAGATTGATGTAGATGCTGCAGAAATCAATAAGAATATTGTAGTAGACGCAAGCATCGTGGGAGATGAGAAAGAAGTTCTGAAACGAATTCTGGAACAGCTTCCTGAAATGAAACATCCGGAATGGATCGCGCATATTGATGAGCTGAAAGAAAAATATCCATTGAGATATGATCATTCACAGCTTACAGGTCCATACATTATCGAGAAACTTTATGAGCTGACAAAAGGAGATGCCATCATTACAACTGAAGTTGGTCAGAATCAGATGTGGGCAGCTCAGTATTTCAAATATAAAGAACCAAGAACATTCCTTTCTTCCGGTGGATTAGGAACCATGGGATATGGACTTGGCGCAGCAATCGGTGCGAAGATGGGAAGACCGGATAAAACTGTGGTAAATATCGCAGGTGACGGTTGTTTCCGTATGAATATGAACGAGATCGCTACAGCAGTCCGCTGCAACAGACCGTTGATTCAGATCGTACTGAACAATCACGTGCTCGGAATGGTACGTCAGTGGCAGACATTGTTCTATGACCACAGATATTCCCATACAATTTTAAATGATTCCGTTGATTTTGTGAAACTGGCAGAAGCTATGGGTGCAAAAGCAATCCGTATCAGCTCCATGGAAGAAGTGGAACCGGCTTTGAAAGAAGCTCTTGCATGTCCGGGACCAATCGTACTCGACTGTATGATCGACCAGGATCTCAGCGTATTCCCGATGGTACCGGCAGGCGCAAGCATTGATGATATTTTTGATGAGGAGGATATGAAAAACAATGAGCAGAGTGTATAATTTTTCCGCAGGACCGGCTGTATTGCCGGAAGAAGTATTAAAAGAGGTTGCTGAGGAGATGATGGACTATCAGGGAACTGGTATGTCCGTTATGGAAATGAGCCACAGAAGTGCTGATTTTCAGAAGATCATCGACGAAGCAGAGCAGGATCTGCGTGACCTGATGAAGATTCCGGATAACTACAAGGTATTATTCCTTCAGGGCGGAGCTTCCCAGCAGTTCGCAGCAATCCCTATGAACCTTATGAAGAACAAGGTAGCTGATTACATTGTAACAGGACAGTGGGCAAAGAAAGCATATCAGGAAGCACAGAAATATGGAAAAGTAAACAAAATCGCTTCTTCCGAGGACAAGACTTTCTCCTACATCCCTGACTGCAGCGACCTTCCGATCAGCCTGGATGCGGACTATGTATACATTTGTGAGAACAACACAATTTATGGAACAAAATTCAAAAAACTCCCAAATACAAAAGGAAAAACTCTGGTAGCAGACGTTTCTTCCTGCTTCTTATCTGAGCCGGTTGATGTATCCAAATACGGAATCATCTACGGTGGTGTACAGAAGAACATCGGACCTGCAGGTATGGTAATTTCCATTATCCGCGAAGATCTGATCACAGATGATGTTCTGGAAGGAACACCAACTATGCTGAAATTCAAAACACAGGCTGATGCAGGCTCTCTTTACAATACTCCGAACTGCTACTGCATCTATGTATGCGGTAAAGTCTTCAAATGGCTGAAGAAAATGGGCGGCCTGGAAGAAATGCAGAGACGTAACATTGAGAAAGCGAAAATCCTCTATGATTTCCTTGATCAGAGCAAGCTGTTCAAAGGAACTGTTGTACCGGAAGACCGTTCTCTGATGAATGTACCGTTTGTCACAGGAGATAAAGATCTGGATGCGAAATTTGTAAAAGAAGCGAAAGAAGCCGGATTTGAAAACCTGAAAGGCCACAGAAGTGTCGGAGGTATGCGTGCAAGTATCTACAATGCGATGCCGGTTGAAGGAGTGGAAAAACTCGTGGAATTTATGAAAGCATTTGAAAAGGAGAATCTGTAATCATGTATAAGTATCATAATCTGAATCCAATTTCACAGGTAGGACTGGATGAATTCACAAAAGACTATGCACCTGTAAGCACACCAGAAACAGCAGATGCGATCCTGGTAAGAAGTGCGGCAATGCACGAAATGGAATTTGCAACAGATCTGAAAGCAATCGCAAGAGCCGGTGCAGGTGTGAATAATATCCCGCTTGAGAAATGTGCGGAACAGGGAATTGTTGTATTTAATACACCGGGAGCTAATGCAAATGGAGTAAAAGAACTGGTGATCGCCGGTATGCTGCTGGCATCTAGAGATATCATTGGCGGCATCAACTGGGTGCAGGAGAATGAAGAGGATGGAAACATAGCCAAAGATGCAGAAAAGGCGAAAAAAGCATTTGCGGGACAGGAAT
>OLOX01004008.1_pt1 | contig 10509 bp, 7 predicted proteins | sample 1672091 | NCBI WGS metagenome assembly OLOX01 (sample SAMEA3136644, study PRJEB25190) | human gut metagenome | reverse complement strand
GGCTCGTCGTCCCAGTGTTTCGGTGCCAGCAGCGTATCGCCCAGCGCGATGTCGAACTTTTCGTAGTTGATGTCGTGCAGGAACATGTTGATGCGGCAGAGGTTGTAGGTGGTGATGTTGATCTCTTGCCCGTAAAATCCCTGACGTACGTTCTCCTTGCCCAGCACTTTGGCGAATTTCAGCAACAGCGAACCGCTGCCGCAGGCCGGATCATACACTTTGTTCACCTGTTTTTTGCCGACGAGCGTAATACGGGCAAGAAGCTCGGAAACCTCCTGCGGCGTGAAGAATTCGCCACCCGATTTTCCCGCATTGCTGGCATACATCGTCATCAGGAACTCGTAGGCATCGCCGAAGGTGTCGATTTGGTTGTCGGCAAGGTTGCCGAACTTCATGTCGCCGATTTTATCGAGAATCTTCACCAACGTCTCGTTGCGCTTCTGCACCGTCGCTCCGAGTTTGTTGCTGTTCACGTCGATGTCGGCGAACAGGCCTTTCATATCCTCCTCGCTCGCCGCGCCCTTGGCCGAGTTCTCGATCGCGTGGAAAATATTGCTCAACGTTTCGTTCAGGTTGGGATCTGCCGCTGCCCGCCTGCGCACATTGCCGAAAAGCTGCGACGGGAGGATATAGAATCCCCGCTCCTGCACGGCTTCTCGTGCCCGCTCCAAATACTGTTCTTCAAGCGGATATACCGCAGACGGCAAAATTTTTGGTGCTTCATCCTCCCGCACATCAATTCGGCCGGCAATCCATACCGCCTTATCTTCGCGCAGCCAGTCACCCGCCTGCTGCAAAACCGACGAGAATGCAATCAATTCCACAGAGCCTGTCAGGTCTTCCGCCGTGACATATGCCATCATGCTATTGTTTTTGGTTGTTTTCATGCGCACCGCTGTGATAACTGCCGCGAGAACCACGTGCATCCCATCGCGATACTTGGGCGGTTCGACACGCTGCCGATCGCTCGACAAATCTTCTGCAATCGCACGAACCGTCGCGCAATCCGCCCTTGCAATGAGATCTCTGTAATCATCCAGCGGATGACCGGACAGATACAGTCCCGTGGTTTCTTTCTCCATCGAGAGCAAGTCCCGCTTGGGCAGCTCCGGCACGTTCGGGATATGAATGTTCTCTTTTTTCTCTTCTTCGCCCAAGCCAAACAAATCTATTTGTCCGGCAATATTTTTCTTTGTCGCGCTGGCAACATCGTTGAGCACCGCGTCATATATCTGCAGCAGCTGGCTTCTGCGGTATCCCAGCGAATCAAATGCACCGGATTTCACCAAGCCTTCCAGCGCACGGCGATTGAGTTCCTTTGGATACATGCGGTCGCAAAAATCCTCAAACGATGCAAACGCACCGTTGTGCGCGCGTTCTTCCTCCATCTCTTTGAGGAATCCGCGTCCGACATTGCGAATTGCCGCCAAACCAAACCGGATATTGCCATTGGAAACCGTGAAGCCCTCACAGGACGTATTGACATCCGGCGGCAGCACACGGATTCCCATACCGCGCGCCGCACCGATATACTCCGACACCTTTGGCGATGCGTCCAGCACGCTGGTCAGCAGGGCCGCCATATATTCCTGCGGATAATGGCATTTCATATACGCCGTCTGATACGATACCACCGCATAGCAAACAGCATGTGCTTTATTAAACGCATAATTGGCAAAGTCCATAATCTCATCAAAAATAGACTCCGCCGTCTGTTCATCTACGCCGCGCTTGATGGCGCCGTCAATGCCCAATTCCTCGTTGCCGTAGATGAAGTTGGTGCGTTCTTTTGCCAGCTCCTTCATCTTTTTCTTGGACATCGCGCGGCGCACCATATCCGCCTTGCCAAGCGAATATCCCGCCAGCACGCGGAAAACTTCCATAACCTGTTCCTGATAGACCATACAGCCATACGTGACATCCAGAATATCTTTTAACAACGGATGCTTGTATTTTACCTGTGACGGGTCATGCTTGCACGCAATATAGCGTGGAATCGACTGCATCGGACCCGGGCGGTACAGCGCCACAACTGCGGTAATATCTTCAATGGAATGCGGCTTGAGTCCGGTCACAACATTGGTAATGCCCGCACTTTCAAGCTGGAACACACCGGCGGTCTTGCCCTGTGCCAGCATGGCATACGTCGCATCGTCATTCAGAGAAATATCGTCCAGATGAAAATCCGGATGCTCGCGCTGCACCATCTTTTCCGCATCAGACAGCACGGTGAGATTTCGCAGACCCAAAAAGTCCATCTTGAGCAAGCCCAGCTCTTCCAGCGTCGTCATGATAAACTGCGTGACCATATTGCCGTCATTTGCCGCGAGCGGCACATAATGATCGACCGGTTCATTCGTGATGACAACGCCGGCCGCGTGCGTGGACGCATGGCGCGGCATTCCCTCCAAACTGCGCGCCGTGTCGATGAGCTTATGAATGGTTTCATTGCTCTCATACATCTGCCGCAGCTGCTCGGACGCCGCGAGCGCCTTATCAATGGTAATATGCAGCTCGGTCGGAATCAGTTTTGCCACCACATCGACGTCACCATACGGAATATTGAGCGCGCGTCCGACATCTCGAATCGCGTTGCGCGCCGCCATCGTGCCGAACGTCACAATCTGTGCGACATGATCCGCGCCATACTTGCGCGTCACGTAATCAATCACTTCCTGCCGGCGTTCATAGCAAAAATCCACGTCGATATCCGGCATGCTGACGCGTTCCGGATTCAAAAAGCGTTCGAAATACAGCGAGTACTGAATCGGGTCAAGCGTGGTAATATCCAAACAGTAGGCAACCATAGAGCCTGCCGCCGAGCCTCTGCCCGGACCGACCGGAATGCCGTGTGTCTTGGCATAGTGAATAAAATCCCATACAATCAAGAAATAATCGACAAAGCCCATGCGCTGAATCATATCCAATTCATACTGCAAACGCTCGCGCTTTTCCGTGTCGTTCGGGTCATAGCGGCGGTCAAAGCCTTCCATGCACAGCTTGTGCAGATATTCCTCCGCGGTGTATCCGTCCGGCACATCAAATGACGGCAAGTGATATTGTCCGAACGTAAAATCCAGATTGCACTTGTCCACAATTTCCATCGTGTTGGAAATCGCTTCGGGATGCTTTGGAAACAGCGCCGCCATTTCCTCCTCGGATTTCAGATAAAACTCCTCGGTTTCAAACCGCATGCGATCAATATCATCGACGGTTTTTCCGGTCTGAATACACATGAGGACATCCTGCATATGCGCGTCCTCTTTGCGCGTATAGTGCGCATCGTTGGTCGCCACAAGCGGGATGCCAGTCTCCTCTGCAATGCGCATGACGCCGCGGCACACATCATCATCCTCTGTCAGATGATGATCCTGAATTTCCAGATAATAATCCTCACCAAACAGCGCGCGGTATGCCAAAGCCGTCTGTTTTGCCCCTTCATAGTTTTGCTGCAAAATCTTAGAGGCCACTTCGCCTGCCAAGCAGGCGGACATGGCAATCAGACCTTCATGGTGCTGTTCCAACAGCTGCCAATCAATGCGCGGTTTGTTATAAAAGCTCTCTGCAAAAGACAGGCTGACCATGTGGATGAGATTGCGATAACCTTCTTCGTTTTTGCACAGCAAAATCAAGTGATAGGGATTGCTGTCCAGCGTGTGATCTTTGTCAAACCGCGTCCGACGCGCCACATACACCTCACAGCCGATCACCGGCTTGATGCCTGCCGCTTTTGCCGCGCGGTAAAAATCAATGACGCCATACATCACACCGTGATCGGTAATGGCAATGGCGTCCTGTCCGAGCTCCTTCACATGCTCCATCATATTGCCGATGCGGCACGCGCCGTCCAGCAGACTGAATTCGGTATGTACATGTAAATGTGCAAAGCTCATGTGTGTTCCTCCTGTACTGCCGCCTTTGCCATCGCCACAATGCGTTTGAGGCGATGACTCATGCCCGGTTTGGACAGCGGCGGCTGTGATTGGGCGGCCAATTCCGTCAAGCTCATTTCCGGATGCTCCAGCCGCAGGCGAATGGTCGCATGCATGGCATCCGGAAAAATTTCCCATCCGCCCTTGTTCAGTGCCTGATGAATGACGGCAATTTGCTCCGCCGCCGCATTGGATGCCTTGATTAGATTCGCCGTTTCGCAATTGACGCGGCGGTTGACTTTATTGCGCAGTTGTTTTTCCACTTTTGCCTGCATCAGCTCCATGGCGGCGTGCTGTGCGCCAATCAGCGTCAAAAAGTCCTCCGCTCCCGCTTCATCCTTCCAATACAGCAGCGAGACCGTCTTGCGCATGGCAAATTTGGGATTCACATTCATATCCAGCAGCAAGCTCATCACTTCGCGGCACAGCGCATGGTGCGACGTCGCCAGCTCCAGATGGATTTTCTTGTCCGGTCCTGCGACCGTTCCCGCCGCCAGAAAAACGCCGCGCAAAAATGCAGCGCGGCAGCAATCATCCTCAATGATATTGCGATTGAGGTGATAGGTCATGTGATACTGCCAGTCATAGCCGAGCTTGGAAAAAATCCGTCTCAATTGTTTTTCTTCGGTAATTTTCAGCGTCACGCGCCCGCCTGCTCCTTTTTCCTGTGACTGGACGGACGCGCTGAACGCCCGCGTGAGCAGCGGCGGCACACGCTTTGCCAGCGCTTCATTCGCCGTCACAACGGCAATCTCTGTATGCGAAAACGTGTGCGCAAACAGCAGCAGCCCATAGGCCTCTGCCACCGCACAGCAATCCCGACTGACCGGAATTGTGCACAATTCTGTTTTTGTCTGCGCCGAAAACGACATGCGCAATCCTCCTTAAATCTTTCCCGGTTCGGTCTCCCGCGCCAGCACGTCATAGGCGCCGTAAATGCCTTCGCGCACACAACAGCGGCCAAATACATTGACAACCGCCTGCGCCAGCAAAGCCGGATCATGCCGCGCCAGCTGGCTGCCGCCCGCGATGAGCGGAAATCCGTACATCTCCACGCCCGCCTCGCGGAATCGCTGCATATCCATCTCCACCGGCTCTGCATCCTCGGTTTTATACCGCGCCTGAATCGGGTCCGGAACCGGTGCGGTATTATAAATACACGCGTCTACCAAATGCGGCGCACTGTGCTGCAGCAGCGCATGCAAATGGTCAAACGCCGTGTAGCCTTCGGTCTCTCCATCCTGCGTCATGATATTGAGCACATAAATTTTCGGCGCCTTGCTCTTTTCCAGCGCCTGCACGATGCCATCCACCAACAAATTTGGAATGATGCTGGTATACAGGCTGCCCGGGCCGAGAATAATCATGTCTGCCGACAAAATCGCGTCAATGGCATGCGGCAGTGCCTTCGGCTTTTGCGGTTCCAGCCGCACCTGATGAATGCGGCAGTTTTGTTGCTTTTTCTTCGCGGCAATCTTGGACTCGCCCATAACGCTGGCGCCATTTTCGAAATCCGCCACCAAATCCACATTGGCATTGGTCACGGGAAGCACCTTGCCTGTGACGGCAAGTACCTCGTTCATGCGCGTCACCGCTTCTTCAAACGAGCCGGTGATGCCGTTGAGAGCAGCGAGAAACAGATTGCCAAACGATTGTCCCTTATTGATTCCCTCCGGAAAGCGATAGTTCATCAGCTCCATCATGGTCGGCTCGGTATTGGCAAGCGCCGTGATGCAGTTGCGAATATCTCCCGGCGGCAGCATGCCCAGATCCTCGCGCAGCACGCCGCTGCCGCCGCCGTCGTCAGACACCGATACAATTGCTGTGATATTTTCCGTATATGTTTTGAGTCCGCGCAGCATCGTGGACAGTCCTGTGCCGCCGCCAATGACGACGATTCTCGGACCCAAACTGCGCGCGGAACGAACGCTCTGCTGATTTTGCCGCTTGCGCAGACCGCATTTTCTCGCGGTGCGCAGCGCGCGAAGATACAGCTTTTGATAAAATGGTCTTGCCATTTTTTACCCCTTCTGACTATCTCTGTGGGTTGCTGTGGTCATCACCTTGTTGTCCAACAGGTGCTGATTGACCGCCTCGGCAATGGCTACCGAGCGATGGCGTCCGCCGGTGCAGCCGATGCCGATGGTCAGCACAGCTTTGCCCTCTTTGGTATACTGCGGAATCAAGAAATCAAGCAGCGGGAACAGATAATCCAAATAGCGATCCGCCGTGCCGTCGCAGAATACATAGTTTCTGACGCCGGGATCCTGACCATTCTTTTCGCGCAGACTGATTTCATAATACGGATTCGGTAAAAACCGCACATCAAACACCAAATCTGCATCCGCCGGAATGCCGTACTTAAAGCCGAACGAAACGACGTTGACGCGCAGCAGTCCACCTTCTTTTCTCCCCGTAACCAGAGAAATAATGGTCTCACGCAGCTGAGAAACCTCCAAGCGCGTGGTATCTACAACAAAGTCCGCCCGCATCCGCACAGAGGACAGCAGTTCCCTCTCGCGCTCAATGGCGTCTACCATCGTCACGCCGTCCACCATCAGCGGATGCTTGCGGCGCGTCGCCTTGTACCGATTGATTAAAATCGGCGTAGAGGTTTCCAGATAGATAATCTTGTATTCACATCCGATGTTCTTGATTTGATCGCAGGCGGCCTGCAAGTGCGCAATATCCTTTCCGGCACGCACATCAACAGCCAGCGCGACGCGCTCATATTTTCCGCCGGTCGCCGCCATACAAATTTCGGCAAACGCCGGAATCAGCGCTACCGGCATATTGTCCACGCAGTAATAACCCAGATCTTCCAGAGTTGCCATTGCTCTCGATTTTCCTGATCCGGACATACCGGAAATGATATAAAAATTCATGCTCTTGCAGTCCTTTCTACTTGATTTGTCGTTTTTTACAGCAATCTGACCTCCGGCTCCAGTTCTACGCCGAACTGACGCCGCACTTCCTCTCGCACATGGTCAATCAGCGCGAGAACGTCCGCACAGGTCGCGCCGCCGCGATTGATGACAAAGCCGGCATGTTTTTCCGACACTTGTGCTCCGCCGACGGTATATCCCATCAGTCCGGCGTCCTGAATCAGCTTGCCGGCAAAATATCCCTCCGGACGCTTGAATGTGCTGCCTGCACTCGGATAATTGAGCGGCTGCTTATCGCGTCTGCGCTGGGAAAAGTCGTCCATCTTCGCTTTGATTTCCGCCGGATCGCCAATTTTCAGCTGCATATCGGCGGACAGTGCCACCCACTGCGGATGGTCTTTGTACGCACTCGTGCGGTAGCCGAAGGCGTGCTGTTTTCCGGTCAGCGTGCCGATGGTATCGGTCTCTGCGTCATAATAGCGCGAGGACACCACGACATCCGCCATCTGTCCGCCGTACGCACCGGCGTCCATAAACAGCGCACCGCCCAGAGAGCCCGGGATACCGCCCGCAAATTCCAAACCAGTCAGGCTGTTTTTCAGCGCTTCATTGGCGAGCACCGACAGCAGTGCGCCGGTCTGTGCCTGCATTGCGGTTCCCTCCACGTGTACCGCGCCGTATTCCGTGCCAATGCACAGCACGACGCCGCGAATGCCTTCATCGCGCACCAGCACATTGGAACCGTTTCCCAAAACAGTCAGCGGCAGTCCCGCCTGCTTTGCCGCCTTTACAGCGCAGCAGACGGCACGCTCGGTTTTCGGCATAACCAACAGGTCTGCCGGTCCGCCGATGCGAAACGAGGTATGTCGATTCATCGGCTCTTTGGTATAGAATGCCAGCTCATCCGCCGGACATTCGAGTTTTTTCTTGAATTCTTCTATCATAAAAAACACTTCATTCCTTCAATCTCGAAACACATGATTTCTCCATGATTTTCATACGTTTTTATTATATCATGCACAGCGCAAAATCGGAACATAAACCGCACATTTTTTCAGATTTTCCAATCCGCCTCTTGTTTTTCTGTTCACAGTCGCATACAATAGAAACACACCTGAATTTTTTGCAATGTTTCGGAGGTTTTCGTTTATGATTTATACAGTAAGCGATCTGCACGGTTGTTTGGAGGACTGGCAGACTTTATTGGACACCATTCATTTTTCCGATCAGGACACCATGTTTGTTCTGGGAGACTGCGTTGATCTCGGTCCGGATCCGATTGGTCTGCTGCACGACATGATGGAGCGCCCGAATGTATTTCCGACACTGGGCAATCACGAATTGTCCTTCGTCCGCAGCGTCCAGACGCTCCCGCCGGAGGCAACCGCGGACAATTTCATGGATTATCTGACCGACGATGCCCGCGCGCAGCTTGCCAAGTGGGCAGCGGACGGCGGACAGCGCACCCTCATGCAGTACCTCGCATTGGATGAGGAAGACAGAGAAGCCATCCTCGACTACATCGGCGAGATGACGCTGTACGAGGAGGCTGAGGCGGACGGCGTTTCGTTTGTTCTGACGCACAGCGGCATTACCGGATTTGATCCGGAGCAGCCATTGGATGAGTACTCTCCGGCAGATTTTCTCAACGCAAACCCGACACCCGGCATGGAGTATTTCTCCGACCGCACGGTAATCGTCGGACACACGCCGACCTATCTGCTGCGCGGCGGCAAGGCCGGTCATATTCTCGATGACGGCGGCATTATTTACATTGACTGCGGCGCCGCACACAAGGACATCGGCGGCCGTGTCGGCTGTCTGCGTCTGGATGACTTTGAAGAATTTTACGTCTGATATCTAAAACAGAAAAATCCGTTCGGCGGCGCTTACAGCACCTATGCCGAACGGATTTTTATTTGCTTCTCATGCACTCAAGTGTTGTTCTGAATGCCCATAGACTTCATCATGCGCTCATTGAGCTCCTTTGCCGCATTATAGCCCATCGACTTATGACGATGGTTCATGGCAGCAACTTCAATGATAACCGCAAGATTTCGGCCCGGACGCACCGGAATCGTCACGCTCGGCACCGTAACGCCGATAATATCCTGCGTCTCGCTTATAAGGCCGAGGCGGTCGTACGCCTTCTGATCGTCCCAGACCTCGAGGTTCACAACGAGGTCGATCGCGCCCTCGGGCTTTACGGCGCCAACGCCGTAAAGATGCCTGACATCGACAACGCCGATACCGCGCAGCTCCATGTAATACCGGATAAGCTCCGGCGCGGTGCCCACGAGCCTGTCGCGCCCTATGCGGCGAATATCCACCGCATCGTCGGCAATGAGCTTGTGTCCGCGCTTTATAAGCTCAAGCGCAGTTTCGCTTTTGCCTATGCCGGAGTCGCCGGTTAAAAGCACGCCCTCGCCGTGAACTTCGACGAGCACACCGTGCATCGTCGTGCGCGGCGCAAGGTGCGTGTGCAGCGAGCTTATGACATCGGCCATGAAGTCGGAGGTATCCTCGGGCGTTACGAACAGATTGCGGTCGTATTTCTCCGCAACCTCCAGGCACTCTGGGAACACCGACGCGCCGTGGCAGATAACAAGCGCCGATATGTCATAGCGCATAAGCTCCTCGAAGCAGCTGCGGCGCTCGGCCTCGGTCTTGAGCTCAAGATATGTGCTCTCGACCCGGCCGATTATCTGGAGTCTGTTGGGGTCAAAGTAGTTATAAAATCCGGCAAGCTGAAGCGCGGGGCGGTTCACGTCCGCCACCGTCAGAAGCCGCGTGTCGTAATCGCTGGAGGTGTGCAGCGGCTCAAGGCCGTTTTCCTTCACGATCGTCCGCAGCAGAACAGAATATTTACTCGCCATTGCCGATCTCCTTTAAACTATATTATTTCATTATTAATATTAACCTCAAATGCATTATTTTGCAACGATTTTTACAACGGCGAAAATTTTTCTTGCAATTGCAGGCACGTTCTGTTATTATTAATAAGCTGTTTGCAAATTGCACGCAGTTAAACACAAGCAAGGAGGTGCTTCAACTTATGGCAAAATGTCAGTTTTGCGACAAGGGCGTTGCCTTTGGCATTCAGGTGTCTCACTCCCACAGGCGTTCCAACCGTACTTGGAAGCCCAATGTGAAGCGCGTCAAGGCGATCGTGGACGGAAGTCCGAAGCATGTTTACGCATGCACACGCTGCCTGCGCAGCGGTAAGGTCACCCGCGCTGTGTAATAACCTGATATTACCCGAAACAAGCTCGCCATAACGGCGAGCTTTTTTCGTCCTTTTAGCGGCGCATTGACGCACCTACGGATACATATATCTCCGGTGGCCCGGCAGCGCAGACTGCGTCTGCGAAGTAATAAGTAAAAGGTAAAAGTGAAGAAATGAGGTATTCGCCCAAAGGGCGAATGAATTTAAATCCGTGCGCTTGCGCACACCACACCTATTCACTATTACCTCTTCACTGTGGCCAACGGCAACTTGTAGGGGCGATCATTGATCGCCCGTGTGTTCCGGTTTCGTCGGAACTTTCCGGTCGGGCTGACGCAATAACCGTATCGGCAATTATTCACTATTAATTATTCATCATTCATTATTCACTGGGGCGGTCACAGACCGCCCCACTTTTGTCTTCCCCTTGCGGAGCTTGAGGGGAAGGTGTCACCTTTGGTGACGG
>OLOX01004005.1_pt1 | contig 10520 bp, 3 predicted proteins | sample 1672091 | NCBI WGS metagenome assembly OLOX01 (sample SAMEA3136644, study PRJEB25190) | human gut metagenome | reverse complement strand
TCAGCCCTCTCAGCCGAGCCAGCCGTCTCAGCCGTCTCAGCCGAGCCAGCCGTCCCAGCCGGTCGAGCCTGAAATGAAGTTCGTCGATGTGGCAGAGGGCGCCTGGTACTATGACGCCGTGATGTGGGCCGTCAAGAACGGCGTGACCGCCGGCATGACCCCGACGACGTTTGTGCCCGACGGCTCCTGCACCCGCGCGCAGATGGTCGAATTCCTGTGGAACGCTGTCGGCAAGCCGGCTGCGACCATCAAGTCCGTCCCGTTCACCGACGTTCCGGAGTCCGGCAGCGCCGATTACTGGTACGAGGATTCTCTCCTGTGGGCCTATGAGGCGGGCATCGTTGCCGGCACGACCAGCACTACTTTCAGCCCGGCTAAGGAATGCACCCGTGCCGAGATGGTCTGCTTCCTCGTGCGTCTGCTGTCGGACGGCGCAACGGACAATATGCCGTTTGTTGACGTTACGGCCAGCGCATGGTACTACAACGAAGTGCAGTGGGCATGGGCCAACGGTCTGACTGTCGGCACCAGCGCTACCACGTTCAGCCCGGACAAGGTCTGCACCCGTGCCGAGGCTGTTGAGTTCCTGTACAACGCGTTCGCGGAGTAAGGAGCTTACTGAAAATTACATGTTTTTCTATCAGGACTTCGGTTGCTAATAGACAAATCATAGACCCCAAAGCACAAAGAAGAGATGGGAAAACCTCATCTCTTCTTTTTTCACACATCGAGCTGACAAATTTAGAGAGGAAACTACAGAAAAGGAGCTGATGTGAGTCGTGAAAGCGACCCGATTCGCGAACAGAGCGTGGGCTTTTGTGTTGGCCGTCCTGATGACGCTGACGCTCATTGCCCCGCAGGCGCTGGCTGCGAACACCGTAGACCCCGTCGAACCTGCCAGCGGTAAGATCCTTGTGAGTCAGACGGATTACACGCTGATCGACGGCGTGACGGAATCTGACATCTTCCTGAATACGAAGGAAGGCAATGCACAGATCGCCGGTTTTATGACGACGATCGCACCGGGTGCGAAGGCGACCTTCAAGGCCTCGTACAACGGTTACTATACAGAAGGCAGCACGCCCGCGTCCCGCAAGGACAAGGCGGCCAATCTGGCCTGGAGCATGGAAAAGACCACGATGCAGGCTGCCAACTACACCAAGGCTACCGGCGGCAACGTCATCATGGCCATGAACGGCGACTACTACAACATGCAGACGCTGCAGCCGCTCGGTTACCTCATCATGGAGGGCAACCTCATTCAGAAGAATAACGGTGTTGCCAACGAGCCGTATTTTGCGGTTTTGAAGGACGGTACCTATGCCATCCGTGACGCCGGGGCGGACTGCTCCGACGTTCTGGAAGCGATTTCCGGCCCGTTTTATCTGATCAAGGATGGACAGCCCTGCTACAACGGGAATCCGGACCTCATGCCGCGCAACTGCATCGGCATCAAGGCGGACGGCACGGTCGTGACCTTCTTGGCCGACGGCCGCCAGAGCCCGTACTCGGTCGGCATGACGATCGATGAGGAGGTTTCGTTCCTGTATGCGCAGGGCGTGGTGAATGCGATCTTCCTCGACGGCGGCGGTTCCGCCACCTGCGCCACCAAGCGCGAGGGCACCACGGACCTCCAGATCCGCAACCGCCCGTCCGACGGCGTGGAGCGCACGGTCGCCAGCGCCCTGCTGCTGGTCTCCACGGCGGAGAGTGACGGCGTGTTCGACCATGCCTCCCTTTCCCCGAACAACACGGTTTACACGCCCAACAGCCAGATCCAGTTCTCGGCCATCGGCGTGGATAAAAACGGCGGCGAGGCCGCGCTCCCGGAGAATGTGACCTGGACGGTCGCGGACGCCAAGAGCGGCACGATCGACGCCAACGGTCTGTTCACGCCCGCGAAGAACTATAAGGGTGATGTGACGGCGCGTCTGCTTGTGGATGGCACCGTCAAGGGCACGACGAGCGTGAAGATCGCGGACATCACGGACCTGTATTTCAGCAGCTCGTCCGTGTCGCTGGACTTTGGCGCGACATCCGATCTCGGCCTTGTTGCCAAATGTGACGGTGTGGACATCGCCTATAAGCCCGGTGACTTCAAATGGACGATCAAGTCCAAGACGGCCGGTGTGCCGGATAATGACGTCGGCCACATGGACGGCAACACGTTCGTGGCCGGTACCGGCAGCGGCACGATGAATGCGACCGTCACGGTTACTTACGCAAACGATCGCTCCAAGTCGGCGGAGGTCAGCGTGGAGATCGGCAAGCTGCCGGTGACGCTCATGGACTTTGAGCCCATCAACGGCCAGCGCCAGACCTGCGCGCACTACCACTGGGGCAAATCCACTTACGTGGATAACGGCATGAATCCCGACCACGGCTACATCGGCAATGTGTCCCCGATCACGGTCACGACCGGCGGCACGTATTCCGACAATCCGAAGACGGCAGAGATCTCTGCGCCTTACCGCTTCACAGGGAACTATGACAGTGCTGTTCCGGCTTCGGACATCTTCCATGCCAATGGCTACACCTATTACCTCTGGCCGAACGGCACCATGGATCAGTATCTCTGCGGTGGCTTGAAGACGGTCACGGCAGAGGAAGGTGGTCAGGTTCGCACTGGTGCGAACGATGGCCAATATTCATTGGAATTGGATTATGACTATGAGTCATACAATAAGACAAAGAATGCAAACTTCTATATCCGTTACAGCGGCAATCCGATTCAGATTGAAGGCTCACCTACAGAAATCGGCGTTTGGGTCTACGCGCCGGAAGGCACACCTCCATACCGGATTTGTGCGGATATTGAAGTTTGGGATAGCGCAAAGGGAGACTACGTTTATAAAAATCTGTTCCTGACAGCAAGGAACGGTTCTGATCGAATTAACTGGGCCGGATGGATGTATTGCTCTGCAAAAACAGATAGCATTTTGGCGTATCAAAATGATGAACATCCATTGAGTATTCTCCCTGGCTTCGGTGTGTTTTGGCTGTGTTATGAGCCGGCAGCGGTCGACAAATTGATGGGTCAGTCCGGTGCCGGACGCCGCAATGGTACGGTTTATTTTGATGACTATCGAGTCGTCTACGGCACAAACCTCGATGACCTGGACAACCCGGTCATCCACGACATAACGATCAACGGCCAGACGCTCGCGGACGACGGCTCCACCGTCATCAACGCCAATGCAATCGAAGCGGTCGCTTCGTATGACGATGTGGACGGGCAGAACCGCTCCGGCATCAACGCACAGGCGACGACCGTCAAGATCGACGGTGAGACGATCCAGTCGGACAATTCCGATACGAATGCGACCGTCCGTCTGACGCTCCAGAACGGCAAGCACACCATGACGGTCTCCGTGTCCGATGCGTTCGGCAACACGGTCGAAAAGACCACGGCCTTTGTCGTTGCCGGCGATATGCAGGACACGGCAACGGTCAGTGTCAGCGGCTCGGACTTTGTCCCGCTCGGCAGCGACTATACGCTGACGGTCACGGCGGACGGCAAGATCCGCTCCGCAGACATCACGATGCTCAACCTCAACGATGACATCGGCCAGCCGACGGTGACCTATGCCAACGGCGTGACCGGAAAACTGACGTACACCAAGACCGGCTTTAAGAAGGCCATGCTGACGCTGCACCTTGAGTCGGCGGCCCCGGTCGAGGGCGAGCTGGCCACACTGACCTTCAAGATCGACGCCGGTCTGGACACGACGGTCAACCAGTTCACGTACACGGTGTCCAACATCGCGCTCACCGCGGCGAACGGCGAGGCCTACACGGCGGCCCAGGCGGCGGTGCGTCTGCCGCTGTCGGCATACTACAGCATCCAGCCCGGCCCGCAGGCGGTCGGCATGTCCAGCGTGATTGCAGTCTATGAAAAGGACGGCAGTCCCGCCGCCGGTGTGACTGTGTCGCTCGACGGCGCGGAGATCGGCAAGACCGATGCCAACGGCCTGCTCGAGACCGACGCCATGAAGACCAAGGACGCCGGCACGGTCTGCGTGCTCACGGCTGTCGGCACGAAGGGCGTCGCCGAGGCGACGAAGGTCACAGTTCTGGCGGACGCCGCCGGCACGGAGTATACCGCCGTCCATCTCAACGCCGTTCAGGGCAGCAGCACGAACCAGAACATCAGCTGGCTGTCCGGCCTCAGCACGGGCGGCAAGGCAGTCGCGCAGTACCGTGTCAAGGGCGCAGAGGACTGGCAGACGGCCGATGGCACCTCTACGCTCACCGGTTTCTCCACCTCCAAGGATGCGGCTTATATCAACACCATTCAGCTTACGGGCCTGACGGCCGGCACGGACTATGAGTTCCAGGTCGCGACGGCAGCACATGGTCCGAACTGCACACCTTCCGCACGAACGCGGCGCAGCAGGACACCACGGCCTTCGTCGTCATGGGCGACACGCAGATGTCCGGTGACCGTGAGGCGGATGCCGAGAGCATCGCGATCCTCGACGCGCTCGGCGATCTCGTCAAGGACAAGCAGGTCGATTTCGGCCTCCAGACGGGCGACTATGTCGACAACGGCACCAACTACGCCATGTGGGCCGAGATGCAGGAGGCGTTTAACCACACGTTCCCGAACGTGGACTTTATCCACACGCTCGGCAACCATGAGTACTACGGCGACTTCAGCGGCAGCACTGCCAGCAATATCCTTCAGCTCCCGAGCAAGGACTACTACTCCATGGAGTACGGCGATGTCTACGTCGCCGTCATCAACAACGGCGCCGACCTGAGCGCAGCCTGCGAATGGCTCAAGCAGGACGCGGCGCAGAGCACCTGCATGTGGAAGGTCCTGTCCATCCACCAGCCGCCGTATTACACGAACGCCAAGGGCGGCAGCGAGCGGTTCCATGAGCAGATCCCGGCCGCGGCAGAGGCTGCCGGCATCGACGTGGTCTTCTCCGGCCATGACCACTCTTATGCGCGCATCATGGCCAAGGACGGCGCGGCCGTTACCGAAAACGGCGTGACCTATTTCATTTGCGGCGATCTGGGCGAGAAGTCCAAAAACGTCAACTATGCGATGACTTCCGATTTCTCGTTTGCCTACAAGGAGCAGGCTTACGAGGGCCTGATCCTGTACGTCACGGCCAACGGCAAGGAAATGACGATCACCGCTTACGACAGCAAGGACGGCCGTGTGGTCGATTCCACGACGCTGCAGTCCCGCTGCTCGAAGGGCCACCAGCTGACGACCTACCAGAATGGCAAGTCTGCCTGTGCGGTCTGCGGCAAGCTGATCGACGTCAAGGACGCGCAGTACACCGGCTGGATGACCGTTGAGGGCACCGAGCAGCAGATGTACTTCCTGGCCGGCGACTATGTCACCGGCTGGCAGCAGATCGGCGAGAAGATGCACCACTTCGGCGATGACGGCATCGCCCACGTGACCGAGACGGTCGACACCCGTACCTGCACGAAGTATGGTTGGCTCCTGACCACCTGCAAGACCTGCGGCGCGACGACGCACGGCGCATCTCTCTGGCCGGAGGGCCATAAGTGGGATGATAACCATGTCTGCACGAAGTGCGGCTTCGTGGGCAGGGATATCTCCAAGGCAACGGTCAAGACGTGGCCGGCCACGTATAAGGGCGGCAGCACACCGTGCTATGTGGAGGCCACCTACGAGGGACAGAAGCTGACAGTCAAGACCAGCGACGCGGGTGTTGACGGCTATGTTTCCTATTCCAACAACACCAAGGTCGGCTATGGCGTCGTGACGATCCGCGGCATGGGCGATTACTATGGCATCGTGTCCGCACAGTATGAGATCGTTCCGCCGGTCGTCTCCGGTGTTGCGGTGACGGATGTCGGTCAGAAGCGTCTGACCGTCGGCTGGAATCCGGCTCCCGGTGCTGAGAACTACCGCGTGGAGATCAGCAGCGACGGCGGAAATACCTGGGAGGTCTTGGAGGTGACCTCGCAGACCAGCTGCGTGGCCACGGGCCTGAACCCGTCGACGGCGTACAGCTTCCGCGTATACGGCTGCACGAAGGTCGGCGACACATGGTTCAATTCTCAGCATTATTCCAATGTCGTCAGCGCAACGACACTCAACGCCGACCAGTTCGCACCGTCCGAACAGTTCAAGGACATCTGTGCGACGGTCGACGGACAGACGATCTCCGGCCTGCAGTCCGGTGCAGATCAGTATCTGTTCCTGCCGGCCAGTGCGAAGCTGAGCAAGCTCGCCCTGACGGTCACGACGCAGAACAGCGACGCACTCAAGATCGAGCTGCAGGGCACGAAGGGCACGCAGACGCTCGACGGTGCTGCCGTGAACGTCACCAAGCTGGCGGATGCGCAGGACGGCCTGTACGATCTTGCGGTTCTCGTCAATGGCCAGAAGGCTGCGGTCGTGCACATCGCACAGTCGGCCAATATCAACGCGCTCTACATCACGAGTGACGATCCGGCCACACAGGGCAGAGACTTTGTCGATGCCAGCAAGTCCAACATCGCGACCGGCAAGCTGCTCGTCGTAGACAAGGACGGCAAGGCCGTGTATGACGGTGCGCTCACGCAGCTCAAGGCGCGCGGCAACACCACCTTCACCAACGCCGAGAAGAAGTCCTACCAGATCAAACTCGACGGCAAGTCCGACCTGATCGCCTGCGGCGAGAAGATCAAGACCTGGACCCTGCTCGCCGGCTCCCACGACGCAACGCTCATGCGCGACAAGATGTTCAAGGATCTTGCCAAGTCGCTCGGCATGCCGTACACGGCCAGCACCGACTGGGTGGATCTGTACTACGACGGCGTGTATCGCGGCACATACCTCGTCAGTGAGAAAAACTCCGTCAACAAGACGGGCGTCAACATCACTGACATGGAAAAAGCCTACGAGGCGTGCAACCCCGGCTACGGTGAGAACGCTTCCACGGCACTGGCCGAGAACAAGTACGGCCAGACTTACCAGTACACCACCGGCCTGACCGAGCCGGAGAACATCACCGGCGGCTACCTGCTGGAGCTCAACGGCACGAAGCTCGACGACAGCTACGATCCGAAGTATGACGAGGCCAGCGGCTTCATCACCGGCAAGGGCTCCGCGATGAATGTCAAGAGCCCCGAGTGGTGCGGCAAGGACGCTATGGCCTACATCAGCGAGTACTATCAGGAGTTTGAAGACGCCGTCTACGCGCAGGATGCCGACGGCAACTATACCGGCTACAACGCGCAGACCGGCAAGTACTACTATGAGTACTGCGATCTGAACTCGCTGGTTCAGGCTTACCTGATCCAGTACCTCTCCGGCAACTCCGACGCGTTCTACTCCTCGTTCTTCTTCTATAAGGACGTGGACGGCCTCATGTACGCCGGCCCCGTCTGGGACATGGAGCTGACCGGCGGCGGCGGCTGGTCCGGCGTGATCACGTCGGACAACACCTTCATCAACGGCCGCTATCTTGTCCAGGCACTCACCCAGATCCCCGGCTTCCGCGCTGCGGTGAACAACTACTATCACAACACCTTCCTTGCACAGGCGCAGGCGCTTGTCGGCGACAACGGCAAGGTTCAGGGGTATTACGATCACATCTCGGCCAGCGCCGCGATGAACTACCGCCAGTGGCCGCTGGTCCGCGTCGGCAAGCCGAGCTCGGACAATCACTTCTGGCCCGACGGAACGACCTACGGCGACACCGTCAAGGATCTCAACACGTGGCTGAGCGCGCGCATCGCAAAGATGAGCGCAGAGTTCAACGATACGTGGGACGATGGCGTCGTGACCAAGGAGCCGACCTGCACCGAGAACGGCGTGCGTACCTACACCTGTGAAAACGGCAACATCATGTACGAGAGCATCCCGGCGCTCGGTCACAAGGAAGTGATCGACCCGGCGAAGGATGCGACCTGCACGCAGACCGGCCTGACGGAAGGCAAGCACTGCTCCGTCTGCGGCGAGACGCTCGTTGCGCAGACAGAGGTTCCGATGAAGCCGCATACGCCGAAGGCGACGGAGATCGTTCCGGCGACCTGCACGGAGGATGGCACGGCGGGCGGCATCGTCTGCGCTGTGTGCGGCACAACGCTGGAAGGCTCAAAGCGCATCCCGGCAAGGCATCACTATGTCGGCGGCTACTGCACGGTCTGTGAGCGGCAGGATCCGCTGCGCATCCCGTGCTCCGGCGATCAGCATTGCCCGGGCCACATCTTCAGCGACATGCCGTCGACCGACTACTGGTCACACGGCGCGATCGACTATGTCGTTGCGCACAAGCTCTTCTTCGGCACGAGCGCGACGACCTTTGAGCCCATGACCAAGCTTTCCCGCGCAATGATCGTCAAGATCCTTTATACGCTCGAGGGTGAGCCCGCCGTCACCGGGGAGAATCCGTTCCGTGACGTTGCGGACAACAGATGGTACACCAACGCGGTGATCTGGGCGGCGGAGAACAAGATCGTGGCCGGCATCGGCGACGGCAAGTTTGACCCGGACGGCGATGCAACGCGCGAGCAGGTCGCAAAGATCCTGTATGAGTACGCAGCGTTCAAGGGCTGTGACATGAATGTGTATGGTGATCTGTCGGCCTTTGCAGACATGGGCAAGGTTTCCAATTTCGCGAAGGAGCCCATGACATGGGCGGTCGCCGAGGGCCTGATCTCCGGTGTCGCAGTCGGCCGCGAGGCGCTGCTCGATCCGCAGGGCGCGGCGACGCGCGAGCAGTTTGCGATGATGATGGCGGAGTACATGATGCAGGTGCTCCCGCTGACGCCGGACGAGCCGGATGAGCCGGATGAGCCGGATGCACCGGATGTACCGAGTGCGCCGAGCGCTCCGGTCGAGCCCAGTGCCTCACCCGAGGAGCCCAGCTCTTCGCCCGAGGAACCCAGCGCTTCCCCTGCGCCCAGCGCGCAGCCGGCTGAAACGGTGAAGCCAGAAACGGTGCAAACGCCCGCAGAAGGCGAAACGCCGTAATCACGGCGCGGGCGCACAACCCCCAAAGCCCCAAAACGGGACATCCCGGAGCGGCAATGCCGCTCCGGGATTTTTGGTTGGCGCACACATATTTTTTGCGAGAATACCGTAAAAAGCGCGGAAATTCCTGTCAGATACTTGACAAACCCCGCTGCCGCGTGCTACACCTATTTTATCGTAAAGGGAATGCAATCTATACGGAAAGGCAAAAGCAATGACATTGGATAAACTGAAAATCGGTTCTTCAGGCGTCATCACGGCGGTCGGTGGGGACGGCCCGCTGCGCTGCCGCCTGCTGGACATGGGGCTCACGCCCCGCACACGCGTCACGCTGCAAAAGGTGGCGCCGATGGGCGACCCGATCGAGATCCGTGTGCGCGGGTACGAGCTGACGCTGCGCATCGAAGAGGCGGAGAAGATCGAGGTCGAGGGGGTGTCGGCATGATCTTTGCACTTGTCGGCAACCAGAACTGCGGCAAGACGACGCTGTTCAACGCCCTCACGGGCTCGAACCAGCACGTGGGCAATTTCCCGGGTGTGACCGTCGACCAGAAAATGGGCGAGATGCGCGATGAGAAGGGCTGCTCCGTTGTCGACCTGCCGGGCATTTACTCGCTGCGTCCGTACACGCAGGAGGAGATCGTCTCGCGCGATTTCATCATCAATGAAAAGCCGGACGGCATCATCAACATCGTCGATGCCACGAACATCGAGCGCAACCTCTATCTCACGCTGCAGCTGCTTGAGCTGCGCGTGCCGATGGTGCTGGCGCTGAACATGATGGACGAGGTGCGTGCCAACGGCGGCGCGATCGACGTGCAGAAGATGAGCGATGCGCTGGGCATCCCCGTCGTGCCGATCTCGGCGGCGAAGGGGGAGGGCGTGTCCGAGCTCGTGGATCAGGCGCTGAGCGTCGCGCGCAGCCGCACGCTGCCGAAGGTGACGGATTTCTGCTCGGACGATTCCGCCGTGCACCGCTGCATCCATGCGGTCGTGCACATTATCGCCGACCATGCCGACCGCATCGGCGTGCCGGCGCGCTTTTGCGCGGCCAAGCTCATTGAGGGCGGCGATGATCTGGCGCAGGTGCTCGATCTCGACGAGAACGAGCGCGAGCTGCTCGAGCATTGCATCGTGCAGATGGAAAACGAGACCGGGCTCGACCGCAATGCGGCGCTGGCCGATATGCGCTATACGTTCATCGAGGCCGTCGTTGCCGCTTCCGTGGTCAAGTGCCATGAGAGCAAGGAGCACGCGCGCTCGATGAAGATCGACCGCATCCTCACGGGCAAATATACCGCCATGCCGACATTTCTGCTCGTCATGCTGCTCACGTTTTATCTCACCTTCAACGTCGTCGGCAAGTGGCTGTCCGACCTGCTGCAGCTCGGCATCGACGCGCTGACCGGCGTCGTGGACGCGGCGCTCACGGCCTACGGCATCAACCCCGTCGTGCACAGCCTCATTATTGACGGTGTGTTTGCCGGTGTCGGCAGCGTGCTCGTGTTCCTGCCGATCATCGTGACGCTGTTTTTCTTCCTGTCCATTCTGGAGGACACCGGCTACATGG
>OLOX01004004.1_pt1 | contig 10521 bp, 7 predicted proteins | sample 1672091 | NCBI WGS metagenome assembly OLOX01 (sample SAMEA3136644, study PRJEB25190) | human gut metagenome | reverse complement strand
ACATTCTCCGCTCCTCAGCCTCTGTATATGACGGCGTTTCACTTCTTTTGAAAGCTCATCCACCACTTCCTCAAGAGGCTCGATCTTTTCTGCGAGCTTCATATCCTGTTTGTCAAAAACCCCATATGCTGTATTTACAATTTCCTCTACAGCACGGCCAAGTACCTCCAGATCTTTCTTTGCATTCGGAGAAAACTTCAAACCTTTTTTGTGAAGTTCTTCTGCTGATTCCTTGATATTTACCGCATGATCTGAAATTCTTTCAAAATCTCCAATGCAATGGAGCATAATAGAAAGACTGTGACTGTCTGCTTCTGAAATGTCTTTGTGACTTAGCTTTACCAGATAAGTTCCCAGTTCATCTTCATAGCGGTCAACCTTTGCTTCCATGTTTTCCACACGTTCTACATCCTCTTCACTATATTTATCCACCAATTTCAAGGCTGTAAACAGTGCATTGTGGGATTCCTCCGCCATTTTTCTGGCTGCATTGCGGCTCTGCTCTACTGCAAATGCCGGCTTCTCCAGAAAACGAGGCTCCAGGATCATAAACTCTCTGTCTTCTGCAGAAACAGCAATATCTTCTTTCTTGTCACGAATTGTAAGACAGGCAAGTTTCTCCAGTCCTTTTGAGAAAGGAAGCAGAATGAGAGTTGCTGTAATATTAAATACACTGTGGATGATAGCGATTCCGGCAGGAGTTGCTGACTGATGGAAGAATGAAAATCCAACCAGTGCATTTACAATATAAAATACTGTCATAAAGATTACAGTACCGATCATATTAAAATAGAGATGTACTGCTGCGGCACGTTTAGCGTTTTTCTTTGCTCCAATTGCTGAAATAATTGCCGTAATACAAGTTCCGATGTTCTGTCCCATGATAATTGGAATTGCTGCACTGAATGGTACCGCACCGGTGAGACAAAGTGCCTGCAGAATACCAACAGATGCTGATGAGGACTGGATCACTGCTGTAAGAAGTGCGCCTGCCAGAACTCCCAGTAACGGATTGGAAAATTTCAGCAGAAGATTTGTAAATGCAGGAACTTCTGCAAGTGGCTTTACTGATGAGCTCATCATATCCATTCCATACATCAGAATTGCAAATCCGATAAAGATCGTTCCAACATCTTTCTTCTTTGAATCATTAATAAATAAGATAAAAACAACACCAATGATCGCAAGGATCGGTGAAAAAGATGTTGGTTTAAATAAACGGATAATGAAATTGTCGCTCTGGATTCCTGTCAGACTCAAGATCCAGGAAGTCACTGTGGTACCGATATTAGCACCCATGATCACACCTACCGCCTGGGACAGTTTCATAATTCCAGAGTTTACAAATCCTACTACCATAACTGTGGTAGCCGAAGACGACTGGATCACACCTGTCACTGCTGCACCTAACAAAACTGCTTTAATCGGGCTTGAGGTAAGGTTTTCAAGAATCTTCTCAAGCTTACCGCCGGAAACCTTTGCAAGACCGTCTCCCATAGCATTCATTCCATACAGAAACAGCGCCAGACCTCCGATCAATGTTAATATGCTAAAAAAATCCATGGTTATTCTCCTTTTCCTTTTTCAAATGTATACCTGTTTCTTGTTTACTTTAGTAAAACTCTGTTGTATAAGATCAGCACCTGTATTCATACTTTTTTTACATTCCTCTGACCTTTTCTTCATAATAACCATGTTTTGTAAAATCATCCCCATGGGAATGTTAAATCCATGTAAAATTTTTTACATAAAACCAGCTCTCCTGTCTGTGACGGATCGCTTCAGTAACATAATTTCCCGTAATACCAAAAAGAACTACTGCATCAGATTTGTTCCTATGCAATAGTTCTTAATAATAATTCTTATTCAAGCCAATAACTCATCCGTGATCTGCTCCGCGTCAAACGAATATCCGCAATTGAAGCAGGGGACTTACTTTATTTGGTTAAAATCCGCGAATTTCCTCATCCTCAGATCCGGTCTTATCAATGGAGCGGATTTCGAGGAAATAGCTGTAGTTATCATTTACTTTTACTTCTACTCTGTCCCCAACTTTATGACCTTTTAACGCCATACCGATCGGAGATTCAATGCTGATGCGGTTTTCCATTGAATTTCCCCTGATAGAAGTCACCAGTTTATATTTCTCAATTTCGTCATCCTCTTCAAAATATACCTCTACAATATCATCCATTCCAACCTCGTCCTCTTTTGAATCATCGGATACGATAGTTGCTGTCTTCAGCATATTCTCAAGGTAACGGATACGGCTTTCATTCTGATTCTTATGTTTCTTGGCTGCATAATATTCGAAATTCTCACTCAGGTCTCCCTGTGCTCTTGCCTCCTTTACAGCCTCGATTGCTTCTTTTCGTACAACCAGCTTGCGGTGGTCGATCTCCTGCTGGATTTTCTCAACATCTTTCTGTGTAAGCTTTTCTTTCATTGCTGCATCTCCCTTTTTGCTGTTTCGGAAATATTTTACTGATCACTCTGCTCTCAGTAACTCAGTTTTTCATATAATCTATCTTTTATCACTAACTGTCTTGCATTGGATTAACCATATCAGACCGGCAACCTTTTGTCAAATCCCGGACATCTGCCTGAGAAAGTTGTGTGTGGTATTCTCAATCATTCTGTAAGTCAGCTCTGCCATATGTTTCGTTGATTCCTGATTCTCAGAAGAAAGCCAGGCCTTAATCATTCCTACACACCCATTCAGGCAAAATGCATACGCATATTCTACATCACGGTTATCTGCTGCAAATTTTCCTGAAAGCTGCCTCAGAACAGTCTCTGCTACCATCTTCTCGATTCTGCTTAAGAACACCATATCTCCATTACTTCCCATCAGCGCAGTACAAATATCCTTATTATTATCAAGAATCGTGAAAATACGCTCGATCAGCGGATATGAATTACCATTCTCCACGGAATCCAGCGAATATTCCTCTATTACATGTGTAATCTCATCCATCAGCTCATTCTCCACACTTTCCAGCATCTGATAAATATCACTGTAATGAAGATAAAATGTAGACCTGTTAATATCTACCTCATCTACCAGTTCCTTTACTGTAATTTCCTTGATGCTCTTCTTCTGCATCAGACGTGCAAGCCCTGCTCTAAGCTGCGCTTTGGTTTTTCGCACTCTTCTGTCTACCTTCTCTGCCATTATCCTTTCCCCCGCTTTCTGTAAATAACTCTGCTTCCTGTTGCTGGTCTGTACTTTATCAGGAAAATATAACCAATTTTATATATTGATTTTTATATATTTTATACAAAATGTAGATTCTCAGTAAAAATAGACATTTTATTTAAATTTGTCTATTACTATACGTCAAATAGCTAATTTAATGGTTGTATCTTATTTTTAGTTTTAGTATAATACCATCCATAGAAAAAATCAACACTTTGTCGATTAATAGTTTCGGCAGCTATTAATCAATTATGTTTTGATTATTCAATCTGCTGTTTATCAGCACCTTACTGTTCCACTCCAGCACATTAGTTTGCCGACAAGTTGATTCTTGTAACAATCTTGCAGGCACACCAGCTGTAAACCGAACAGTTTTCACTACAACTAAATATAGAAAGAAAGGGATAAGGTATGATCAAAAACGAATGGAAAAATCTACTGCATAATAAGATCATGTTCGTTGTGGTAATTGCAATTATCGCAATCCCGATCATTTACGCAGGACTGTTTCTGAAATCCATGTGGGATCCATACGGAAGCGTTGACCATCTTCCTGTTGCGGTTGTCAATGAAGACAAACCGGTAGACTATGATGGCACAACACTAAGTGTTGGAAAGGACATGGCCGAAGAATTACGTGAAAATGATTCTATGGCATTTAACTTCGTAGACAGCCGTACAGCAGAGGAAGGCCTTAAAAACGGTACTTACTATATGGTAATTACTATTCCGGAAGACTTTTCCGCAAATGCTGCCACACTTATGGACGATGAACCTAAGAAAATGGAGCTGAAATACGAAACCAACCCCGGAACCAACTACATTGCTTCCAAATTAAGTGAAACCGCACTGCTGAAGATCAAGGATGCAGTTGCCACCAAAGTAACAGAAACCTACACACAGACAGTTTTTGACCAGATAGCCAAAGTCGGAGACGGTATGCAGGACGCAGCTGATGGATCCGGTGAACTTAACGACGGCATTAAATCCGCTGCCGAAGGAAACCAGACCATTACAAAAAATCTTAAGAAACTCTCTTCCAGCACACTTACCTTCGCAAATGGCGCTGAAACCCTTACTAAAGGTATTCAGGAATACACTGATGGTGTCTCACAGGTGAATGACGGTGCAACGCAGCTGAATGAAGGTGTAGATACACTGACTGCTAAAGTACCTGAACTTACAGACGGAATCGATACTCTTAATAACGGTGTAATAAGTTATACCTCCGGTGTCGCACAGCTCAATGAAAACTCTAAGAAACTGAAAGATGGCGCAAGTGCTCTGGAATCCGGAATTAATTCCCTGAGTGCAGGTGTAACAACCCTTGCAAACGGAGCAACTCAGTACATTAACGGTGCAAATTCTCTCGCAGACGGAACAACCGCTTACGTAAAAGGCGCTGAACAGTTAGCCAAAGGTGCTTCCCAGTTAAGCGGACTTGAAAGTCTCGGTCAGGTATCCAGCGGTATTTCACAGTTAAACACAGCAGTTTCTAAAGGAAGCAATTCTTCTGCTGCATTAAAAGATGGAACTCAGCAGCTTGAAGATGGCCTTGGCCAGCTTTATACCCAATTATCTGCTTTACAGGACAGTACAACCGCTGATTCAATAAACAAACTTACCACCGGGCTGAATCAGGCCAAAACAGGAATGGAAAATGCAGGAGAAGGAATGACTTCCGCAGCAGCCGGAATCTCCAGCGCGTCTGATGCGATCAGCCAGGTAAGCAGTCAGATTTCCGGTACTCTTGTACCAGGACTTCAGGATGCAGCTTCTCAGGCTTCTTCTGCTGCCGAAAGCATCAGTTCTGTTCTTGGTGAATATGCACAGGCTACATCTTCTGCTCTTGGAACTGCCAACAGCGAAATTGCTTCTGCCCAGACAGCAATGCAGGCAATGCAAAATGTAGCCGCAGCTCTGGAAAATGCCACAGCTTCTGCGGATGAGAACGGCATGATCTCCGCTGATTCTATCGCCGGACTTTCTGATACGCTGTATTCTTCTGTTACAGATCTGCAAAGTGTAGATAGTTCTTTTACCGAACAGTATTCCAGTCAGATTAACAGTGCTGTAAGCAGCATGTCCGCTGAACTTTCTTCCAAAGTTTCTGAGTTAAGTTCAGCAGCTGAACGAATGAACACAGTTGCCGTCCAGCTCTCTGACGGTGCTTCCACTTTAAACAATGGTGCGCAAAGCATGATTGACGGCGCCAGACAGATGAATGCAGGTGCAAGCCAGATTCCAGATGTTTCAACCAACACATTCAGTACTGTAACAGCTACCGTAAAGCAGCTTTATACCGGCGCACAGGCAGTAAATGCAGGAACTCAGTCTGTTTCTTCCGCACTGACTACACTGGAAGGCAGCACAGCATCTTTCCCGCAGGCAGCCGCAGGTGTAAAAGCATTAAATGATGGATTCAAGACATTGACAGCTAACAATGCTACTCTCACAAAAGGCGCAGCAAACCTGAAAACAGCAGGCACAAAGATTGCCGCCGCTGTACCGCAGATTTCCTCCGGTGCTTCTCAGTTATCCGAAGGTGCTTCCACACTTAATGACGGAATCAGAGAATATACCAAAGGAGTCTCCACACTTGCATCAAATAATAAAGCTCTTACAGGTGGAACTCAGCAGCTTGCAGATGGTGCAAAAACTCTTGCAAGTGGTGCAAAAACTCTTAGCAACGGTACTAAAACTCTTACAAACGGTACATCAAAGCTTGTCTCCAATAATGCTTCATTAAACAGTGGTGCCCAGAAACTTGCTGACGGTGCTTCCCAGATCCAGAGTGGCTCCTCACAGCTTTACGATGGTTCCAAAGAACTGGGTGATGGTATGAAGCAGTTAAAGGATGGTTCTTCCACACTGGCTTCCAGCCTCAGCGACGGTGCAGACCAGGTAAAAAACACCAAGTCCAGCGATAAGACAATCAGCATGTTCGCAACTCCGATCGAGGATGAAGAAACTCAGATCACCACTGTAGAAAACAACGGTCACGCAATGGCACCGTATATGATGTCTGTTGGTCTCTGGGTCGGTGCACTGGCATTCTGCCTGATGTATCCTCTGACTACATACAAAGGCAAACTGAAATCAGGATTTGCATGGTGGGCAAGCAAGGCTTCCGTTCTTTATCCGGTAGCAATCCTGCAGGGACTTTTCCTGATCATTCTGCTTCATGCATTTAACGGATTTACACCTGCAGAAATGGCAAAGACTGTTTTATTCGCCTGCCTGACAGCAATGGCATTTACATCCATTATGTATTTCTTTAATATTACCTTTGGTAAGGTGGGAAGTTTCCTTATGCTGGTATTCATGGTAATCCAGCTTGCAGGTTCCGCAGGTACTTATCCGGTAGAAATTTCACCGGAATTTGTATCTAAGATCCACGCTTATGTACCATTTACTTATACTGTAAACGCATTCAGAAGTACAATCGCCGGCGGCACAAGTATCCGCCAGTCAGTTTATGTTCTGATCGGACTGATCATCGTATTTACTCTGCTTGCGATTCTGCAGTTCAATCATATGACACATCAGCGTAAAGCAGGTAAGAGAACACTTTATGACTGGTTAGAAGAAAAAGGACTGGCTTAACAGCCAGTCCTTCTTATTTTTCCAGTCTTTTCTCTTTCATATATTGTGCCATTTCATCAGAAATATTGTCGATCAGATAATTCTTACTGCTCTGACGTTTCTCATGCCATTGCTGACGAATCTGGTTTTCTGTAGCTTTTATTTCATCACGCAGCCCTCTTGCGGACATACGGTGAGCACCCTGCCCCATAATAATGATCTGCTCCAGACCATCGGATGTAGCTACTGTTACCTGATTTTCACGGCCAATCTTATGGACAGTTTTCTCAATATACTGATCTGCAGTTTCGGCTTCTTTGGTGTAAACTACGTGAATATTGTGATAAGTAATCACTTCCTCCACATGACCTTCTACTTTGTATGCATCAAATACAAGAATCAATGTACATTTCTTAAATCCCTGATAATTGCTCAAAATATCCATTAATTTTGTTTGTGCTGCATGAAGATTCGCATCTGCCAGTTCCTTCAGATCTTCCCATGCATAAATAATATTATAACCATCTACAAGAAGATATTCTTTCTCTTTCTTCCTGACAGAAGAACTATTGCGGTAATAACTTCCACTGTCGGATCTGGAAGAAAATGTCCGTTTAAACTGTGGCTCTTTGTATCGCTTAACCGGTCCAAATGTGCGCTCAAAGATTGCTTTCAGCTCTTCTTCGTCTTCATAGCTGCCTACATCTGCATTCTTAGGTGGACGATATCCCGAATCTGCCTGATTGCTGCTATTCCTGTTTTTTCCCTGTCCTGCAGTTCCGGAACCACCTAAAAATCCACCGCCGGCTCCTCCGTTTCCTGTTCCGTATCCTTCTCCATCAGATATACTGCCACTCAGTTCAGATTCATCTACACCCTCTAAGTGCATATAATCTTCCACTTCATACCACGGTACCACGAATCCGGCTCCATGAGCACAGAATACAGAACCAGTCGGATTATCCAGATCCCGTTCAGAATCATATCCGATCTCATCAACAATTTCATCCTGATTCTGACATGGTGCATATCCTTTTAACGAACAGAACAATCTGCCGCGTCCTTTTGTATAGGATGTAACCTGTGTCTGGTAATCGCGCATCGTAGATACCGGTGCACTTCCTCTCAGCACCATCATATCATCCTCATCTGCTTCCGGCTGCCGGAAAGTTCCATTCATTTTCTGAATATCAGTCATAGCACGTCCGATCATATCTCCCGGAATCTCAAGTCTGAACTCATAATACGGCTCAAGCAGAACACTCTTTGCTTTCTTTAAGCCCTGACGCACAGCCCTGTATGTGGCCTGTCTGAAATCTCCACCTTCTGTATGCTTCAGATGAGCACGTCCTGTGATCAGCGTAATCTGCATATCTGTGATCGGAGAACCAGTTAATACTCCCGGATGATCCCGTTCTTCCAGATGAGTCAGGATCAGTCGCTGCCAGTTACGATCCAGCACATCTTCACTGCATGCAGTAAAGAACTGCAGACCACTTCCCGGCTCTCCCGGTTCCAGAAGCAGGTGTACTTCCGCATAATGGCGCAACGGTTCAAAATGTCCTACACCCTCTACAGGCTCTGCGATGGTTTCTTTATATACAATATTCCCTGTACCAAATTCTACTGCTACGTGAAAGCGTTCCCAGATCAAATGCTTTAATATCTCGATCTGAACCTCGCCCATCAACATGGCATGGATTTCTCCAAGCTGCTCATTCCATACAATATGAAGCTCAGGTTCCTCCTCTTCCAGTTCTTTGAGCTTCTTCAGCATCTGGTGAACGTCACAGTCTTCCGGAAGCAGAATTCTGTAATTTAATACAGGCTCCAGAACCGGCATCTCGGATTCCTGTTCTATTCCAAATCCCTGTCCCGGATGTGTCTGAGAAAGCCCTGTCACTGCGCAGATGGTTCCGGCAGGAGCCTCTTTTGCAAGTTCAAATTTCGCACCGGAATAGATGCGGATCTGGTCCGCTTTTTCTGTATCTGTGAGAAGTTCCTTTACCTTTAGAGTTCCACCGGTAATCTTCATATAGCTCAAACGGTTGCCCTGATCATCTCTGGCAATCTTGAATACTTTCGCACCAAATTCTGACGGATATTCCGGGGTCTCACAGTATTTTTCCAGACCATGGAGAAATTCTTCTACACCTGTCATTTTCAGCGCAGAGCCGAAGAAACATGGGAAAAGTTTTCGTTCTTTGATCACTTTTCGGATATCTGCTGTTGATATTTCCTCCGTTTCCAGATATTTTTCAAGCAACTCTTCATCACAGACGGAAACATCTTCCAGAAATTGTGCCTTTGAACTTTCTGTTTCATCTGTATTTTCCCAGGTGAAATCAACACAATTATCGCTTAATCTCTTCTTTAATTCTGCCAGAAGTTTCTCTTTATCCGTTCCATCCTGGTCCATTTTATTGATAAACAGAAATGTCGGAATCTGGTATCTCGCCAGAAGTCTCCATAACGTCATAGTGTGTCCTTGCACACCATCTGCTCCATTGATCACAAGAATCGCATAATCTAGAACCTGCAGCGTCCGCTCCATCTCCGCCGAGAAATCCACATGCCCCGGCGTATCCAGCAAAGTTATCCCCCTGTTTCCCAGTTCAAACTCCGCCTGCTTAGAAAAAATCGTAATCCCACGTTCCCGTTCCAGGTTATAAGTGTCAAGATATGCATCCTTATGATCCACCCGTCCCAGCTTACGAATCTTTCCAGTCAAATACAAAATCCCTTCCGACAACGTAGTCTTACCGGCATCTACGTGCGCAAGGATACCTACAACAAGTTTCTCCATAGTGTATTTAAAAGCTCCTTTTTCTTTATAAAATCAGTAATTATTTCTTATCACTCTATCTGTTAAAGTACTTTATCAACTAATTATTTTAACATACTGATATAGATAAATCCAATAGGGTTCTGTTTTTATGTGTTCATTTAGTCCAAAAGAGTCCACATTTACAGTTAATGTGGACTCATCTTCCATTATTTTCATTATATGGCTTTTATATCCTTTTTTTCGTTCAACCACTTATGTACAGTCTTTTCTTGTTCTTTTATTCCCTGAGCAATCTGCTGCACGGACAGTCCCATTTCAGCAAATGAAATCGCTGTTTCTTTTTTAGTTTTCATTACTCCCTCTGCCATTCCAGCTTCATACTCCGCTTTCCTGAGTTTTCTTTTTTCCTCTTCTTCGTTATACTCAAATATACTCATAGCGATAACCTCCGCCCTATTCTTTTGCAGAAATTCTTTCAGAATACCTTCCTGAATACTCTCGCTTACTGCACGCTCTACGGCCGTATTCAGATTCATTTCACAAGAATATCTGCGCACTTTATCTACATACTGAGCATATTCTCTTAAAGTCTTGCACTCTTCTATCAATTTTTTATTGAGATGCATCGGTGTAGGCAGTTTCATTGATTGCATTATACAGCGACATGTATGAAAACAGCATGCGGAATACGGTATCTTTGTACTTGCGGTTTGCAGTTACTGTGTTGTCTTTCAACCGAGTTCTTTTCACAGTAACTTTTTTGTTCTTTCTTTTTGTCATTGTCAGTCCCTCCTGTTTTGTGCAGGAGTCAAAGAACGTATTGTACTATCCTTATCACTTCTCAGCTCCTGCTTTTTCATAATTGATTGGAATTAAAAGCATGGATTTCTGAAATGAGATTAGAATAATCAGACGGCAAAAATGCCTTGAAATATAAGAGAAATATGCT
>OLOX01004000.1_pt1 | contig 10532 bp, 9 predicted proteins | sample 1672091 | NCBI WGS metagenome assembly OLOX01 (sample SAMEA3136644, study PRJEB25190) | human gut metagenome | reverse complement strand
TTAATAATTATCTCGATTACGATAAATTAAAGAAAAAGTACAGTATCTGGCTTGCACAATATAACTCCGTAAATGAATTAAACTGTGATATATGGCAGAACAGTTCAACAGGCAGAGTAAGCGGTTACGGCAAAAATATTGATACGAACATCATATTTAACGAAAGCGTTTTCAACAGCAAAAAAGAGGACGATAAAGACAAAGGAAAAATAACCAAACCGGATATTTTCTACAGAGTGCGCTGTGACGGTGTTTGGCTGCCCGAAGTAAAAAATCTTGAAGATTACGCAGGTTTAAAAGGCAAAGCAATTACGGATATTGCAATAAAAGTAAGTGAAGGCAAGGTGTGGTATCAGGTTCACACTAAAAGCGGGTGGCTGCCGAAAGTCAGCGGATATGACATTGACGATTTAGAAAACGGTTATGCGGGCAACGGCAGTAAAATTGACGCAATCAGAGTGTATTACACCACACCGCAGAATATTGCTGAAAGTCTTAACAAATATCTTGTTGCAAAATATAAAGTTTCGGCAATAAGCAAAGAATATTTTGACTGGCAGCACGATGACCAAACTTCAAACGGTCAGGACGGCTACGCAGGACTTTTCGGTAACAACATAGACAGAGTTTTATTGGTGCTCGAATAAATATATAAGGCGGTGGAAGCATCGCCTTATTTGCTTGAAATAAAAAATTTTGTGCTAAAATATTCATATACAATTACAAATCGGGAAATTAAACTAATAAAAATTGTTATTTGAGGGCAAAACTTTTGTCCTCTTTGCTTTTATATATTTGTCAACTGTAAAAATAAACAAAAATACTTACTTTTATTTGTGCGAATAATTCCTATTTTAATATTGCATACAACAAGATGTTGTGCTATAATAGATTTACTCTACAAGATATATGCTTTTAAAGAATTAAAAGTTACATTATATATTAAAGAGGATTATGAAATTACGAAAGGGAAGGATATTTATGACAGTAAATGTAAAGGGCGGAAAGCTTAGCAAAAAGGAAATTGAGGCATACACAACACAGCTTAGAGAGGCAAATCCGGATAAATATATCAAGAATGTTGAACTCACAGTTGACGGCGACTATGTTGATGTTAAATACGATTACGATTCTGTTCCGTTTGAAAGAATCCGCAGAATCACAGGCTATCTTGTAGGTACGGTAGACCGCTTTAACAATGCAAAGCGTGCCGAGGTTGAGGACAGAGTAAAACACAGCGTACCTTGTACAGAATGTTGTTCCGTTGATGAAATCGCATAATTTTTTTGTTTGATTATCCGATTTTACAATATACCTGTTATTTCTTGTTGACTTTTGTCGATATAACGGTATATAATTAAAACAATAAGTTAATATTTATCTTATCAAGAGCGACTGAGGGAACAGGCCCTGTGAAGTCCGGCAACCTGCATTTGCAAGGTGCCAAATCCTGCGGTATTTACCGAAAGATGAGTCTTAATAGCACCTTTCGGCTGAAAGGTGCTTATTTTTTGCAAAGGAGAATTATAATGGCAAAACATTTTTTCACTTCTGAGTCAGTAACAGAGGGACATCCTGACAAAGTTTGCGACCAGATTTCCGACGCTGTTCTTGACGCTATTCTCGAACAGGATAAAAACGCTCATGTTGCCTGCGAGGTAACCGCTACAACAGGTGTAGTTCATGTTATGGGCGAAATTTCTACAGACTGCTATGTTGACATTGCAGGTATCGCAAGAAAAGTTGTAAATGACATCGGCTATGACAACCAGGCGTGCGGTTTTAACGGCAATACTTGCGCTGTACTCACTTCTATTGACCAGCAGAGCCCTGATATTGCAATGGGCGTAAACGAAAGCTACGAGCTTAAAGACGGCGAAAATGACGCCAACAATCAGATTGGTGCCGGCGACCAGGGTATGATGTTCGGTTACGCTTGCAACGAAACCAAAGAGCTTATGCCGCTTGCTATCTCACTTGCTCACAAGCTTGCAAAACAGCTTACAGCGGTAAGAAAAGACGGTACTCTCTCCTACCTTCGTCCTGACGGTAAAACACAGGTAACCGTTGAGTATGAGGGTGACACACCTGTAAGGGTAGACACCGTTGTTGTGTCTACACAGCACGATGAAAAGGTTACACTGGAGCAGATCAGAAAAGATATGGTTGAATATGTAGTAAAGCCAATTATTCCTGCCGAGCTTTTAGACGAAAACACAAAATATTTCATCAACCCGACAGGCAGATTTGTAATCGGCGGCCCTGTAGGCGATTCAGGTCTTACAGGCAGAAAGATTATAGTTGATACCTACGGCGGATTTTCTCGTCACGGCGGCGGTGCATTCAGCGGTAAAGACCCGACAAAGGTTGACAGAAGTGCCGCTTACTACGCAAGATACATCGCAAAGAATATTGTTGCCGCAGGTCTTGCCGATAAGTGCGAGGTTCAGCTTGCATATGCAATCGGTGTTGCTAAACCTGTATCAATAATGGTAGATGCTTTCGGTTCATCAAGCTACACAAACGAACAGCTTTCAGACGCTGTGGAAAAGGTATTTGACTGCCGTCCGAATTCTATTATTGAGCAGTTAAAGCTTAAAGAAACAAAGTATCGTCCGCTTGCCGCTTACGGTCATATGGGCAGAGAAGAACTCGGCGTTGCTTGGGAAAAGACAGACAAAGCACAGGCTCTCGTTAAAGCTATTAACGAATAATTATTAAAACAAATACACAAACCGCTCTTCTAAAAAATTCTTGGGAGAGCGGTTTTTATAATTTGTCGGTTCTATCCTTAAGTCAAAAAATTATAAAAGGTTGACCAAACTTTTATAATTATTTAGATTATAAAAGAAAGTTGTAAACAATTGCAAAATTCAAAACAATATATCCGTTACGGTTTTAAAAACAAAAAAATTCGTTGAAGATAAAGTAATATTAAATATACAGGTAATATTCAATTCTTTACCTGACATTTTAAGACAAGCACAGCAAAAATAAACTTAAAATTGCCCATTGCATATTTTGCAGTGGGCTTTCTGAATTTTATGTGAATTATATTGCTTTTTAAGTGCAAATTTTATAAAATTTAATTATTAATATATTGCGAGGTGGGTTATGAATAATCTTATAAACTATTTAAAATGGCGTGGCGATTTAGGTTTTGATATTTCACCTTTAAACGAAGTTGACGCTCTTATATTTTCAGAGCTTGTTTATCTTGATTTTTCGGGATATACAGAAAAATCACAGCTTCCGCTTTCCGACATAAATAAACTTTATTTTAAAGAAAAGCGTGATGTTGTTTTTAAAGATTACTATGTAATTAAAGATTTTTACAACACAGTCGGCAAGGAAATAACCAAGTTATTATCCGAATCAGCTAAAAGCAACAGGTTAAAAAATATATATGTATCGGATTTTGCGGCATATGACTGCGAAGATAATCCAATGCAATTCGGCGCTTGCACTTTTCATTTTGATACAGATAAATTATTTATCGCTTACCGTGGCACAGACAATACGCTCAACGGTTGGAAAGAAGATTGTATGATTGCCATAACCGACAATATTCCCTCACAGCTTAACGCAGCGGCATATCTGAGTATGGTTGCAAACAAATATCCAAACAGCGAAATATACCTCGGAGGTCACTCCAAAGGCGGAAATCTCGCAATCTATTCCGCTGTAAATACTTTTCCTGAAATCAAAGACAGAATAATAGCTGTATATAACAACGACGGTCCGGGTTTTTCAAAGGAATTCATAGAAAGTGAGCAGCACAAAGAAATTGCCGACAGAATCACTACCTTTGTTCCGCAGTCATCATTTGTGGGTATGTTACTTGAGCATGATGAAGATTATATAATAGTAAAAAGCGCAAGTCATTCTTTCTGGCAGCACGATGCTTTCAGTTGGAATGTAGTAGGCACACACTTTGTACACCTTGATGAAGATACCAAGAGTATTAAATTTGCCGAAAAAAATATGAAAGAGCTTATTGACGGACTTACAACCGAACAGAAAAAACAAATCATAGACTCTGTATTTCAAATTATGGCAGAAGGCGTTAAACACGCCTTTGACGGCATACGAGAGGCAGGCATAAAAAATATACCGACTATGATTAAAGCATTTAATAAGATAGACAATGAATCTAAAAAGGCTCTTACGGACGGAATTGTATTGCTTGCAAAACTTTCCATTAAAAACGGCTATGAAATAAATAAACCCGAACCTAAAGGTAAACTAAAGAAAAAAGGGCTTGTTTAAGTTATTTTAGTTCTATATACGAATTATAATACAGTGCTGTACAAATAAATTTAATTGTTTATAAATTAAAGGTCAAATTTAGTCAAATTTCTCTTGACATTTCTAAAAAATGGTATAAAATATAATTAGCACTCAAGGATACAGAGTGCTAACCGAAATAACACATAAACTTTTTAGGAGGATTTATATTATGAGTATTAAACCATTACTTGACAGAGTAGTATTACAGGTTGAAGAAGCCGAAGAAAAAACAAAGAGCGGTATCATTCTTTCATCTGCCGCACAGGAAAAGCCACAGTTTGCAAGAGTAGTTGCAGTAGGCCCCGGCGGTGTTGTAGACGGCAACGAAGTTAAGATGTATGTAAATGTCGGCGACAAAGTAATCGCAAGCAAGTATGCAGGCACAGAAGTTAAGATTGACGGTGAAGAGTACACAATCGTTCGTCAGTCAGATATTCTTGCAACAGTAGAATAATTATTTTTATTTGATATATTTTGGAGGTAATTAATTATGGCTAAACAAATTGCTTATGGTGAAGAAGCAAGAAAATCTCTTATGAGAGGTATTGACCAGCTTGCTGATACAGTTAAAATCACACTCGGCCCTAAGGGCAGAAATGTTGTACTTGACAAAAAGTACGGCGCTCCGCTCATCACAAACGACGGTGTAACAATTGCTAAGGAAATTGAGCTTGACGACCCATTCGAGAATATGGGCGCACAGCTTGTTAAGGAAGTTTCAATCAAAACAAACGATGTTGCAGGTGACGGTACAACAACAGCTACACTTCTTGCTCAGGCTCTTATCAGAGAGGGTATGAAGAATGTAACAGCAGGCGCAAACCCAATGGTTCTTAAGAAAGGTATTGCAGACGCTATCAATGTTGCGGTAAAGGCTGTTTCTGACAACAGCAAGCAGGTTTCGGGTTCTGACGATATTGCAAGAGTTGCTACAGTTTCTTCACAGGATGAGTTCATCGGTAAGCTCATTGCCGAGGCTATGGAAAAGGTTACAACAGACGGTGTTATCACAGTTGAAGAGTCAAAGACAGCCGAAACTTACAGCGAAGTTGTAGAAGGTATGATGTTTGACCGTGGTTACATTGCACCTTATATGGTAACAGATACAGACAAGATGGTTGCAGAACTTGACAACCCATACATTCTTATTACAGATAAGAAGATTTCAAATACACAGGAAATTCTCCCTATTCTTGAGCAGATTGTTCAGTCAGGCAGAAAACTCCTTATCATTGCCGAAGATGTAGAGGGCGAAGCTCTTACAACTCTCGTACTCAACAAGTTAAGAGGTACATTTACTTGTGTTGCTGTTAAGGCACCGGGCTTTGGCGACAGAAGAAAAGAAATGTTACAGGATATCGCAACACTTACAGGCGGTACAGTAATTACATCAGACTTAGGTCTTGAGCTTAAAGATACAACAATGGATCAGCTTGGTACTGCTCGTCAGGTAAAGGTTGAGAAAGAAAACACAATCATTGTTGACGGTGCAGGCGACAAGGACACTATTAAGGGCAGAGTTGCACAGATTCGTCAGCAGATTGAAACAACAACATCTGATTTTGACCGTGAAAAACTTCAGGAGCGTCTTGCTAAACTCGCAGGCGGCGTTGCAGTAATCAAAGTCGGTGCTGCTACCGAAGTTGAAATGAAAGAAAAGAAACTCAGAATCGAAGATGCTCTTGCCGCTACTAAGGCTGCTGTTGAAGAGGGTATCGTAGCAGGCGGCGGTATCGCTTGTATGAACGCTATTCCTGCTGTTTCCGCTTTTGTTGATACACTTGAGGGTGATGCTAAGACAGGCGCTAAAATTGTTCTTAAAGCTCTTGAAGAGCCGCTCCGTCAGATTGCCGCAAATGCAGGTCTTGAGGGCAGCGTAATCTGCGAAAACATCAAGAAAGCTAACAAGGTTGGTTACGGCTTTAATGCTCTTACAGAGGAATACACAGATATGATTGAGGCAGGTATCGTTGACCCGACAAAGGTTACTCGTTCTGCACTTCAGAACGCATCTTCTGTTGCTGCAATGGTACTCACAACAGAGTCACTCGTTGCAGATATTAAAGAGCCTGCAGCTCCTGCTGCACCTGCTGCTCCTGATATGGGCGGTATGTACTAATTTAAAACTCCTTATAAAATCCCATAAAAAATCTGCCATACCTGATTTGGTATGGCAGATTTTTTATGTTTATAATTAAACATACTTAAACGGTTCTTTATAAAAGTTAGAATAAATACGGTTTAGCGAAACACATAAGCCAAGCAATTATAAAAGTTTGGTCGAACTTTTATAAGATTGTGGGTGTGGGAAAAGCCCACAAATATTTTCCTGTTTGGCTACTTGAACACAATGGCGAAAGTCTATTAAAAAGTTTTGCAGCTTAAATTTTTCAAACTATTTACTTTTAGGCACAAACAGCTTAGACATATCGACATTTTCAAATTTTAAAAGTTTTTCTTTAATATCAACACCGCCCGCATAGCCTGTCAAACTTCCGTCCGTACCTACTACCCTGTGGCACGGAACAATGATTGAAATAGGATTATGTCCCACTGCGCCACCCACAGACCGTGCAGACATCTTCTCTACTCCCCTGTTTTCAGCCATAAGTTTAGCTATTTCACCGTATGTCATTATTTTACCGTACGGTATAGTCAAAAGTATTTTCCAAACTTCATTACGAAACGAAGTTGACGATAAAAACAAAGGCGGCGTAAAATCGGGATTTTTGCCGCTAAAATAAATATCAAGCCATTTAGCTGTCTGCTCAAAAACAGGCAGGCTTTTTTGTTTATATTCTCCGTTAAGTGTAGAACCAAAATATTTTTGTCCTTCAAACCACAAGCCTATCAGCTCGTTACCGTTACTCGCCAAAGTGATTTTGCCGAGCGGTGAACTGTAATAATTTATGTACTGCATAATTTCTCCCCAAGCCGACAAGTAGGATTTTATTCCCTATTTGTCGGCTATTTGCTTATTTTTTCTATAAATGTAAGTATTCGCCTTTCGTAGCCTTTTTTATCAATATAATGCGACTCGGCGTGTTCTGACTCTCTTACTATAAAAAGCTCCTTATATGCCTTACAGTGGGAATAATTTTTCATAGTCATCCAAAGCGGTACAAATTCGTCATTTTCTCCGTGGATAAATAAAACAGGAATATCCGATTTTGCAATTTCCGCAGCGGTATTAACATCTTTATATCCGTATCCGGCACGAATTTTTGACATAATATTTGTAAGATAAATGATAGGGAATCTCGGAAGATGATAATCTCTTTTGAGCACATATTCAAAGATTTCATATACACTTGTAAAGCCGCAATCCGCAATAATTCCACGCACATTTTTAGGCATAATACTGCTTGCCATAAGCACAGTTGCCGCACCCATTGAAATGCCATGCAAAAAAATCTGTACATTGCTGCCAAAGCGATTTATAACATATTTTACCCAATTACGCAAATCCAAGCGGTCAAGCACTCCAAAGCCTACATATTTGCCCTCACTTTGCCCGTGTGCCCTGTTATCCACAAGAAGTACATTATACCCGTTTAAATAATAAGTACGGGCAAGGCTTGCGAAATCCTTTTTACCGCTGCCTGTAAAACCGTGAACACAAATAATAATTTTATCGGAAAATTTTTCGTTTTCAAGCAAAGCGCCGTATAATCGCAGTCCGTCAAAAGACTTTATATAAACATTAATATATGGCATATTTTCAAGCCATAATCTGCCTGTTTTTGCAATCGGATAATGCCTGTACCAGCTTGCTACGGCATCAATGTCCTTTTGACAACTGCTCTTTTTTTGCCTGTAAATAATCATTTTAAACAGATATTCAGACACAAGCACACTGCAAACCACGAGAAGTACAACAAACAACAATATTCCCACTAAAATCTCAAACACGGCTATTCCCCATTTCATAAGGCAAGGTTTTTACTGCTCTTAATAGTATATCCGTACCTGTAAGATTTTAGTATAAAATTAAAAGGATGTACCGAAAAAGTACATCCTTTATTGTTATAAAAGTGCGCTGTTGAAGATTTCTTCCGCGTTGCTCATCATTTTTCTTACTGTGCTTTGTCCGCATTTTGCAGAAATAAAGTCCAAAGCCTCTGTAAATGTGCGTGGGTCATTATGGGTCAATGAATGTGCATCACTGCCGATAACATCAATATATCCGCCTTTTATAAGTTTTATAAGCTTAAGTTTTGAAAAAAACGACGCTTTTTTGGTATAAGAATTGGTGTTGGTCTGGATAATTACACCCATATCCTTAAGCTCACCGATAATAGACGGATCGTTGATTAAAGCAGGGTATCTTTCAACATGAGTAAGAACAGGAATCATATTGTAATTCTCTGTAAGTTTTACAAAATACTCCATAGTGTGACTTGAAAACTGCGATGTGTAAGCAAACTCGGTAAGTATGTAATTGGAGTTGCCGTAACAAGCGCAGGAAAAGTCATCTCCGTTAAAAATATATCGAGTGACATAAACTTCCGCACCAACAACAACTTTCATACCGTCAGGAATATGCGGCATAAGTTTATCAATCGCATGCTGTCTTTGTGCGGCAAAATCCTCTGCACTGATTTCATTTGTATAAAAATGAGGAGTAAGACAAACATTTGTTACGCCTTGTTTTTTTAGTTCATTTAATATAACAAGGCTTTTTTCTACGCTTGGCGCTCCGTCATCAATTCCAGGAAGTATATGCGAGTGCATATCATACAACTGCATTTTACTCCTCCATTCTGTTAGATATTAAAGTGCCTCACATACGAGGTCGCCCATCTGCTCACAAGTAACCTTGTTTGTACCCTCTTCGTAAATATCCGGTGTAACAGTATTGTTAATGTCGAGAAGAGTAACCGCATCGTTGCTGACAACAGTTCCGATAAACTCACTCAATGCACCATAGATATCAACTTCGCAGGAAACAGGGATACCCATCTTTGTCAGACGGCTGTTTACATAGCAAGGAACGAAACCAAACTGTGTCTGGAATGCAGGCCAGCATTTACCGGCGATCGCAACGAACTCACGGTATCCTTTGTGATCCTCGATCCAGTCAAGGAGAGTGATCTCATACTGAGCAAGTTTCTCAAGGATCTCAGGTTTCTTGTTGCCTGCGCCAAGCTCTGCTTCCATATCCTTAACAACATCAGGGATACGAGCATCTCCGGCATGGTTATTGAATGCTTCAAACAAGTCAAGCTCAGAGTTCTCTTCAATTTCAACATTCAAGTTGTAAAGCTGCTGGATAGGAGCATTACAAGCTAAGAAGTTCAATGGACGAGGACCAAAGCTGATGATCTTTAAGTGATCCAAAGCGTAGATTGCTTTTGCAATCGGAACGAACTCATGGATCATATCAGCGCATTCCTCAGCGTTTCCTACCGGATACTCTGGGATATAAGCTTTTACATTGCGAAGCTTTAAGTTATAGCTTGCATTTAACATACCGCAGTAAGCATCACCACGACCCTGTACCAGGCCGCCATCCTTGGATGTCTCTTCTGCAGCAGCTACGAACATCTTAGGTCCATCAAAGTGTTTTGCAAGTAATGTCTCAGAGATCTCCGGACCAAAGTTACCAAGGTATACGCAAAGTGCGTTACATCCGGCTTTCTTAATATCCTCCAAAGCCTGTACCATGTGGATCTCGCTCTCAACGATACAAACAGGACATTCATAAATGTCAGCCTCATCATATTTTGCCTTGTAAGCTTCTACAAGGTTCTTTCTTCTTGTGACAGAGAGTGACTCTGGGAAGCAGTCTCTGCTCACAGCTACAATACCAATTTTCATTTTAGGCATGTTGTTCATAATATTATTTCGTCCTTTCTTGATTTAAGTATTACCGGAAGAATATGTGGATCTTAAGTGTGGGATCCGCAAAAAATATACTGCGGCCCGGCAACCGCTCGCTATGAAATATTTTATCTCATTTCTGCATATTTTGCAATGGAAAAAAGAGTGGATATTCGGACAAAAAACTGGAGAAAATTCCCCATAAAATATTGACCTTCGCAGGATACTAGAGTAATATTCCATTAGATTATGCATGTGGAGGATGACTATGGGAGATTACATTATTGAATTAAAAAATATTTCCAAATGTTATGAGGGGGACACTGCCGCCGTTGATAATGTTTCTTTATCGATCGCAAAAGGTGAATTTGTAACGTTATTAGGTCCGTCCGGGTGTGGCAAGACGACGATCCTGCGAA
>OLOX01003996.1_pt1 | contig 10538 bp, 9 predicted proteins | sample 1672091 | NCBI WGS metagenome assembly OLOX01 (sample SAMEA3136644, study PRJEB25190) | human gut metagenome | reverse complement strand
TCAGGTTTTTGAAGTCGGTCTCATTGGGCGTAGCGAACGGGTAGACCGTCTTATCCGGGAAGGTCATCGCATTCAGGAAAGATGCCATGCTGCTTTTGAGCAGCTGCAAGAACGGCGAGGTCACCGGGTATTTTTCGCTGCCTGCCAGCACCGAGTGCTCCAGAATGTGGAACACGCCGGTGTCATCGGATGGGAAGGTGCCAAAGCCGATGCCAAACGCCTTGTTGGTATCCTCATTTTCCACCAGCAGCACCGTGGCACCGCTCACATCGTGGGTAAGCACGGTCAGGGTTCCGTGCTGTTCAGGGCAGTCCTCGGTACGCACGAGGGTATAACCGGGAAATCGTTCCATTTCGTTTTCTCCTTTGTGGTTTTCAAGTCATTGCCTCTATTGTATCATTCGCCGCTCAAAAAGACAATTACCGGTTTGTTAATTATAACCAGAAGGACGATTTAAAATGGCCTCCGTTACACTCTGGCCATATTCAGCGGAAATTTTATTTTTATTTCGCATTTGTCGCGGCCTGCGGGCCGCTCCAAACGCACTTTCACGAATAGAGTCGCTGCCGAAAACTGCATCTTTACTGCGTAATGGCAACAATATGCCGTTTGCCGTCACGCCCCCCTTCCCGTGAAAAAGGAAACAAGCCGGCCCCGCAGGGCTGGCTTGTTTGCAAAATTATAAAATAATATTTCCTCTGATATTGCCAAAGCGAAAGCATCGACAATTTTAAATCGTATTTTTTACACCTGTTTTGCGCCCTCAGTCCGGCAGGACACCCGGAACAGCACAAAGCCCACTGCAAACAGCAGCGCCAGCATCCCAATGCCAACATTGGCGCTGCCGGTCAGCTGGCTGCCCACGCTCACGATCATGGTGCCAAGGAAGGACGCGCCCTTGCCGCAGATGTCGAACAGGCCAAAGTATTCGCCGGATTTTTCAGCCGGGATGATCTTGGCAAAGTGGCTGCGGCTCAGTGCCTGCACGCCGCCCTGGAACATGCCCACCAGCACGGCCAGTATCCAGAACTGCCACTGGCTGGTCAGGAAGAAGGCAAACACCGCAATGCCGGTGTAGGCCGCGATGCAGACCGGGATAAGCTGGCTGGACGGGTATTTTGCACTCAGCCGACCAAAGATCAGCGCCGAAGGGAAGGCTACGATCTGCGTTACCAGCAGGGCCAGCAAAAGGCCGGTGGTCTCCAGCCCCAGTGCCGTGCCGTAGGCGGTGGCCATATCGATGATGGTATACACGCCGTCGATGTAGCAGAAGAAGGCCAGCAGGAACCAGAACACCTGCTTATCCTCGCGCAGATGCTTGAGGGTGTGGCCGATGCGCACAAAGCTCTGCCGGATGGCGTGCTGCTCTACCTCCACATAGTTGATCTGCTTATAGCTCCGCAGCAGCGGCAGGGTGGTGCCCAGCCACCACACAGCGGTGATGAGCAGCGCCACGGAAAGGGCGGTCATCTGGCTCAGGCCGATGGCCCCGCTGCCCAGCACCAGCGCCAGACACACCACAAAGGGCACGCAGCTGCCAATGTAGCCCCATGCATAGCCCTGCGAAGACACAACATCCATGCGTTCCGGGGTGGTCACATCGCCCAGCATGGAATCGTAGAACACCAGACTGCCCGTTCCACGTCATGCGTCACCATGATAATGGTGATGGATTCTGTGCGGTTGAGGTGCTGTAAGACCTGATAGAGTTCCTCGGAAGCGACTGGGTCTAATCCGGTGGTGGGTTCATCCAGAATCAACAGCTTTTGAGCCGCACAGAGTGCCCGTGCCAGTAGGACACGCTGTTGCTGACCGCCGGAGAGTTCCCGATAGCAGCGGTTTTGCAGCGGCAGAATTCCGAGTTTTTCCATTGCCTGTTGGGCAGCGTTTTTTTCTGCGGCAGTATAAAACGGGCGGTGTTTCATCTGGTTCAGGAAGCCGGAGCGGACAATTTCCCGAACGCTGGCAGGGAAGTCCCGTTGTGCTGGCGTTTGCTGCGGCAGATAACCGATGTCGCTGCGTTTCCAGTCGCCTGTTAATGTGATTTCACCGCTGAGGGGTTTCAGCAGCCCCAGCAGGTTCTTCACGAATGTGCTTTTTCCAGAGCCGTTTTCTCCGATGATACAGAGATAATCGCCCTGCGGAATCGTGAGGTTGAGGTCAGAGGTTGTGATAATGTTTTCATATCCCAAAGTGACATGGGAGAATTGCAGTGCAGAAGTAGCCATAAAAAATCCTTTCTGGTGGGCTTATTGCGATTCCAACGCCTTTAAATTTCGCTGCATCAGGCTGACATAGGTTTCCCCGTTGTCGAAGTCGGTCTGTGTGAGCGTGTGGCAGGATTGGAAAACGGTTGGGGTTGCTCCGGTCTGTTCGCCAATGACCTTTGCGACCGCCGGACTGCTGACTTCCAAGTAATAGACTTTCGAGAGGTGGTCAGATTCGACCAGATGCATGAGATTCGAGATGGTTGCAATGCTGGGTTCGGTGTCGGAACTGCAACCCGAAAAGGCGGCATAGCAGTGTAATCCGTAAGTGTTGGCGAAATATTGCAGCGGAAATTTGTCTGCAAATAACAGCGTTCGGTGTTCCGGTTCGGCGAAATAATCGGTAAAGGATTCGTTGAGGGCATCCAGCTGAGCCGCATAGGCATCCGCATTTTTCTGATAGGTGGCAGCGTTGGCAGGGTCGGCTTGGATGATGGCATCTCTGGTGACATAGAGCAAATCTTTTGCAATCACCGGAGAAGTCCAGATGTGTTCGTCATATTCCATCTCACTTTCGCCCTCGTGGTCATGGTCGTGGTCGTCATGGTCATGGTCGTGGTCGTGTTCCGATTCGCTGCCCTCTAATTCCACTTCTTCCAGCAGCGGAGCATAGTCCATCATGCAACGGACAATGCGGTCTGGGTGGGATTGTTCATCGGAATCGAGCACTTGCGATACCCATTCTTCCATATGTCCGCCGTTATAGAGAAAGAGGTCGGCGTTCTGAATGGCGAGAATATCGGACGGAGCAGGCTCAAAAGAATGGCTCTCCATGCCGGGGGAGAGCAGCAAGCGAAGATGAATGGTGTCCGTGGCTTTCAGGATGGCACGGGCGAAGTCATAGTAACAAAAAAGTGTTGTAACGAGTTCCAGTTGATGGGAAGTCGTTGCAGAGTTTGCGGCTGGCGTACAGCCGCAGAGCAACAGCACCCCGCAGAGCAGGCAGCTGAAAAAGCGTTTCCATTTCATGAGGATTCCCCCTATTGGTTGTCAGTCCAATCAAAATCGAATTTGAAATTGATTTTCAATTTCATGTTATTATACCACGTTCGGAATCAAATGTCAATAGGAAAACATGGATTTTTTGCGGAACAGAACCGCTTGACTTTTTAGAGTAGATATGCTATACTGTTGAAAATTAAAAAAATCTGCCACCGGGTAGTGCGTGAAATGCATTTGTGTATGTCGTTAGGTCTTAGAAGACGTACACGAATGCATTTTTTTGGAGAAAGGAAGAAATTGCTATGACAAAAACCATTCGACCACCATCCACCCTGTCTGCTTTTCTGCACTATGTCAGTTTGAATATGCTGGCGATGCTGGGAGATTACGACATCCATCCCAGGGCGGTGCTGTGGTATCAGGGCGAGGCCGAGGGCTACGAAAACGCAGCGGAGACCTATCTTGCCCGCTTTACGCAGTTTGTCGGCGCGCTGCGCCGCGATCTGAACCAGCCGGAGCTGCCCGTCATCACCGTGCAGCTCAACCGCTGCATGACCCCGTGCGACACGGCGCTCGACCGGCAGTGGGGCATGGTGCGGCAGGCGCAGGTCGCCGCTGCGCGCAGCATCCCCGGCGTGTACGTTCTGCCGTCGTCCGATGTCGCGCTTTATGATTTTATCCACAACAGCGCACAGGGCAACCTTGTCATCGGTGAGCGCTGCGCACGCTGCGCGCTGGCCGAGCTTTACGGAAAGCCGCTGATGTGGCAGGCCCCGGAGGTCTGCCGTGCGGAGCGCAAAGCGCCGGATGCCATTGTGCTGCACTTCAGCCGGATCTGCAACTGGCTCAATCCGTTTGACGTGGCCGCGGCGCTTCTGCCCTTTGAGGCAGAGGATGCGCAGGGACTTCTGCGCTGTGAGCGCTATGAAACCGGCAATGATACGCTGACGCTTTATTTTGCCCGGCCTCTGGAGCATCCCGCCGTGCTGCACGGCGTCTGGCGCGCCAACCCCGGCCCGTGCACGCCATGCGACTGTATGCGTATGCCGATGCTTTCGTTCTACAATCTGCCCATTGAGGAGTAACATGAATCAGTCCTATTGCTACAGCTTCCGCTTCTGCTGCGACCCCGGCTTCAATGACCGGCGCGAGATCGCGTCGCTGCAGCGCTTCGTCCGCGAGGCGCAGATCGATGACGTGGCCGTGTTCTGTAACGTAGAAGAGCTGAATACCGGCCACATGACCGAGGAGGAGCAGGAAACCATCTGGCTGCGCCTGCTCTGCGACGTGCAGGCCGCGCTTGCGCCGGAGGGCGTGCAGCTGTCGGTCAACCACTGGCACAGTCTGATGCACGCCGACCTCGGCAAGACGCTGCCGCAGAGCCAGCCGTTCCGCCGCATGGTCGACATGGACGGCCGGGAGGCCGATCTGTGCGTCTGCCCGATGTGCGAACGCTGGCAGACCTATTTTGCCGGGCTTTACGCGCGCTACGCGGCGCTTTCGCCGCACATTCTGTGGGTGGAGGACGATTTCCGCCTGCATAACCACGATCCGCTGCGCTGGGGCGGCTGCTTCTGCCCGGCGCATATGCGCGAATACGCCCGCCGGGCCGGAAAGCCGGAGCTGACGCGCGAGGAATTCGTGCGAGGCATCCTGCAGCCGGGCGCGGTGCACCCCTACCGGAAGATCTGGCTGGACGTGAACCGCGAGACCATGACGGCCCTTGCCGCACGCATCGGACAGGCTGTCCGGCAGGCAAGCCCGACGGCAAAGGTCGGCCTGATGAGCTCCGTCCCCTACATCCACGCAGCGGAGGGCCGCGACTGGTACGGCATTCTGCGCGGTCTTGCCGCCGGGCAGCCGCCCGTCAGCCGCATCCACCTGCCCGCGTATCAGGAAACCGCCCCCGGACAGTATCTGCTGCGGTTCAACATGGTCTCCATGCACAACCGCGCGCTGCTGCCGCCGGAGACGGAGGTTTATCCCGAGCTTGAAAACTATCCCTATTCCCTGTTCGCCAAATCCCGCGCGTTCACGCGCTTCCAGCTGCTGAGCAGTCTGCCGCTGAACCTGAAGGGCATGACGATCGACCTGTTCGATCTCAACGGCAGCGGCATCGTCTTTTCCGACGGCTATCAGCAGATGCTGCGCGCGGTCAAGCCGTTTTTAAGTGCCGTCAACGCCATGGGCGTCTTCGTACTGCCAAAGCGCGGCGTGTGCGTGATGACGAGCGAGGACTCGGCCTATACCCTTCAAACCGCGCACGGCGCGGACATGGAGGAGCTGTACCCGCACGAGGTCTATTTTGCGGGTCTTTTAAACGCGATGGGCATCGCGTATCAGTACTGCACCGACCCCGGCGTCTCCGGTCAGGTCGTGGCCGTGAGCGGTCAGTATTTCCGGAACCTGACCCCGGAGCAGATCGCGCACCTGTTTGCGCATAACACGCTGCTGCTTTCCGGCGACGCCGTGGATACGCTCTGTCAGATGGGCCTCGGCGAATTGGCCGGAGTGCGCAGCTGCCGCTGGATGAAGCAGAACAGCGGCGCATACACCTATGAGCAGGTCGTAAACGGCAAGGCGTATCTGGGCCTTCCGCAGGCACGGGCCTCCGCCGTGATTTCCAGCACCGATGTTTTACAGATCGACTATCTGGAGCAGCCGGAGCTTTACACCGAATTTTTCGATTCCTTCCGCCGTCCTGCCGCGCCGGGTCATGCTGTTTCGCGCGGACGCGTCCTGATCCATCCATTCGGACGCTTTTCCAGCCCCGGCGACATGCCGCCCATGCAGCTGAACGCACTGCGGCGCGAGCTGCTGCAGGATATGCTTGCATCGCGCCTTGACGCGCCGATGGTCGCCGGGCAGGCGTATCTGCAGCCGTACTGCACCTGTGACGGCAGGGATCTGTATCTGTATCTGGTCAACGGCAGCATGGACGAGGCTTCGTCCGTGACGCTGGCGATGGGCGCGCTCCGCTTTTCCGGGGCATGGGTGCTCACGGGCCAAAACGAACGCCGCGCGCTCCCTTACACAGAGGGGCCGGACGGACGCTTCACCTTTGATCTGCGGCTCGCGCCGATGGACGCGGCGCTGCTGTGCCTGACATTGCAAGAGGAGGAACCCGCATGAATGCAGCTATTATCGAACGGAACTGGGTCGTGGAATGGTTCGACGAACGGCAGTGCTATCATATGCCGAGCCTGACCATGGCGCCGGACGGCACGCTGCTTGCCGTCTGGAACGGCGGCTTTCTGCAGTGGAACGGAGACCCCATGGGCCGTGACGCCAAGGACTGGGTCTCCCGGCTCGAACCGGGCGCAAAAAGCTGGAGCAATCCCGACGCCGTCGGCTGCGACATCCGCTATTGCTGCCACGACCCCATTTTTTTGAAAAACCGCAAGGGCGAGATCATCCTGCTATTCGCAAAATTTCTGGACACCGAGGTCAACTTTACGACCTGGTGCAACGGCCGCGACGAGCTCTGGATGCGCAAGACGCAGGACAACGGCCGCACATGGCTTCCGGCTGTTCCGGCCGGTATTCAGTCCGGGCACGCCTCCAACGACAGCGTTCTGCTGCCGGACGGCACGATCGTCTTCGCCTCCACCAGCACCGAGCTGCCGGAGTATTATTTCGGCGCCGTGCAGATCTACCGCTCCCATGACGACGGCGAAAGCTGGGAAAAGGGCGCGCTGCTCACCGCGGACGACGGCAACCGCATCCGCGAGCCCGCGATCTGCCTGCGCCCGGACGGACGGCTGCTGCTGTTCACCCGTACCTGCCCCGGCACCGCCGGATGGGGCACGGCGGGCAACCGTTCGCTGCCGTCCTACCGCGCGGAAAGCCTCGACGGCGGCCTGACCTGGAGCCAGCCGAAGCCCTGCGGCATTCTGAACAACGAATCCAAGCTGGACGTCATCAGCTGGGACAAAGAAACCATCCTGATGGCCTATAACGACACGCCGGAGACCGACTGGCATGAGCGCAGCCCGCTGACGCTGGCATATTCCAAAGACGAGGGCCTGACCTGGCAGAACCTCATCACGCTTGCGCCCGCCCCTGGCAACAAGTGCCAGCCTGCCATGTGCCGCGACGCACAGGGCCGTCTCAACGTGATCTATATGCACCGGCACACCGCCATCGAGCATCTTGTTCTGGAAATTACGGACTGAAGCCCGAAAAAACTCCCCTCTGCAATGCAGAGGGGAGGCACAGGCTCAGTCTGATGTGCGCGCAGGGCCGGTCGATTTCCGGATCATGAGCTGCGGCGCGTACTCGATCTTATCCGCCATGACCGCGCTCTTGTCCGCGCCGTGTCCCTGATCGTTCTGCTTGACGATCTGATCGACCGCCGAACGGCAGCGCGCCCAGAGCCGGTGATCGATGCTGGTCAGCGGCGGCGTGATAATGGATGAGGTAAAGATATTGTCAAAGCCGCAGACGGAATAGTCCTCCGGCACGCACAGCCCCTTTTCGCGCAGCACGGAGATCACGCCGATGGCGATCATATCGTTCGCCCCGACAAGCGCTGTCGCGCGGTGCTCCCGTGCCAGCAGCTCCCGTGCCAGCCGTGCGCCCGTCGCGTACTCAAACGGCACGCTGCCGCCCACACCGTCCTCCTCCCGGCTGTCCGGCGCGACAAGCGCCTCGACCGAGGTTTCGACGCCGTCCTGTCTTCCTCGCTCATGAAAGCGCTGCCGGAGGCCCTCCAGCCGCTGCTTGCGCGCCAGCGTCGTCTGGTCCATCGGCGTGGAGATGAACGCCGCGTGCCGGTGTCCGAGGCTGTACAGATGGTCAGCCAACATCGCGCCTGCGCGTTGGTTGCTCAGCTCGATGGAGCAGATCGGCAGCTCCTCGCGCTTCTCGCCGATCAGCACGAGCGGAATGCGCGCCGACAGCCGCACCGCCTCGTCCGGGAAGCTGGGCAGGAAAGTATAAACAATGCCGCTGATGCGGTTATCGGAAAACTGCTCCAGATAGTATTTTTCCAGCTCCCGCTTGCGGAACGTGTTGCAGACCAGCACGCGGAACTCCTGACTGCCCGCATAATCCTCCAGCGTCTGGATCAGCTCGGAATAATACTGGTTCGCCAGCGTGGGCGTCAGGACCAGAATGAGCCGCCGGTCATTGCCGTTTTTCTTTCTGGTGCGGTGCGCAGGCGGCTGATAGCCGAGCTGCCGGGCCGCCTCAAAGACGCGCGCTCTGGTCTGCTCGGAAAACGTTGCCCGGCTGCTTCCGCTCAGAACGAGCGAAACGCTGGTCTGCGATACGCCCGCAAGCTCCGCGACGTCTGTAGACGTCGGTTTTCCCTGTTTTTTCTCCGCCATTTTCGTTTCTCCCGCAGCTTTTGTTATTACTAATATTTTATCATTTCCCTGCAGACTTGTCAATTTCTTCTTTCCGTTTTTCATCGTTTTTCGAAGAAACGACCCGTTAACACGTTCATTGTGCGCGTAACCCGCGCTTGTTTTAATACTACTAATATTGGAGTAACCGACATGATGAGAATCAAAGACCTGTTTCCTGATGCTTCCGGCAGCGGACGCGTGCTCGTTCTGGGTGAGCTGCTGCTGGACTTTGTTCCCTGTGACTCCGATATGCGGCTGTCCCAGCCCGGCACGGTCCTGAAAACCGTCAGCGGCTCGTCCGGTATTTACGCCTGCGCCGCCGCGGGCTTCGGGCTGGACTGCAGCTTTATCGGGAAGGTCGGCTCCGACCCGTTCAGCCAGCTTGCCCTGTCGTCCATCGCCTCGCGGGGCGTCCGGACAGACGCCGTCGTCCGTTCCGATTCCGGTCAGCTGGGGCTTGCGTTTCTCGAATACCTCCCCTCCGGCCGGAATTATACCTATTACCGCGACGGCTCCGTCGGCAGCCAGCTGCGCCCCGAGGAGCTGACGGAGGCAGTCTTTGCCGACGCGTCGATCCTGCACCTGCCGGGAATGCTGCTTGAGCTGAACGACTGTATGCGTCAGAGCTGCTTCCGCGCAGTCGAGCTGGCAAAGCAGAACCATGTTCTGTTTTCCTTTGATCCCAATCTGCGCAAGGAGCTGCGCAATGATGCGCAGATGCGCCAGCGGATGATGCAGATGCTTTCTATGGCTGACGTGATCGAGCCGACGCTCGAAGAAGCGCGGATCATCACAGGCTGCACCGCGATCAGCGACGTGCTGCGCGCACTGCACGCAGCAGGCCCCCGCCTTGTCGTTCTGACGCGGGACAAGGACGGCGCGCTGTTCAGCTTCGACGGGCAGGTTCTGAGCGCAGAGGGCATCGACGTGCCCGTTGTCGACCCCACCGGCGCAGGTGATACATTCGCGGCTGCACTTGCCTGCTGCATCGAGGAAAATGTGCGGATGGAGGACGCCATCTCCTTCTGCAACTGCGCCGGGACGCTGGTGTGCACCAAGCGCGGTGCCATCGGCATGGCGATCCCCACCCGTGAGCAGGTTCTGGACATGATGCGCTTGCATCCTGCACGCCTGCATATGGAATCTCTGCAAGCATTGTATGAAAAGGAGCACAAACATGAAATTGCATGAATGGAAAACCCGGATCCAAAGCGGTGAGCATCTGCTCGGCACAATGGTCACGACCTTCGCAAGCGCCGATCTGCCGAAAATTCTGAAGGCCTGCGGCTTTGATTTCTTCATCATCGACTGCGAACACGGCTCGTTCACCACGCGAGAGGTTGCAGACATGATCTGCGTTGCACGGGCGATCGAGCTGCCCGGCATGGTGCGCATCCCGGAGCTGCGGCGCGAGCACGTGCTCCATTGCATGGAGCTTGGCGCGGCGGGACTGCTGCTGCCGAACACAGAAACGGCGGAGCAGGCGCGTCAGCTCGTCGATTATGCCAAATACGCGCCCATGGGGCATCGTGGTGTTTCCCTCTCCCGGCCGCATACGGATTTTCTGAAGCAGGACAGCGCCGCCTATATGCAAAGCGCTAACCGCGATACCGTTCTGCTCTGCCAGATCGAATCCCAGCTCGGCGTATCCAACATTGACGCCGTCATGGCTGTCGACGGCATTGACGGCGCGATGATTGGCCCAAACGATATGTCACAGGATTTCGGCATTCTGGGCCAGTACGCCCATCCCGCCATGCAGGCTGCCTTCCGGCAGGTCATCGACGCCGCTGCGCGGCACGGCAAGGTTTCCGGCGCACATTTCGGTGCAGCAGCACCGCTGCAGCCGTGGCTGAGCCAGGGCATGACGCTCAATATGTGCAGCAGTGATCTTGGCCTTCTCATGTCCGGCGCGAAGGAGCTTTCCTGCCTGCGCTGATCCTGCTCAGTATCCCAAGTATTGAAAACCGGCAGGCCC
>OLOX01003995.1_pt1 | contig 10541 bp, 10 predicted proteins | sample 1672091 | NCBI WGS metagenome assembly OLOX01 (sample SAMEA3136644, study PRJEB25190) | human gut metagenome | reverse complement strand
CGCTGGCCACCGGCATCGGCCAGCTGCTGAGCCTGTGCGTGTACCTGTTCGTCTACCTGCGCACCGAACTGCCGGTGCGGCTGAGCCGCAGCGGCCTGCACCCGGACGTTGCACTGGACGGCAAGCTGTACGCCATCGGCGTGCCGGCCATCCTGAACCTGGCTCTGCCCTCCCTGCTGGTCACCTTCCTCAACAGCCTGCTTGCCGGGTTCTCCCAGAGCTATGTGGTCATTCTGGGCATTTACTACAAGCTGCAGACCTTTTTGTACCTGCCCGCCAACGGCATCGTACAGGGCATGCGCCCGCTCATCGGCTACAACTACGGTGCCAGGGAGCACGCCCGCGTGAAGAAGCTGTACGCGCTCACCCTGTTCATGAGCATCGCCATCATGGCGCTGGGCACGGTCATCTGCCTGCTGGCCTCCGGGCAGCTCATCGGGCTGTTCACCTCCAACCCCGATACCATCGCCGCCGGTGCCAAGGCCCTGCGCATCATCTGCATCGGCTTTGTGGTGTCGGCAGTGTCCACCACCTCGTCCGGCGCACTGGAGGGCCTTGGCAAGGGCGTGCCGTCGCTGGTGATCTCGCTGTGCCGCTATGTGGTGTTCATCATGCCGCTGGCCGCAGTGCTGTGCGGCCGCCTTGGCCCGGACGGTGTGTGGCACGCCTTCTGGATCACCGAGGTGCTCACCGCACTGGTGGCCTACCCGGTGTACCACCGCGCGGCGGCCCGGCACTGAACCTTTCCGGCCCCTTTTGCAGCAGGCTTCCCGACCCCGGCGGCCTGCTTTTTTGTTGCATTCCCGTCGTCCTGCGGGGCGCATAAATGCAGGGATTTCATTTGACAGCTGCGCAGAAATACGGTAGAATAGTTTTTATGTTGCGCTGACAAAATGTGTCAGAACGCAAGACTTTATAGAGGATGTGGGACGAATTATGATCGAGACGATCACGGCCGTCAATACGGCGGTCAACAACTTTATCTGGGGCGTTCCCGCCATGGTGTGCATCATCGGCGTGGGGCTGCTGCTCAGTGTGCGCACCGGCTTTATCCAGATCCGCAAATTCCCCTATGCCATCAAAACCACGATTGGCCGCATGTTCCGCAAGCGGGATGCTTCGGATGGTGCAATGACCCCCTTCCAGGCGGTGTGTACCGCGCTGGCGGCTACCGTGGGTACCGGCAACATTGCCGGTGTGGCGGGGGCTATTGCCATCGGCGGGCCGGGCGCGGTGTTCTGGATGTGGTGTTCCGCCCTGCTGGGCATGTGCACCAAATTTTCGGAGGTCACGCTGGCGGTACACTTCCGGGAGCGCAATGCCAATGGCGAGCTGGTGGGCGGCCCGATGTATTACATCAAAAATGGCCTTGCCAAACACTGGCGCTGGCTGGCCGCCATTTATGCTCTGTTCGGCGTGCTGACGGTGTTCGGCACCGGCAACGCCACGCAGGTCAACACCATTATCACCGCCATTGATGCCGCCCTGAACCAGTATGCCGTTGTGAGCGATAAAGCTATGGCAACCGTCAACCTGGTCATCGGCATTGTAGTGGCCATGCTGGTGGCGCTGGTGCTGCTGGGCGGCGTGAAGCGCATTGGCAGTGTCAGCGAAAAGCTGGTGCCCTTTATGGCGCTGACCTATGTGGTGCTGGCTCTGGGTGTGGTGCTGCTCAACCTGCCGCGTCTTCCGGAGGTGTTCACCTCCATTGTGGCGGGGGCGTTCAACCCGGCGGCCTTTACCGGCGGCGCAGTGGGCAGCTTGTTCCTGAGCATGCAGAAAGGTGTTTCCCGCGGAATATTTTCCAATGAAGCGGGCCTTGGCACCGGCTCCATTGCCCATGCCTGCGCTGACACCAAAAAGCCGGTCAAGCAGGGCGTGTTCGGCATCTTTGAAGTATTTGCCGATACCATTGTGATCTGTACCCTGACGGCGCTGGTCATCCTGTGCAGCGGCACGTCGGTCAATTACGGCCAGGCCGCCGGTGCGGAGCTGACCATCTCCGGCTTTACCCTCACCTATGGCGGCTGGGCATCGCTGTTCACGGCGGTGGCGCTGTGCTGCTTTGCATTTTCTACCATCATCGGCTGGGGGTTGTACGGCTCCCGCTGCATTGAGTATCTCTTCCACACCGACAAAGTGGTGCGGCCTTTCCTGGTCGTTTACTCCTTTGTTGCCATCCTGGGCGCTACCGTGGACCTGGGCCTGCTGTGGAGCATTGCAGATACCTTCAACGGCTTGATGTCCATCCCCAACCTGATCGCGCTGCTGCTGCTTTCCGGAACGGTGGCCAAGCTGGTGAAAGAGTTCTTTGCCAAAGAACCGCAGTAACCCCAAATAGTAAAACTCTAACAAAACACCTCCTGCACGCCCCACCGCATTGCGGCATAGGGTAGTGCAGGAGGTGTTTTTATGCCAAGTGGAACCTTGCAAGTGTATACAGCACTGGCCGAAAACGCTGCGCCGCTGCCCGGCGTGACGGTGCTGGTGCTGAACGAAGCGGGAACACAGATTGCACGCCTGACCACCAACGATGTCGGTTCCGCCCCGGAACTGGTGCTGACTGCCCCGGACGAAGCCTACAGCCTGGATGAAGCCAACACCACGGTGCGCCCCTATGCGGTGTACCAGCTGCGGGCGGAGATGACTGGCTTCCAGACGATCGAACTGGAGGGGGTGCAGGTGTTTGCCGGGCAGCAGACGGTGGCGCGGCTACAATTTTTGCCCGCTGCCCGCACCCTGCCCGAAGTGGAGCCGGAAACGATCCCAGAACACCCGCTGTTTGCCGGGGACGGCGGCAGCGGCCCGGCCCCCATCGGCCGGTGCGCCGATGCCCGCGTGCTGAGTGAGGTGGTGGTGCCGAAGAAAATTACCGTCCACCTGGCCCGCCCGGCGGTCAGTGCAGCAAACGTGACGGTCAGCTTCCAGGATTACATTGCCAATGTCGCATCCAGCGAGGTATATCCCACCTGGCCGGAGCAGGCGCTGCGGGCCAACATTCTGGCGCAGATCAGCCTGGCGCTGAACCGCATCTGGACCGAATGGTACCCCAGCCGGGGCTACAGCTTTAACATTACCAACTCGCCGGGGGTGGACCAGGCGTATGTGCGGGGGCGCACGGTGTTTGCCGTGATGGAGCGCCTGACTGCCGAGCTGTTCAACACCTATGTGCGCCGCACGGGGGACACCGAACCCTATTATACCGAGTATTGCGATGGCAAAAGCGTGACCTGCCCCGGCATGAAGCAATGGGGCACTGTGGACCGCGCCAAGGAGGGCAAAAGCGCCCTGGAAATTCTGCGGTATTACTATGGCAGCCGGGTGCAGCTGGTCACCACCAACAACATTGCGTCCATTCCGCAAAGCTACCCCGGCAGCCCCTTGCGCCGCGGCAGCACCGGCACCGCGGTCAACGTGCTGCAAAAACAGCTCTCCCGCATTGCCAAGGACTACCCGTCCTTCGGCAAACCGGCCATTACCGGAACGTTTGATGAAGCCACCGAGAACAGCGTGAAAAAGTTCCAGAAGCAGTTTTCCCTGACTGTGGACGGCGTGGTGGGCAAGGCGACCTGGTATAAGATCAGCTATATCTATGTCAGCGTCAAGGACCTTGCCGAGCTGACCAGCGAGGGTGAAACCTTTACCGGTGCCCAGAGCGCCGGGGCGTGGCCGGGAACCGTGCTGCGCCGCGGCAGTACCGGGCGAAGCGTGGAGCAGGTGCAGTTCTGGCTGTCCAGCCTGGCGCAGTTTGATTCCGATCTGCCGTCCGTCCGTGTGGATGGCAGCTTTGGCACGGCCACGGAACGCGCGGTCAAGGCATTCCAGAAATCGGAGGGTTTGACACAGGACGGCGTGGTGGGTCAGACGACCTGGCAGGAACTGTACGCCGAGTGGGTGAACGCCCAGAGCGATGCCGGCGGCACCGCTTACCCTGGCACTGCTCTGCGCACCGGCAGCCGCGGAAACGCGGTGCGGCTGGTGCAGTTCTGGCTCAGACTGGCTGCAGAAAATTATACCGGCCTTTCCAACGTGACGGTGGACGGCAGCTTTGGCAGTGGCACCGCCAGTGCAGTGCGGGCGTTCCAGAGACTGTTCGGCCTGACGGCAGACGGCGTGGTGGGGGCCGGGACCTGGGCCAAACTGAACGAGGTCGGCCTTGCCGTGGCCAACAACCTGGTGGGGCAGAACATTCAGCCCGGCCAGTTTGTGACAACCCTGCGGGAGGGCAGCACCGGCACCCCGGTGCGGGCGCTGCAATATAACCTGCGCCTGTTGGCCGCCTATTATCGGGATGTGCCCACAGTGACGGTGGACGGAACGTTCGGCGCAGCCACCCGCAGGGCGGTCATTGCCTGGCAGGAACACGCGGGCCTGACGGTGGATGGCGTGGTGGGGCGGCTGACCTGGCAGAGCATTTATGATTCCGCCCAACAGGTCAGCGCCAGCGGCCCCGCGGTGACAGCCCGCGCACCGGATACCCCCGAAGAAACTCTGAAAGTGGGGGACAGCGGCCAGAAAATTCGCATCCTGTCCCAGATTTTGGAATTCTTGGCCCAGTTCCTGCCGGAAATCACCCCAAGCGGCCTGACGGATACCTTTGACGATGCCCTGGAAACCACCGTGCGCAGCGCCCAGCAGACGTTAGGCCGCACCGTGACCGGGGAAGTGACCCCGGCAGACTGGCTGGCGTTTTACCGCGCAGCGTTAAGCTTGGGGGCAGTCAACCCGGCATCCGCCGCGCCGGAACCGCAGGAGGTCTGGCCCGGTGCCGCCCTGACCCTTGGCAGCAGCGGCCCGGCGGTGCTGCAGGTGCAACAGTGGCTGAATGAGATCGCCGCGCAGGACTGCTCCGCCAGCTTTGTGCCCGAAACCGGCGAGTTTGACACCGCCACCCAAACCGCCCTGGAAGCCTGGCAGATCGCCAATAACATCACCCCGCTGGGAGTAGTAGATGACAGCGTTTGGAAGCAGCTGAAAGCGGACGCGAATATTAGTTAGGAGTTAGGAGTTGAGGGAGTGGGAGAGGTGGAAATTTTTACTGAAAGACTTAAAGCTTTCATGGCGTTAATATTCAAAAACGCGGCGTAAGCCGCACCTTAAACTCCTTACTCCTTACTCCTTACTCCTACTTCCTGACTGTTCCTTGATTCGAGAGAGGAGGCTACCCATGGCAAAGCTCTATGTTTACGACTCATACGAAAACCGTATGCTTGTATACAACAACCTGAACGAAAACGACCCGATGCCGTACAGTTATGGCAGCACGCTGAGCGTGCGGGAGTTCCGGGGGTCATCCAACGCGCGGGTGCTGTGGACCACAACGCGCGCAATGGAAGCGTGGAACCTGACCCGCCGCCGGTATGGGGCGGGCATCCCGGTGGGGTATGCCTTCAAGCGCATCTGGGAGGGCGGCCACGGCACGGCCAGCCAGCACTATGCAGGCGTTGCCTTTGATGTGGGGCAGGGCACCAGCAGCGCCATCCGCCAACGCATCCACGCCGCCGCCACGGCCACAAGGGCCTGGGGTTATGTGGAGCCGCTTTCCATGACGCCCACCTGGGTGCACTTTGACCGCCGTTACGGCACCCCGGCCTGCTCCGGCACCACATCCGGATACCCCACCTGCCGCCGCGGCGATAAAAACACCTATGTGCTGATTCTGCAGGACGCCCTGAACGCCCTGGGCTACAGCACCAAAACGCTGGACGGCGCTTTTGGCCAGAACACTTATGCTGCCCTGCGCGCCGCCCAGCGCAGCTTCAGCCTGACGGCAGACGGGGTGTGCGGCTGCAACACCTGGAAAAAGCTGACCTCCGCCGTGGTGGGCATCGGCCGCACGAAAACCGTGATTGACTGAAATTCCGCCGCAGAATTTTGTAAAAAAAGCCTAGGCGAAAAAAGCGGAATGGACTATAATAAAAGCAAAGGCAACACCGCACAATTCCCGCCTTGCGGCTTAAGCACCGCTCCGGCAGCTGCGGCACGGCATCTGCGTTGCCAAAATGCTCGATAAGACATCCAGTATTATCTGCGCTTTTGGCTTGGCATCTGCCGCACCTCGCTCGCCGTATCGGCACTTAGAATTATGCGGTATTGCTCAAAGACAGGTGGCGGTGCGCGAAATAGGCACCGCCGCGGCCTGAACCCGAAACAGCAAAAAGAGGAGTGTGAACCCCCGTGGATATAATGGAATTTTTGAAAACCCGCCGCACCTACCGCCGCTTTGAACAAAAGCCGGTGGAACCTGCCATTGCCCGGGAAATTATGGAGGCCGCCCGCATTGCCAGCTGCGGTGCCAACCGCCAGACGCTGAAATATGTGCTGGTGCAAAGCCCGGAGATGGTTGCCAAAATGCAGCCGCTGGTGCACTGGGCTGCTTACCTGCCGCCGGAGCAGGGCCAGCCCAAACCGGATGAGACCCCGGTACTGTTTGTGGCTGTCTGCCAGGATGAAAGCCTGCCCGGCTGCAATGATACCGATACCGGACTTGCCCTTGCCAACATGACGGACGCCGCCTGGGCGCACGGTGTGGGTAGCTGCATCATGGGGGCGATCGACCGCCCCGCCATCAAGGAGCTGCTGGGCCTGGGCGAAAATCTGCGCCTGCACAGCGTGGTGGCGTTCGGCTACCCCACCCATAAAAGCCACCTGGTTGCCATGCAGAACGGCAATGTAAAGTATTACCTGGACGATGCCCGCGATTACTGCGTGCCCAAACGCCCGATGGAAGAAATTTTGCTCAAGACCCTTTGATTTTGATATAAAATAAACCGCCCGTGCGCTCCCCATAAACGGAACGCACGGGCGTTGGTTTTGCTCTTGTTTTGCTTATCGCTTAATAGGCCATGATGTCCTTTACACTGCCGGACATGGAGAACAGCTTAGCGGACAGGTGGTCCAGGTAGATAATACCCAGCTTCAGGCCGGTTTCCTCGTTGTACATATCGGCCAGCTGCGGCATAATCTTGAATGCGGCGGCCTGTGCTTCGGGGGTATTGTCAAAGTTGGCAGTACCCTGCACGCGCAAAAACTCGCCCTTTTCGTTGCAGGCGCAGATTTCCAGGTTGGTGTTGTCCAACAGCTGCTTGTATGCGGCCTTGTGCTTGCCGATGCCCAGGCACAGGTGGTCCTTGTACCACATGGCAAAGCCCAGCGGGCGCACGCGCGGCAGATAGCCATCCACCGTGGCAAGATAAAAGGTCGGGTTGTCCTTCAAAAACTGCATAATTTCTTCGCTTGGGGTCATGGTTGCTCCTCCAATCATCCGCGTGTTATCAGGTTCGGCTGCGTGGCAGCCGGGTAATTATTACAGGGTTTTCAGTGCGGCCACAATGCGGGCGGCTGCTTCCTTGGTCTTGGCGGCATCGCCAAATGCGGTCAGGCGGAAATACCCCTTGCCGCACTCGCCAAAGCCCTCGCCGGGGGTGCCAACAACATTGGCGGTCTCCAGCAGCCAGTCAAAAAACTCCCAGCTGCCCATGTTGTTGGGGCAGCGCAGCCAGATGTACGGGCTGTTTTTGCCGCCGCAGTACCACACACCGGCTTCGTCCAGTGCTGCTGCAATCACGGCAGCGTTCTGGCGGTAGTAGTCCAGGTTGTGCTGGATCTCTTTCATGCCTTCCTCGGTGAACACGGCTTCGGCGCCGCGCTGCACCACATAGGCAACGCCGTTGAACTTGGTGGTCTGGCGGCGCAGCCACATCTTGTTCAGGCTCTGGCCGTCAGAGACAATGGCCTGCGGCACAACGGTGTAGCCGCAGCGGGTGCCGGTAAAGCCTGCGATCTTGGAGAAGCTGCAAACCTCAACGGCGCAATCCTTAGCACCCTCAACCTCATAAATGCTGCGGGCCAGACCCGGTTCGCTGACAAAGCATTCATAGGCGGCGTCAAACAGGATCAGGGCGTTGTTGGCCTTGGCCCAGCGCACCCACTCTTTCAGCTGTTCCACGGTGTAGGTGGCGCCGGTGGGGTTGTTGGGGCTGCACAGGTACACAATGTCGGCATGAACATTGTCATCCGGCATCGGCAGGAAGTTGTTCTCGGCGCTGGCGGACATGTACAGGATCTTGCGCCCGGCCATCACGTTGTCATCCACATAAACGGGGTAAACGGGGTCCGGAACCAGCACGGTGTTGTCCACATCAAACAGGTCCAGCAGGTTGCCCAGGTCGCTCTTGGCACCGTCGGAGATGAAAATTTCGGACATATCCAGCTCGACACCGTGGCCCGCGTAATACCTGCGGATAGCGTCGCGCAGGAACTCATAGCCCTGCTCGCTGGGAATGTAGCCGTGGAAGGTATCCTTATGGCCCTGCTCCTCGACCGCGCGGTGCATTGCCTCTGTCACCGATGCGGCCAGCGGCAGCGTGACATCGCCGATGCCCAAACGGATGATGTCGGCATCGGGGTGGGCCTTCTGGTAGTCGGCTACCTTGTGGGCGATGGTGCTGAAGAGATAGCTCTCATTCAATTCTGCGTAATGCGGATTCAGCTGCATGATAGTCCCCCTCTTATCTATACCTTTATATAGTCTAACTTTACCACAATTCGGGCGAGTGTGCAATAGGCTTTTTACGCGGTGCGGTAGGGGCCGGGCATGCCCCTAGAGTTTTATAATCGTGACAAAGGCCGGAAGGCCTTGAACCTGACCGAAAAGTACAAAAGTAAGAGAGCTGGCAATGAAGAAAACAAGCCCAGCGGAAAGAGAGCAAGAAAATGTTGTATCAGGTTATTGGCGTTGAGCGCAAAACTGGTGATTTCACCCCGCGCGATGGTTCCAACCGTCAGATTCACTATGACAACCTCGTGTTGCACAGTGTGACCCTCAAGCGTCTGGTTGGCTGTGCCGGACAGAAAGCGGAACAGTGCTCCATCAAAGTAGTGGATTCTGCCGATCTGCTCGAGTCTGTCGGCGCTATGGATGACTTTTCCAAGGTCATCGGCCATCAGTTCGACTTTGAGACCAGCTACGGGAAGATCAAGAGTTGGGAGTTGGTGAAGTAATGCTCCCCGCCCCACCAGAGAACGCCCAGCCGCCACCATGTAAGTAACTGCCGTGGGGCGGTGTTTGATATGCGTTTGCCAGTCCTGATGATTCCTCCAACTATCAAAAGGCCAGTAATCAAGGTGAGTGCATATCAAAGACCGCCCCACATGTCATGTCAGCCGCACGGCTGACACTCCAAAGGCGCTACGTCCTTTGGAGTGTCAGTGTCAGTGCCAAGACGCAAAACAAAAATGACAGTTAAAAGGATGGTAAGACCATGGGCGATACAAAATCTCCACCACGCTTGCGCAGCCGGCAATGTATGTTTGTGCTGTACCCTGAGAGCCAGCAAACCGCAATCGACTACTGCAAACATAATTTGCCGTGTGCATGGGCCCTGCATGACAAGGATGTTCACTCTCAAGCGTCCTTTGATGCCTATGTGAAAAAGCATGAAGGCGAACCGCCTGACTGGATGCCGGGAGACCTCAAGAAACCGCATGTACACTTTGTATGCAGTTTTGCAAATGCCCGGTATTTCTCCGGCATTGCAAAGGAGATCGGAGTCGAAGTCAATGTTATCCGCAAGGTAAACAATCTTTATAAGGCGTATGTTTATCTGTGGCACATGTTAGACCCTGACAAGTACCAGTACAGCAAAGATATTGTTGGCACACATGAATTTGAAGAGCCGAGCGAACATGCTGGTATGTCCCAGATGGAAGATGATCAAGTTCAGATTCTGCTGGACATGCCTACATTCGACACCTTCAACGAGTTATGCCGCTGGGCCTATGAGCAAGGGTGCTGGGCTACCTTCAAAAGCAACTATGCTATGTGGCGTGACCAGTTTCTTGAGCGTCAGCGGCTCCGGGATATGTCTCAGAGCGCAGATGAACGGCTTGCCGTGCAAGCCAGACTTGCCCAGCTTGGCAGCGCTCAGCGTGTAGTTGATGTTGACGGCTTCTCCCTTATGTCTGACAGTTTAAAGGATAACTTCTAATGAGAATCACGCAAAAGACCATTTGGGATTACGATGAATTTTTGACCGGCATCTGTGAGGCCGCCAAAGATGATGATTTGGATTTTGTTCTACTGCTGATCGCCGCAAAGACTGACATTGAACGCGCATACGGCAAGCAATGTGTCAACTATTCCGCCTTAGTTACCTGCTATGAAGATGGCCTTACTAAATACACTATCATTCCGCGCGATTTCAAGCTGTAACGCTTACCCCCAAAGCAAGCGATTACATACAAATTTTGAGGAAAGGAGAAGCAACTATGTATCCTGTCATGCTTGGCAACACTGCTGATACGGGTGTTGAAGTTGCAAAAAGCACTATGGAAACCGTTATTGCCGCAATGGCTGATGTGTTCACTCTGTCCGGCACGGTGGTTACCGAGATCACTAAGCAGCCTGTTCTGCTTTTCTGTCTCGCTGCCGGTCTGGTTCCTGTGGGTATCGGCATCTTTGCTCGTCTGAAGAACGCTGCTCGCTGATGATCCAGCATTGCCCCAGCGGGGCCGGGTTGCTCCGGCCCCGCATTTTTTTG
>OLOX01003992.1_pt1 | contig 10544 bp, 9 predicted proteins | sample 1672091 | NCBI WGS metagenome assembly OLOX01 (sample SAMEA3136644, study PRJEB25190) | human gut metagenome | reverse complement strand
ATTTCGTTTCTACAAAAGAGATGGCGTTATTCCAATCCTTGCCAATTCCTCCACCTTGTTTCGTATAAAATGGGATAGCATAACGCTGACAAAGGTCCTTAATCGAATCAAGTGGTGTTGAACTATAACAGATAATTTGTGATTGGAGAGTTTGATTTTTCAAAGATTGAATACAAGCCTCTAGATAATCACTTTCTCCATAAGCGCAAATCACCCAAGTATGATTATCTTTCATTCTTTTCCTCTTTCTCTTCTACATGACTTTTGAGAATAGATAATTCCTGAACCAAATGCTTTATCTGTTCTTTTTGTTTTGATAAAGTATTGTAGATCTTCATACGTTCTCCTGTTTTTTCCTTTCTGCTTTTAAAATTTTCATTTCGTTTTTCTACTGTTTCTCTTTCACTTTCAGCCTTTTTTTCCTGTTCATGTTGCTCTAGCGATTGAATATTCACTTTAGCATACCCATGGACTTCTCCAGCATACTTCATAGATGCCAGAATTCCTTCTTTCTGATAATCTAATGTTTTTTTGCCAAATGAATAAATTGTATATTTTTTGCTCCAATGTCCTTTTCTATATAACTCAAGTGTTATAGGAAAATTATCTGTGTAAATATTAATAATTTTACCATTTGCTTCCCTCCAGTTCCTAGCTGCATCATATGTTGAAATAGTACCATCTGCATAAGTGACTTTCAAATATACATCATAATCGTTTTCACTTGCATATACAACAAATGGCATAGTTACAAACAAAAGTAATACCACAAGAGATGAAACAATATTTTTTTGAAACTTTTTCATTTGAATGATTTTCCTCCCTGAAAATTTTTTCTTTTTATATTAAAAATACTAAATGTGCAACTTTAGTATTCTTAAAACAATAAAAACATGGGATATTTTACAATTTTCTCTTTGAAATTATACCATTTTTATGTTAATCAGTCAATATGTTTTAAAAACTATTTTCCATCATTTTATTATATACGCAAAAAGCTGTAAAATTCAATGCGGATTTTACAGCCTTTTTATAACACTTCTCTTGCCTGTCCGCAGAAAACGCGGTACAATGCAAATCGAATACTACATGCACAAGGAGAACTTATGAAAAAAATCGCTTTTTTTGATATTGACGGTACACTTACCTCAGAAATAGATGGGTCCATTCCGGTCAGCGCAATCGAAGCTATACGCGCCGCCCGCGCAAACGGGAATTTAATGTTCATCAATACAGGAAGATGCTTTCAAAATGTGGAAGAACGTTTCCGTTCCATCGGATTTGACGGACTCGTGTGCGGATGCGGCACCAATATTTACTGTGAGGACAGGGAAATTCTACATGTGTCTCAGACACATGATGTCACTATGGAACTCCTAAAAGCTGCCCAGGACGCAGACTTAGATATTCTTTTTGAATCCTACAAGGAAGTTACCTTTGACCGCAGCCGTCCTTTACATGACTCGGAAGCAATAAAGTTATACCGACAGTTTGCAAGCTTTGATTATCATATGCCGGACCCGAACACAACCCCGGATTTTGCATGTGATAAATTTGTTACCTGGTTCCAAAAGCCCGCACAGCTTGCTGAGTTTCGTCAGGTAAGTGATCAATATTTTACCTGTATTGACCGTGGCGGAAATTTCCGTGAATATGTTCCGCATGGATATAGCAAAGCGACCGGTATCCAGTATGTTCTGGATCATTATGGTCTTCGCAAGGAAGACGCCTATGTCTTTGGTGACAGCAACAATGATCTGCCTATGCTCACATATATTCCAAACAGCGTGGCCATGGGAAATGCAAGTCCAGCATCGCTCTTTGACGAGGTATCCTATGTGACAAAGAAAGCCAGCGAAGATGGCATTTCTGTGGCATTGGAACACTTTGGATTCATTTAAACCGCTTTAAAACAATTTCTTACTATAACAAAAAGAAGCCGCTACATGAATTACTTCATGTAACAGCTTCTTTTGTTTTACCTGTATGTAGCTGTGATTAGCCCTGAGCAATAGCTCCAGTAGGGCAAACACCTGCACATGTACCACAATCTACACAAGCAGATCCGTCGATCTCGTACTGAGAAGCACCTGCAGAGATTGCTCCTACAGGACACTCACCTGCACATGTACCACAGCTAACGCATGAATCAGAAATTACGTATGCCATAATAGAATCCTCCTTAAATAATGATCATTATTCGCCTCATTGGCTTAAGGATATTCTAGTACAAACCCCAAAGAAGTTCAAGAGTTCCAGCAAATGTATTTAATTTGATGCATGCGCACATATTCCTAATTCCAGGTAATAAAATGATAACTGTCAAGTACCTGAAAGAATTTTGCCAGTCTTTCGTACAATGGATTGGCTTTCTCTCCGAACTGCTCCTCCACTTCTTTGCCAATGGCGATGATGTCTTTCTCACCATCCATGATTGGCCAGACAAAACTTCCCATTTCGTCAAGGTGAATGTGCGTAACCTTTGGCTTGTGAAAAAATTTCTGTGCCAGCCGGTTGAAAAAGCCGGTATTTTCGATATCCAGTGTAACGATTCCTTTTTCGTCCTTCGCCCATGCAATGGCTTCATGACGCTTTGGTTTTCTTTCCAGATAATTTTCCTGTTGATCTTTGTTTGTTTTTTTCTTCATCTCTATTTACTTTCTTTTTTCTTCTTCCAAAAAGAAAATTTCAGTACCAAAAGAATAATCAGTGCAAATACAACCAGACTTCCGATTGTAGCTACCGGCTCAGAAAGGTTGAGCTTTCCGGACAAGTCGATAACCTCGTCAATCTTAAATACAGCAAATACGGCAAGAAGGATACCAATGATACCTTCACCTGCGATCATACCTGAGCAGTATAGCATACCATCGCTGATTATACGCTCCTTGTCTTTCTTCTCCTTCTTAGACTTCTCAAAGGCAAGACGGATAAGTCCACCAACCATGATGCATGCGTTCAGCTGTACTGGAAGGTATACACCAATTGCGAATGGAAGTACCGGAATTCCAACAACTTCTACTGCAATAGCAAGGAATACACCGATGAATACCAATGCCCATGGAAGGTTGTTGTTCATAACACCCTCGATGATCATCTTCATCAGCATTGCCTGTGGAGCACCAAGCTGCTCGGTACCGAATCCCCATGCAGAATCTAACAGATACAGTACACCACTGATTGCAAGACCTGCTGCGATAACACCGATGATCTCACCGATCTGCTGCTTCTTTGGTGTTGCACCAAGCAGATAACCGGTCTTCAAATCCTGTGACGTATCACCAGCAATAGCTGCTACAATACAGATGATAGAACCGATAGCGATCGCTCCCTGCATTCCGTGGATACCGGAATCACCAGTTGCCTTCAGAATAATTGTTGCAATCAAAAGTGTTGCAATTGCCATACCGGAAACCGGGTTATTGGAACTTCCTACTAAACCAACCATTCTTGAAGAAACAGTTGCGAAGAAAAATCCGAAAATAACTACGATCACTGCACCCAGTAATGAAACCGGGATCTGTGGAAGTAACCATACAAGGATGGTCAGAATTGCAATTGCTGCAAGGATGATTTTCATGTTCAGATCCTGATTGGTACGAACATTTCCACCCTCTTTTGTTCCATTCATGCTCTTTAATGCATCACGGAAAGTACGTACAATAAGTGGCAATGACTTGATCAGACTGATGATACCTCCAGCTGCGAGTGCACCCGCACCGATATAACGAATATAACTTCCCCAGATAGCGCTTGCTCCACCGCTTGCGAACATCTCGCCAATTGGAGCTGTACCAGGATAAAGTGTAAGATCCGATCCAAATAATACGATTGCCGGAATCAATACTAACCAGCTGATGATACCACCGGCGAACATATAAGAAGAAATTCTAGGTCCACAAATGTAACCGACACTCATTACAGCCGGATAAATCTGTGTTCCGATTTCACCTGCATATCCCTTTACGCGGATATTAATTTCACTTGGAACAAGTTTCAAACCATCGATGATGAATTTGAACGCTCCTGCGATACCCAGTCCTGCGAATACAGTTGAAGCATTTGCTCCTCCCTCTTCACCTGCTAAAAGTACCTCTGCACATGCAGTTCCTTCCGGATATGGAAGCACTCCATGCTCTCTTACGATCAGCGCATTACGAAGTGGCACCATGAAAAACACACCGAGAAGACCACCGATTAATGCAATAACCGTAATCTCAAGAATACTAGGCTTGTCCATTTTGCCTTCTGCTGCCCATAAGAACAAAGCAGGAAGTGTAAAGATTGCACCTGCTGCCAGAGATTCACCAGCGGAACCGATGGTCTGTACCAGGTTGCTCTCCAAAATGGAGTTCTTTTTCATAATCACTCGAATGACACCCATAGAAATAACGGCTGCCGGAATAGATGCGGATACCGTCATACCAACGCGCAATCCCAGATACGCGTTTGCTGCACCGAATACAACTGCCAGAAGGACTCCCATAATAATGGATGTTACTGTAAGTTCAGGGGTAACTTTTTCTGGCGCAATATACGGCTTAAACTCTTGTTTTTCGTTCAATGTTATTCTCCTTTCCCCTTAATAGTAAAGTAACTCTGATATTATATCTTATTTTCTCATTATTGGCAACTATTTATGCTTTCCGCCAGTTCCACATCAGCCAAATGTATTTAATTTGATGCACGCGCATGTGTTCTTAAGCATTCTGCTTTTTCTTAAGAGAATCGTAAGTTTTTGCACAGATAATGAATGAAAGGGCTGTCAAGCCCAGCACAATCAGGGTTCCGACAACGAGCCGGTTCATAAAAAGTTCCATACAATCCAGCCGATGCAACATATCACTATACACATAGGTCAAATAAATGTTGGCAACTGCCGGATAAGTTCCCATGTGAACCCGCGGCACCTCGCATCTGCTCCTTCGCACAAAATCCACCACCAGAATAACCAGGTTGATCACGAACACAACAAGCAGCCTCCCCTCCAGATACCATCCGACTGAAGATGGCTGCATATGAAAAGGCATCTGTCCCCGGCTGGTCATCATGGTATTGATGATCAGCCCGGCAATCATGTACTCTCCGGATATGATACTGATTGCAATCATCCACTTTCCAAAACGATCAGATCCCACAGCTTTCGTTCGATGATCCATTATACATTTCGCTGTCAACAGGATCAGCACAACGGCAAGTTCCGCATAAGTCATACTGTCTATTGTGTTTCCCCGAAAAGCAAGACCTCCTTTAATGAGCAGATAACACAACATTACGATTGCAACTCCGTTTTCGACAAGCTTACGCATTTTTTCCTTGCCCTGTATCTTGGCAACGCGCACAACTTCCGTAATCGCGGTATCCTGATCACTGTCTTTTGTCCCAGTGATAATATCCTGAATCCGCAGCTCAAGCATCTGTGCCAATGGCTCGATCACACCGATATCCGGAAACGTCTCACCATTCTCCCATCTGGATATTGCTTTATTCGATACGCCGATCATATCGCCAAGTTCACTCTGTGTGTACCCCTTGTCGATCCGCGCCTGCCTTATCATCTTTCCGGTTTTCTCTTTGTTCATAAGGTTCGCCCCTTCCTGTCTTTGATGCGTCCATCATACTTTGCGTAGGGGCAAAACACAATCCACTGTGATGAGAACCCTACAAATTCAACGAATTCTACTTTGCGCCAAATTCCCAAAAAGCTCCCGGGATTATTCCCGGAAGCTTTTCATAATATCCTCAAAAGTCACCATCACAACATTGCCCATCTCGTTTGCTTTTTCCACGCAGCCCTGTGTAAAGCCTTTTTTTGCAAATAAGTAGAGTACCGTTTTGGAATAATGAAATAACTGACTTCGCTCAACCAGTTTATCCAATACCCCTGCATCGATATTCTCGTTCGTCCACTTGCATTCACCGAATAGCGCTGTTGTCTTATCCTGCTCACCCATAATATCGATTTCCGTCTGGCTTCTTGTCTTAGGATCCGTTCCCCACCAGCGTCCAAGGTCCGCAAAGAGAACCTGCGACTTGCCGTCTAACAACAATTTCCACAGATATTGCATACAGATATCCTCAAAAACTTTGCCCATATAGTCCGACAAATGCGGTGCGATCCTCTGATAAGCCAGATCTGCCGCACCTCGACTGATGATAGAATTGTTATCCGGAATAAACCGGTACCAGAAGCGAAACATATGATCCGCTATCACATAAAGCGACTTGCGGGATTCTTTCTCCCCATACGGAGTCTCTTTTCGAACAATGCCTAATCCGATCAGATTCTTCAGGTATCTCGTACAAACGCTGGTTTCCTCCCCTACCTTTGTCGAAATTTCTGCCATATGTGAAGCCCCGGATGCAACCGCTGTTATGATTGCATTGTATAAAGCCGGCTCTCTCACTTCCTGTTTTAACAGATTTTCCGGTTCTTCATAGATCGAGGAGGATGGATTTAGGAACGTGTTTTTAATATTTTCTTCCACACTGATCCGGTCATCCATTTGCAACAGATATTGCGGCGTTCCACCCACGATTCCATATATTAAGGCCATATCTTCCGGCGAAAACTTCTGAAAATATGCACAAGACTCCTCAAAATCGAACGGAAGAATCTTCATCTGCGCTGTTCTTCTTCCGTACAGCGGCGCTTTATAAGCCAAAACATGATCTTCCATATAGGACATAGAAGATCCACATAAGATCAACATCAATTTCGATGTATCTTTATATTTATCAATAAGCATCTGCAGCGTCGAAGCAAAGCTTTTGGATGATCTGGCAATATACGGATACTCATCGATTGCCAGAATCAGTTTCTCATTCTGCGCGAGTTCAAACACATATTCCAAAGCCACCTGCAATGATAAAAAGGAAGTCTGCATAATATTGCCGGAACTGTACTCCATAATACTTTGGCTGAAATTCTCCAGATTCTGTTTTTCGTTACTCTCGACTCCCATGAAATAGATTGCCTTTTTCCCATGGATAAATTTGCTGATCAAAGCCGTCTTTCCAACACGACGTCTTCCATATAACACCGCAAATTCAAACTTATCAGCATCATATAACTTATTTAGCGTATCCAATTCCTGCGTTCTTCCGATAAACATGCCGTTTTCCTCCCTGCATCATTATCATTTCCCACTTTCTGAACCTATTATACCACTATCTTGCAGTTTAGTAAACTATAGTTTAGTAATTTATAGTTTACTAAATTGTATGTTACTAAATTGCACTTAACTAAATCTACCACGCATAAAAAAAGCAGATCCGCACATGCAGGCATGCAGGATCTACTTTTCTTATAATCATTCTTAATGTTCCAGATTTGCGAACTTGGTGTACTCCGGCAACCATGCAAGATTGACGGTTCCGATCGGACCGTTACGCTGCTTAGCAATAATGATCTCGGAGATTCCCTTGAGTTCGGTATCCTTGTTGTAGTAATCGTCACGATAGATAAACATTACCACATCGGCATCCTGCTCGATGGCTCCGGACTCTCGCAAATCCGAAAGCATCGGTCTGTGATCCGGTCGCTGCTCCACGGCTCGGGACAACTGGGACAAAGCGACAACCGGTACATTTAATTCTCTGGCCAGAGCTTTCAGCGAACGGGAGATATCCGAAATCTCCTGCTGACGGCTGTCCGTACTTCTACCCGATCCGGACATCAACTGTAAGTAGTCGATAATGATCAGCTTCAAATCATGCTCCAGCTTGTATTTTCTGCATTTACTACGCATCTCAGAGATACTGATACCCGGCGTATCATCAATGATCAATTCTGAATCACCAATGATTCCGGCGCCTTCTACCAGTTTTTCCCAGTCTGCGTCCGACAGATTACCGGTACGGAGCGCCTGGGCATCGACACGCGACTCAAGGGAGAACAGTCGGTTTACCAGCTGTTCTTTTGACATTTCCAGTGAGAATATTGCAGTACACATATTCTTGTGAAAAGCAACATATTGCGCAATATTAAGAACAAACGCCGTCTTACCCATAGAAGGACGGGCTGCCACAAGAATCAGGTCGGAAGGCTGCAGACCCGCGGTACGGTAATCCAGATCGATAAACCCGGTCGGAATACCGGTTACGGTTCCGGACTGCTGCGATGCTTTCTCAATCTTTTCCAATGCATTCATCACGACCTGACGAATCGGCACATACTCTCCACCGGTCCGGCTGGAAAGAAGCGCGAAAATGTCATGCTCCGTCTTGTCCATAACACTCTCTAATGATTCTTTTCCTGCATAGCATTCATTCTCGATATCTTCCATGACACGAATCAGTTTCCGCTTCATAGAAGTCTCTTTTACGATGTTACAATAATATTTGATATTCGCAGATGTCGGCACTGCACGAACAAGTTCGCCGACAAACTCCAGACTGGAAATCTCTTTCGGAACATCTTTTTCTTTCAGTTTATTCTGCAAGGTCACCAGATCCACCGGCTGGCCTTCACTGTACAATTCGATCATAGCGTCAAAAAGAATGCCATACTGCTGGTGATAGAAATCCTCCTTCAGGAGAATTTCCATCGCCGTAACTATGGCATCCTTATCCATGATCATCGATCCTACGACCGACTGCTCTGCTTCCAGACTGTTTGGCATAATCCGCTTGATCAATGTCTCTTCCAAGCGTATACCTCCTTATCCCTCAACCACCTGAACGGTTAACTTTGCGGTTACCTTTGGGTGCAGCTTTACCGGAACTTCATAAGTTCCAAGTGCCTTGATTGCTTCCGGCAACTGCATTTTCTTTTTATCCAGATCAAGACCTGTCTGTGCTTTTGTCTCCTGCGCGATTTCTTTCGTGGAAACAGAACCGAAGATTCTTCCACCTTCGCCGGATTTGATCTTGATTACAACTTTCTGCTGCTCTACAACTTTTGCAAGTTCTTTGGCATTCTCCAGATTCTCAGCTGCGACTTTGTCTGCATGCTGATTCTGAAGCTTTAAGTCATTGAGGTTCTTGCTTGTAGCTTCTACACCCAGTTTTTTTGGCAGGATTGCGTTACGTGCGTAACCATCGCTTACATTAACAATCTCACCTTTTTTTCCTAATGATTTCACATCTTCTAATAAAATGATTTTCATTCTTGTATGTCTCCTTCTTTCAGCATTTCATCCAGTGTATCCATGATCGCATGTTTTGCCTGAACAATGGTACAATCCTTCAGCTGTGCGCCTGCCACATTTAAATGGCCACCGCCACCAAGGCGTTCCATGATCAGCTGTACATTAATCTCATCAATAGAACGGGAACTGATATAGATTTTTCCATTGTATTCGGTCAATACAAAGGATGCTTTGATTCCAATAATATTAAGTAATTCGTTTGCTGCCTGTGCACCAACGATCGTCGGACTCTCGACATTTTCGCTTGGGCAGACAGAGATTGCAAATGCGCCGCGGTATACTTCTGCGTGACGGACAGCCTCTGCTCTGGCTTTGTAGCAGGCCATATCATTACGCAGCATCTTACGCACACGGGTAACTTCCGCACCGGAACGCTTCAGATAAGCTGCTGCCTCAAACGTACGCACACCGGTCTTTGTCATGAAGTTGTTGGTATCGATAAGAATGCCTGCATAAATACAGTCCGCTTCCGCTGCGGAAAGCTTGAATCCATCCTGAAAATACTGCAATACTTCCGCAACCATCTCACAGGCTGAGGATGCATATGGCTCGATATAGGACAATACCGGATTCTCAATTACTTCACTGTTCTGTCTGTGGTGATCGAACACGACAATCGTATCTGTCTTTTTCAAAAGTTCCGGACACTCTGTATAACTCGGCCGGTTCGTATCAACTACCATCACAAGCGTATTACGGCTTACCATTTCAAGGGCAATTTCGCTCGTGATAAACATATCCTCCGGATATCCCTTATCTACAGAAAAGCATTCCATCAATGGCCGAATGGATGATGTCGGATCGTTGATTACAATCTGCGCTTTCTTTCCAAGTACTTTTGCAGCACAGAAAATACCGATTCCGGCACCCAGAGAATCTACATCCGTCAGACTGTGTCCCATAATAATAACATTCTCTCGGCTCTCGATGATTTCATGCAACGCGTGCGCCTTGACTCTTGCCTTTACACGGGTGTTTCGTTCCACCTGCTTTGCTTTACCGCCAAAGTAAGCAATGTCTTCACCGTCTTTTACAACGACCTGGTCGCCCCCTCGTCCCAAAGCCAGATCAATAGCGGCACGAGCATGCTCATAACTTGCATTATAAGAAGAACCCTTGATTCCAATACCAATACTCAGTGTCACCGCCATCTCGTTACCGACTTTAACTGTCTTGACATCTTCCAGAATGCTGAACTTGTCGTCCATCATCGGTTTGAGATATTTGTACTTAAATACGACAAAATATTTGTCTTTTTCAATTTTACGTACCAACGCATCCATCTTTGCAAAATACTGGTTTACCTTTCTGTCTACCAGTGCAATCAAAAGAGAACGTTTTACGTCTTCAATACTATCAAGCGCCTCATCATAGTTGTCAATGTATACAAGT
>OLOX01003986.1_pt1 | contig 10569 bp, 9 predicted proteins | sample 1672091 | NCBI WGS metagenome assembly OLOX01 (sample SAMEA3136644, study PRJEB25190) | human gut metagenome | reverse complement strand
CAAGACAACGCTGATTCAGGAAACGCTGAAGGATGACGGCTTTAATACCGGTGATGAAAAAACACTGATCCTGCTTTGCGAAGAAGGAGAAGTCTGCTATACGAAACGGCTGGCAGAACAAGTACATGCCACCGTTGTATCTGTCAATGATCCAAAAAAACTGACAGCACCTTTTCTGGCAAAGTGCGAGCAGCTTTTCCATCCGGACCGGGTAATGATCGAATATAACGGCATGTGGAGGGTGGATCAGTTTTTGGATGTGGAACTGCCGCTTCGCTGGATCCTGGTGCAGATTCTGTCAACCGTGGATGCCTCCACATTCGCAATGTATCTGGCCAATATGCGCAGCATCCTGTATGAGCAGCTGCGTCACAGTGAAACGATCATTTTTAATCGTTGTGACAGTTCTACGGATATGCTGTATCTGCGCAATAATATCAAGGCAATGAACAAAAGGGCACAGCTGATTTACGAAAGCCGCGAGGGAACGATCCTTTCGGCTCAGGAGGAACAGCTGCCATTTGATGTCAGTGCAGATCATATCGAACTGCAGGATTATGATTACGGCATCTGGTATATGGACTGTCAGGACGAGCCCCAGAAGTACGTGGGCAAGACCGTCCGGTTCCTGGCGCAGGTCTGCCAGACCAACCGCGCGGGCAAAAACAGCTTTGTGCCCGGCCGTTTTGCAATGACCTGCTGCGTGCAGGATATCCAGTTCGTGGGCTTCCCCTGCAGCTATGATGGCTACAAGGCACTGGAGCAGCGCGCCTGGGTCACTGTGACCGCCAAGGTCAATTACAAGTTCCACAACATCTACCGCGGCAAGGGCCCGGTGCTGACCGCCATTTCGGTGGAGCCCGCCGAAAAGCCGCAGAACGATGTCGTAACATTCTCTTAATCCTAACTTATACAGGGAGGACTTCACCATGAAAACTCTGTTCCGTGTTTTGGGTGCCGCTGCCGCTGTGGCTGTTACCGGTGCCGCCATCGTCGTGCTGGACAAAGTTCTGAACGACAAGGACCCGCTCCACGTCGAAAACGTGGAGTTCCCCGAGGAAGCTGAAAAGGACCCCGCCGAGGCCGAAAAGACTGCCGAAGCCTACGCCGAGGGCGAGGCCAAGGAGACCGCTCCCGGTGACGCATGGCCCCCTGCCTTTGAAAAGGCTCCTGCCGAGCCCGAGACTGCTCCTGCAGCCCCGGTGGTGGAAGCTGCCCGGGCAGAGGAGACTGCCGAGGAAAAGCCTGCGGCAGAGGAAACGACCGTGAATCCTGTGGAGGCAGGCCCTGCCGTTGCCCCCAAGGATGAGAACGGCAAGTTCGATACCACCAAGATCGCGGAGGCCAGCGATTTCACCGGCATCGAAGAGGAATCCGGCTGCAAGAGCTGAGCAAAGCAATAAAAGGACGCTGTGCCGCAGGGCACAGCGTCCTTTTTCTGTCTGGGTCATTTCCGCAGGGCTTTGGCGGCTTCGGTGCCTGCCACGGCACCCTCGTACACGGCCTTGGCGACCTGCAGCAGCCCGCCGGTGCAGTCTCCGGCGGCATACAGGCCGGGCAGGGAGGTCTGCATGTGGTCATCCACCACGATCCGGCTGCCGTTCACCTCGGCCCCCAGCTTGCGGGCCAGGGCGGTGCTGCCTGCCACGCCCAGCGCCACGAACACGCCGGAGACTTCCAGTGTCCCGCCGTCTTTCAGCTGCACGCCGGTGACCCGCTCTTCACCGAGGATGGCTTCCACGGCTTCCGTCCGCACGGCCACCTCCGGCGGGAACTGTGCCGTCAGCGGGGCCCCGCCCGTGAGCAGGGTGACGCTGTGGGCCACAGGCAGCAGGGCCTGTACCTCGTGCAGGGCGTACTCTCCGCTGCCCAGCACGGCCACATCCCTGCCGCGGTAGAAAAAGGCATCGCAGATGGCGCAGTAGCTCACGCCGTGGCCCTCCAGCCCGGCAAGGCCCGGAATGCGGGGCGCTGCCCGGGAAGCCCCTGTGGCCAGAATGACAGCATCGGCAGGGAAATCCCCGGCCAGCGTCTCCACGGTCAGCTTGTCGGTGTAGGTCAGGCCCACGGCCTCGGTGGTGACGAACTCCACCCCCACGGCCTTGGCACCCTCGATGCCCCGGCGTTCCAGCTCGGCACCGGTGATGGGTTCGGCAAAGCCGTAGTAGTTCTGGATGAGCTCGGCCCGGTCCAGTGCGCCGGGGCCCTTGGTCAGAACGGTGGTCTGCACCCCGGCGCGCGCGGCATACAATGCCGCCGAGACACCTGCGGGGCCGGAACCGATGATCACAATGTTTGGCATGGCAGTTTCTCCTTATGGTAGGTTGTACAGAGGATAGCTTGATCTTATGATCACTATTATACCTCAACTCCCCGCACTTTTCATCTCCGACGAACTGTGCTATACTGAAAACATCGCAAAAATCGACACCATGGAGGGGAAAAACCTATGTCCAAGCAGCGCCTGCTTTTTATCACCACCGGCGGCACCATTGCCAGCGTGCGCACCGCACAGGGGCTCAAACCTGTTCTGACCAGCGAGGAGCTGCTGGCCCATCTACCGGAATTGCAGCAGCTCTGCTGCCCGGAAACGCTCAACCTGTGCAGCATCGACAGCACCGACCTTGGCCCGGAGCACTGGCTGATGATGGCCAAGGCCGTGCAGGAAAACTATGCACTTTATGATGGCTTCATCATCTGCCACGGCACCGATACGCTGGCCTACTCGGCGGCGGCGCTGTCCTACCTTGTCCAGAATGCGGATAAGCCCATCATCCTCACGGGTGCCCAGCAGCCCATTTCCAATGAGATCACCGATGCCAAGAAGAACCTGCGAGACAGCGTGATCTGTGCCCTTGACCCGGGCAGCCGGGGTGTGATGGTGGTGTTTGGCGGGCACGTCATTGCGGGCACCCGCGCCAAGAAGAACAAGACCATCAGCTACGATGCCTTTGCGTCGGTCAACTTTCCGGCGCTGGCGCTGGTGCAGGGCGACCGGCTGGTACGGTATGTGGCTTCGCCCTGGCCCACCGGCCCTGTGGAGTTTGGCCGGGCGCTGAATCCCAAAGTGTTTCTGCTCAAGCTGACCCCCGGCCTTGGACCGGAACTTATCCCGGCCATCTTTCAACAATATGACTGTGTTATTGTGGAAAGCTTTGGCGTGGGCGGCATTCCCCAGCGGCTCATGGATGCCTTTGCCGAGGAGCTGGGCGATTACGACAAGACCCACAAGATCCTGATCCTGACCACGCAGGTCACTTATGAGGGCAGTGATGTGGGCATTTACGAGGTGGGCAAGCGGGTCAAGAACCGCTTCCGCTTCCTGGAGGCCCACGATATGACCATTGAGGCCGTTGTCACCAAGGTCATGTGGCTGCTGGCCCAGAACTGCGAGAACTTTGACCAGCTCCAGCAGCGGTTCTACCGGCAGATCAATTTTGATACATTCTATCATTGAAACAAACGGGAGATGCCCCACCGGCACCTCCCGTTTCTGTTATGCGAACACCAGCTGCACCAGCAGCACATAACACACCGTACCGCCGGTGATGGAGACCAGTGTCTGATGCTTCCACCGGTGCAGGGCGATGGTCACAGCAATGGCAATGGCCTCGGGGATGCCGTGACTGCCCGCAAAGGGTGTGACGCTCTTCAGGCAGTAGAGAATCAGCATTCCGAAGATGGCGGCGGGAAGCACCCGGCCCAGATACTGTACCACCTCGGGCGGCTGCTGGTCCTTGGAGGAAAAGATCAAAAAGGGCAGAAAGCGGGTGAGCATGGTCGCCGCCGTGCACACCGCAATGGTCAGGCCCATTTGGAACGTGGTCATTGCGCTGCCTCCTTCTGCTTCTCCGTTTGGCCGGGGACGATGCCGTCGGCCCGCTCAATGGGCTTGCGCAAAACCAGCAGCAGCACCAGAATGCAGGCCATGGAGGGCAGCAGGAAGCTACCGGAACCAAAAAGGACCAGGCAGACCAGCGGCACGGCCAGCCCGATGATGCCGCTGTAATGCTGCTTCTCCTTTTCCCACTGATTGAGGAAGATAACCACGAACATGGCGGTCATCACAAAATCCACGCCCTTGGTGCTGAAGGGGAGCACCGACCCCACCACGGCCCCCAGCCCGGCGCTGGCGACCCAGTAAAACTGGTCCAGCAGGGTGATGAAGAACATGAACCAGCCCCGGTCGATCCCCTGCGGCGGCTCTGCAGAGCAGGTGATGGAAAAGGTCTCGTCGCTCATGGCAAAGATCATGTAAAAGCTGCGCAGGCCGTAACCCTTGTACCGCTCCAGCATGGCTAGACCGTAGAACAGGTGCCGCGCCTGGATCATCAGCGCCATCAGAAAAGCCGACAGTGGGGAAAAGGTCCCCAGCAGCAGGCTTGCCAGCACAAATTCCAGCGAGCCGCCGTAGACCACGGTGCCCATGAGCATAGGCATCCAGACGGGCAGGCCAAGGCTCTGTACATAGATGCCATAGCCCATGCCCAACACGAGATATCCTGCAAACACCGGCACGGTCTGGGGTGCGGCGGCCCGGAAGGCCTGCCACACCACACCGGAGCCCGGTACAGCCTGTATGGTTTTGGATTCTTTCATATACACTAACCCCCTGGATTGGTAGTATAACAGATTTCAGGGATTTTGCAAGAAAAATCCCGGGGCCGGATGGTTCCTGTCGCTTTGAAAACTTTTTGTCCGCCACTCGTGGACTTTTGGCGAATCAGGATAAAGTTTTGCCAAAAGGCTTGCACTTTGATGCTTTACTGTGGTAAAATCGAAGCGTACTTTCATTTGGAAAGACAAGGGGGAAAAAGTATATGACCAACATCTGCATCCTCGCCACCATCATCATCTATCTGGTGGCAATGCTGTTGGTTGGATTTGCATACAGCAAGTCCAACAACGACAGCACCGATTTCTACCTCGGCGGCCGCAAAATGGGCCCGCTGGTCACGGCCATGAGCGCCGAAGCCAGCGATATGTCCAGCTGGCTGCTGATGGGAATGCCGGGCCTTGCCTACCTCACCGGCATCGCCTCGCCCGGCTGGACCGCCATCGGCCTGGCGCTGGGCACCTGGCTGAACTGGCTCATCGTGGCCCGGCGGCTGCGGCGGTATTCGGCCAATCTGGAAGCCATCACCGTGCCGCAGTTCCTGTCCCTGCGCTTCCACGACCAGCGCAATCTGCTCAACGCACTGGGCGCGGTGATCATCATCGTGTTCTTTGTGCCCTACACGGCTTCGGGCTTTGCCGCCTGCGGTAAGCTGTTCCACAGCCTGTTCGGCGTGGATTACATGGCGGCCATGGTGGTCTCGGCCTGTGTCATCGTGGGCTATACCATCACGGGCGGCTTCCGCGCCGTTACCACCACCGACCTCATCCAGTCCATCGTGATGAGTCTGGCCCTTGTGGCTGTGCTGGTGTACGGCATTGGCGCGGCAGGCGGCTGGGATGCCGTTGTGGCCAACGCCAAGAGCCTGCCCGGCTACCTGACCATGATGGCCAGCCATAACGCCGCCGAGGGTACGGCCACCTCGTACAGCCTGCTGGACATTGTCTCCACCATGGCGTGGGGCCTGGGCTACTTCGGAATGCCCCACATCCTGCTCCGCTTCATGGCCATTGAGGATGAAAAGAAGCTGGTACTCAGCCGCCGCATTGCCAGCGTGTGGGTCGTCATTGCCATGACAGCCTCCATCATCATCGGCATGGTGGGCCTTGGCATGACCAAGGCAGGCGCGCTGGAGTACCTGAGCGGCTCCTCCAGCGAGACGGTCATCGTCCGCATTGCAAACCTCATTGCACAGCACGGCATTCTGGCAGCCGTGCTGGCGGGCCTGATCCTGGCGGGCATCCTTGCCGCCACCATGTCTACCGCCGACAGCCAGATGCTTGCCGCCGCGTCCAGCGTCTCCCAGAACATCCTGCAGGAGTTCGGCCACATGAAGCTGACCGAACGCCAGAGCCTGTTTGCTGCCCGCCTGACCATTATCTGCGTCAGCGTGGTGGGCGTGGTGCTGGCCCGTGACCCCAATTCCAGCGTGTTCGGCATCGTCAGCTTTGCATGGGCCGGTTTCGGCGGCGCGTATGGTGCCGTGATGCTCTGCGCCCTGTTCTGGAAGCGCTGCAACTGGCAGGGTGCGCTGGCCGGGATGCTCGCCGGCGGCCTGATGGTCTTTGTCTGGAAGTACCTCATCAGCCCGCTGGGCGGCGTGTTCAGCATCTATGAGCTGCTGCCCGCCTTCCTGACCTCGCTGCTGGTCTGCGTGGTGGTCAGCCTGGTCACCCCCGCCCCCTCGAAGGAGATCGAAGCCGAGTTTGAGGCGGCGAAATAAGAAACAATAGAAAGCAAGGGCCATTGCACAGATTCTCGTGCAATGGCCCTTGCTTTATGCTCGGCGCACAACGCCGTTCTCAACAAAAAAAGATTCGGCTAAGAAAAAATATTTTGCATACAAAAAAAGAAAAGATTGCTTGTGCAGAATCACGAAAACGCTGCACGAATTAAAGAATACAACAAGAAATACTTTTAAATCGTAAATTCTTCAGGCGGAATCGTAAAAAAATTCTAACATTTTGGAAAGAGATGCCGTATCATGGATTCATAAATATGCATACGGCTTGCGGGCGGTGTGCCAAAATTGTCCGGAAAGTTCAGAAAGGAGTATTTTCATGGGGAAATCAACAGTGGATGCGTCTGCAAAGTTTGGATTGCGTGATAAACTTGCATACGCAGCGGGTGACTTTGGCTGCAATATGAGTTTTGCGCTCAAAGGTTACCTGACGATTTATTGGACGCAGTTTATGGGGATCGACAACTACCTGATGGCATCCCTTCTGCTGATCGTGCAGATCTGGGACGCAATCAACGATCCTATTATCGGAGCAATGGTAGATGCGGATACGCATAAATACCGCCGGAACAAGTTCCTTGCCTATATCTGGTTCGGTGCGATCGGACTGACCGTGGCCGGTGCACTTTGCTATCTGCCGTTCCCGCAGGCTCCCGGTATGGTCAAGAACATTCTGTTTGTGGCAGGCTATATGATCTGGGATGCTTTCTACACCGTTGCAAATGTGCCGTATGGCTCGATGCTGTCTCTGATCTCGGATGACCCGATCCAGCGTGCACAGCTGTCGACTTTCCGCTCCATTGGTTCTATGGGCGGTGCGCTTCTGACCGGTATGCTGATTCCGGTGATCATTTATGATAACCAGAACAACCTGCGTGGTGAGCAGATGTTTGTCATTGCTCTGATCATGGGTGTGATCGGTCTGGTCTGCTTCCGCTTTATGGTCACGAACACAAAGGTGCGTGTGGACACCACGATCACTCTGAAAGAGGATGCACCGAAGTTCAACATCGTGAAGGCGTTCAACAACTTTATCCATAATCGCCCGGCTGTGGGCGCAACGCTGGCACCTATCGCAACGTTTATTGGTATGTATGGTGCCTCTACTGCAGGTCAGATCCTGTTCCAGGCTTATTTCAAGAATGCAAAGATCTCCGGCCTTGTGGGTATGATCTCCTACTTTGGCGTTTTCATCTTCAGTCCTTTTGTGAGCCGTATCGTCAAGCGCTTTGGCAAGAAAGAAGCCGTGACCTTTGGTTCAGTAGTCTGTGCGCTGGCATACGTCCTGATGCTGGTTCTGCCCATCACACCGGACGGCCGGGGTCTCAGCCTTTATGTCCTGTGTCAGATCATTGCAATGCTGGGCGGCGGTATCGGAAGCTGCCTGAGCTGGTCTCTGATGGCAGATGCGATCGATTATAACGAGTGGAAATTTGGTGTGCGAGAAGAAGGCACTACCTATGCACTGCACTCCTTCTTCCGTAAGCTTGCACAGGGCATCGGACCTTCTCTGGGCCTTGTTCTGGCAACCAAACTGGGTTATGATGCATCTCTGAAGGCTGCACAGACGATCGAAGTGGCAACCCGGATGCGCTATCTGGTGCCGGTCATGTATCTGGGAAGCTATATCGTGATGATCATCGCGTACGGCGTGGTGTTCAATCTGGATAAAAAGACGCTGGCGCAGATGGAAAGCGATCTGAAAGAACGCCGGGCAAAGAACGAAAAGTAAATGATCTTAAAATCAGAGGAATAGAAGAACGGGGAAACTTCTGATAAGATGATAGAAAGCCCTCCTTTCGCTTGAGCGAAGGGAGGGCTTTCCTTTTTTTCAGTTGATCAGAATCGCCATCATCTCAGCGCAGGGGATCACGAAGCCGAACCCGAAGAAGAACAGCAGGTCGAGCACAAACTTCCAGAGCCGGACAGCAGGGGAGCAGAAGTTCATGGAGCGGGTGACGGAGGCACCTATCTCACCCCAGTGTCGGTAGTAGCCGGTCTGCTCAAAGTTGTTCCAGAGCTCCAGCGAGAGAAATTCTATCCCGACGAACAATGGGAAAAACACCCAGGAGGGAAGCCAGCCGTCTGCCTGCAGGTTCCCATTGCTCAGGGTACGCCAGTGGACGGCCATCCGGCCCGGGCAGGCGAGGATGCCCCAGATGGCCAGTGCGGCACTGAGCCAAAACAAAACTGCCCGTACCGAGCGCCAGTCAATGGATTGTTGACGGCGCAGCAGAGTAAAGAAATCTTCCAGCGGGACTTCCGGTGCAATATCTGCTTCCTGCGGGTCACGGCAGTGCATCAGGTCGGCAAGGGTCAGCCCCAGCGCGTCGGCCAGTGGTTCCAGCGTGTTGATGTCCGGCAGGCCGACCCCGCGTTCCCATCGGCTGACAGCCTTATCTGTTACATGCAGCTGCTGGGCCAGCTCTGCCTGTGTTAATCCCTGTGACTTGCGCATCCGGGCAAGAAATGCCCCGAACGTTTTCGCATCCATTATGCTCACATCCTTTGGAAAAAGGATAGCATACCACGCACCAAAAGGCAATCGACGCTTTGTTTACCTGCTCCAAAACACAAATCCCCCACCGCCTGTTCGGTCAATGGACAGGCAGCGGGGGATATTTTATATGGAGTTCAGAAGAAAAATGCTGGGATCAGAGCTTACAGCTGGGGGCCGGCAGAAACCAGAGCCTTGCCGTGCTCGTTACCCTCGTACTTCTTGAAGTTCTTGATGAAGCGGCCAGCCAGATCCTTGGCCTTCTCCTCCCACTGGGAAGCGTCGGCGTAGGTATCGCGGGGATCCAGGATGCCGGTGTCAACACCGTTCAGGACGGTGGGAACCTCGAAGTCGAAGTAGGGGATCTTCTTGGTGGGCACGTTGTTGATATCGCCGTTCAGGATGGCGTCGATCACGACATGGCCGACGGTGAAGTTGTTCTTCATCGCGGTGGCGAAGATGTCGGCGGATTCAACGCTGGACTCGGACGCGAGGGAATCCACGAAGTTCGGGTCCCAGAGGCTCTCCGGGGAAGCGCCGTTCATAAACACGTCGGTGTTGACGGAATCGCGGATGATGATGTAGCGGTCGAGCATGCCGAGGCGGTCGAGCACGACGGACATCGCGTGATCCTCCATCTCGGTGAGGGCATACGGATCGGGGCAGCCGTAGGTCTCGGTCATCAGCAGGGCGTTCGCGTGGTCGTGCATGCCCTTCCAGTAGTTATCGCCGGTGACGGTCGTGCCGCGCAGCACCTTCGGGTCACGGATGGCCCAGTCGGCGTTGTCGAACGTGGCGGCCATGAAGGCGCGGGTCTTTTCGGTGGTCTCAATCTGAACGTCCTTGACGAGGTTGAACACCTTCTCGCAGAGCTCCTGATTGAGCAGCTTGGCGGAAGCGTCGTCATAGCTCTCGTCGTGGAACCAGGTGGTCGCCAGATCGGTGGTCAGGTCGCGCGCGTCGGCATGGTGGCCGAGGTCGAAGTCAACCGTCGCGGTGATGACGAACACGTCGCCCATCACGCCGTACTCGACCGCGGAGCCGGCGCAGCCGGTGCTGATGATGTAGGCATTGCTGAAATCGAAGCGATCATCCATCAGGATGGCCTGAAGGGTCATCGCGCTGTTGACCTTGCCCATGCCGGTCACGCAGAGGGCGACGCCGTCCTTGACGTACAGCGGGTTCGGGCAGCCGACGATATCGTAGCTCTCGCCGCCCTCGCAATAGCCCTCATAGTAATACTGAGCCTCGCCGGGGAAATCGCCGGCCATTTCGCCGCTTTCGAACTTCGGCAGGATCAGCGCCTTGATGGCGACGGGCTCGGCCAGCGCGAGGGACGCGCAGACGATGAGCAGAGCGGCAACGAGCAGAGCAAGCAGTTTCTTCATGGATGAAGGTCTCCTTTCAGAATTGAAAATCCGAACATTCTTGCTGACTTTCGCAAATTCGAACGGATTTTTAATGAACGAGTTGCATTGTACCACGCTTTGCGTTCGGAATCAAGAGGAAAACGCACATTTTATCTGCAATATAAAAAAGGACGCATTGACCTTGAGAGACGGGTTTATACCATGAAGCGGAGCTACCGTTTGGTCGATGACCCAAGAGAAAATATGTAAACCATGTGCCTGCACAAAGTGTAAACCATGTTGCGCTTGCCACATCGCGCGCCCGTTATTGGAATTTGTGCAAAATTTCGGATTTGCTCATTTACTG
>OLOX01003975.1_pt1 | contig 10594 bp, 10 predicted proteins | sample 1672091 | NCBI WGS metagenome assembly OLOX01 (sample SAMEA3136644, study PRJEB25190) | human gut metagenome | reverse complement strand
GACTTGCCGTCCGCAAACAGTATAAAATGCTGTTCGCCGCCAGCAAGTTTAAAAACGAAAACTGGATTTTTGTAGGAGGTGATTATATGAAAAAATGGATAGCAGCAACCCTCTGTCTTGCGCTCGTATTCCTATTAGTCAGTTGTGGAAATCCGAAAAGCGGCGATTGCCCTGCGACTATAATGGTAAATGGGACAAATTACTATTCGACCGAGAATGCTGTTCCTGTTGAGGTGGATGAAAGTGCCATTCAATACACTACCTCTTATGCAGAGGATGGTGTTCCGAAAAAGGATGGAGAAGCAAATTTCAACAGAGACACTGGAAATCCTTATGCCGTTCTTGAAGGTGGTATGGTAGTTGTACTCATTGATAATGAATGGATAGAGTTCAAATCAAAGTAACCTACTACCCCACAACCGAATACCGAACATCAGACCGTTGGCTCGCGCCCTGTGCGTACAGTCAGAGGTCTTTTTTTTACCCAAAATCAAGAAAGGAGCGACCACCCATGACGAAGAAGAAAACGCCGCAGACCATCGAGGAATGCAACGCCGAGATAGAGAAACTTCCTGTAGAGTGGAACAGTTCTTCGAGAAGCATAATAAAGGGATGTGCCTATGCCTTGAGGAAGGTCGGAAATGTCGCTTTGCGTTGAAGTAAGACTAATATGCAGTGGATAAGCCTTCAGAAAGGCTAACCTCAAGTTTAAGAAAACGCAACAGAAAGAGGAATCAAGGCGCATTTATTCCATGAATATTTCGGGAAATGCGCCTTGTTAATTTTCCTGAAGGAAAACTATAAATATACACAAAACTGAAAACCTATCTTGATTGCAAGATTGTTAGTTGATATAATAATCATATACCGATTTAGAGGAGGACCTTCAGATGGATAACGATACACTTCCCCAATATATACAGATTGCGCTTTCCATTGCCAGGCGGATTGCGGGAGGGGATGTTCCGGAGGGAGCGAAGATTTCCGGGCGATCCAAGCTGTCCTCTGAGTACAATGTCTCACCGGAAACGATTCGGAAAGCCGTTCGGCTGCTTGGAGACATGCGTGTCGTGGATGTGCGGGAGCAAAGCGGCGTATATGTGCTTTCCGCAGACAATGCCAAGCGTTATCTGCATGATTTTGAGCCAAAGTTGGATGTGTTCAATAAGCGGCGGCATCTCACAGAGCTACTGGAGCAGCAGAGCCACATCTCACACCAACTTGCCGATTTGTGCCGCAGTATTCTTGACTATGCCGTGCTTCCTGTTCAGGCGGACGATACCCTGCCAAACTATATTTTCCGCATTCCAGAGGGATGGAATGGCAACGGAAGGAATCTCGGCGAGTTGCATTTCTGGCAGGCGACAGGTGCGACAATCGTAGCTATCCGGCGCGGTACCTCCCGCATCGTATCTCCCGGCCCGTATGCAGAGCTGTATGGCGGCGATGAAATTATTTTCGTCGGTTCCGACGAAGCCCGGGAAGCGGTCTCCCGCTTCTTTTTCAACACCGAATAATACCCGGCGCCAGTGCCGGGCAAGAAAGGAAGTTTTATATGATCCATAATCAGTTGCATACGGTCGATCTTGTAATCATCGGCGCATATCTTATCGCGATGGTCATGGTAGGTCTCGTTGTCGTCAGAAAGGTCAAAAATATGGACGACTATTACCTTGGCGGACGCTCCTTCGGCCCTCTGGTGCTCATGGCGACCGTCTGCGCCACTATCATCGGCGGCAGCGGCCTGATGGGTCGCGCCGGCGTTGCCTATTCCAGTGGCTTCAAAGCCATTATGACGGCACTACCCTATCTTCTTGGGATGTTCGTGTTTTCCGCCTTTGCCGGACGCATCTCCGCTGTGGGTACGACCTTTGCCGTTACCTCCATTCCCGATCTTTTTGAACGTCGGTTCGGAAAAGCCGCCAAGGTCATTCTCGGCGCGATGATTGCCTTCACCATGATGGGCACCGTCGCGTCTCAGGTCACGGCAACGGCGACAATCATCAATATGCTCGGCGGAGAGATCGGCATTTCCTACGAGATGGGCGCTTTCATTGCGTGCGCGGTATTCATCATTTACACTGCCACCTCAGGACTGTTCGGCGTGATCTACACGGATGTGTTCCAGTTCATCATGCTGATTCTGTTTGTCTATATCCTGATTCCCGGCGCATCGCTCGTGAAACTCGGCGGACCGGCCGCCTTTTTCCGCAATCTCGCGCCGGAGCTGGCAACTCCCTATGTCGATGGCAATATCATCGGAGACATTATTACATATTTTGTGTTTACGCTGGCGGGTGCGGAAATGTGGCAGCGCGCCTTTGCTGCAAAGAGTCAGAAGGCGGCAAAGAAGGGCCTGTTCCTCGGCACCTTCGTGTACGGTCTCACCATCCCTCTCGTCTGGTTTATGGGAGTGGTCGCGCATCAGCTTGTCAGCGGAGATAAGATTGCCATGTACGGCACTACCGATGCCGTCGTTCCGGCTCTTGCCATTGAGATTCTGCCGATTGGGCTTACGGGGCTTGCTCTTGCAGGCATTCTTTCGGTTATCATGTCCACGGCGGACAGCTATCTGATCGTGTCCGTGCAGAGCTGTGTGCATGATGTTTACAAATCATTCAAGCCGGATGTCCCGGAGAAAAAGGAATTGATTCTGACCCGCGTCTTTGCGGTCATCATGCCGCTGGGCGCATTGCTTATCGCGCTATATATCAAAAACGCCTATAATATTCTCATGTTTGCATGGAGCTTTTACGCTGCGGCAGCCGGACTTCCTGCGTTTGCCGCACTCTATTGGAAGAAAGCTACCACGGCAGGGATCCTCTCCGGAATGGTTGTGGGCTTTACGGTCTGCATCGGCTGGAAACTGGCGGGGCAGCCCCTTGGTCTCGGTGCAACGGTTCCTGGAGCACTTGCCTGTGCTGCGGCGCTGGTCATTGTAAGTCTTGCCACCTATAAGCGTTCACCGACGCCGTTCTTGAATCCGCATGCCGAAGCGGTCAAGTGATTTTCTGTTTACGAAAATCACTTTGGCATCAGGAGATGTGAATGAATTGAGGGCAACGGGAGACTTTCCGTTGCCCTCTGTTTTTTTGGAAAGGACAAAATGTCTCACGAAATGGCAGACTAAATGGCAGGGTTTGCGCCGATGACACGAAAAAGACGCTGTGGTATAATCGTATCGTCCCCCAATGGGTCGTGAAACCCGGCATGAATGCCGAATACTGCCCAAAGGAGTGCTGAGTATGAAATATTGTCCCTATTGCGGCGCCGATTTTGCAGATGGCGCCGCTTCTTTCTGCATGGAGTGCGGAAAGAGTCTGCCGACTGCGGAAGGTGGTCAGAAAAAGCCAAAAGAGAAGCCCGTAAAGTCACAAAAGCGTATGGGAAAGAAGCGCAAGTACCCGTCCCCAAAGCCACAGAAAAAGCATGAAAAGCCTGTCGGCGAACACGTGGGAGGAGCTTTTCATCCAAAGGAAGATGGATATGACGGCTACTATGACGATGTTCTGCCTTCAGATGCAGGAAAACTGAAAGAGGGGCCTGACATGGAATTGGTGAAGAAGGTTTCCGCCGTGGCGGGAGTCATGCTGCTGATTGTTATTCTGTGCGTTGTCGCAATGTATTTGTTGTGAGTGCTGTAATTCGCGCCGCCTTGCCGTGTAATATGGGAAAAGGACAGACAAGGAGTGAGCAAAATGAAATATATATCCAAAGGTATGGTAATCAGAGCCTCCACAGAGGATCTTCTGTTCGTGACCCGCTGCGGCGTAGATTTTCAGCTGACCGGGGAACAGGCTGCGCTCTGGCTTAACGGCAGATTTGGGTTTGCAAAAAACCGCGAGAATGTGCCGGAGGTAAAAGCCCTGCAGCAGCTTAAACGTCAGGGGCTTGTTGAAATTACAGAAGGTGATGAGCCCGTTTTTGAGTATCGTGCATTGACGCAGTGCGTTCTGACGCCTGCGAAGCCGCAAGGAGTTCGTGCGATTCTAAGCGCACGCCAAAAAGAACTGCTGCTATGGCTGACAGAAGCCGGACTTCGGCTCACCACGGCAGAACTGGTATTCCTGACAGAACATCATGTAGCACCGCAAATAAACCTGTTGGGGGATAGAAACAGGCAGAACCTGACGGAAACAATCTATACGCAGGAAACCATTTTTGATAACATTCTGGAAGCCCAAATGGAACACGCCGCAGTGCGGGATGAGGTCGTTTCCGCATTGCTCAGGCTACTGAAGAAAAAGAGAATCCTTCTGCTGTGAGGTGCGTAATGAGAGAAAAATTCGAAAAAATCCCACCGCCGCTGCAAAAACAGATTATAATGAGATGTGGAGCCGCGCTGGTAAGCCTTTTATTGATGGTGGTGTCTCTGTTGTTGGAGGGCAACCTTTATCTGTCTCTTTCCGTCCTGCTCTTTTTCGCCTTTTATGGGTTCAGTGCATTGCAACTGCTGTATAGCGCAGTCACCGATCAAATAGTGGTAATTCGTGGTCACTGTACCGGGCTGGAAAAAACTCCGATGCGCCGCCGCATCAAAACGCTCTATCTGTGGTCAGACCCACATACAGTGAAAATACAGATCGCCGGAAAACTTCGAAATGTTGATGAGGGCGACATCATCACGGTATATACGGCAACCGGCACACCGGTATATGAAAACGAAGGCTGCCAACAGCTTAGCACATATTTGGCAATCGATATTTTGAAAGGAAGAGGATCAAAATGACAAAAGGCGATGAGATCCGCGGATTAGTCAGGGAAATAGAGAACAGAGTCGAAGCGGGTATCCTGCCGGATGGGAACTGTATATTCGACCCGCTTCGAGTGAGGCTTGCGTTGGAGTTGGTTCTGTCTGTGCTGGAGCAAGGTACCCCGGTGAAAACAGCGAAGAGACCGGCGAAAACAGCGGAAAGCAATTGACTGTCATATGAGAACCTGCTATAATACAATCATAAGTATCAAGGTTTCCTGCGCGGAACACCAGAGTATTCAAGTTATAAAGTGTCAATTAACACATTCGTGTTGGTTGGCACTTTTTTTGTTTCTCGGTTTCTTCCCTAAATGGGTTGAAATAAATCATGTTATAGCAGGCAGCACCTGCAAGAAAGGAGCATCTTATGTTCAAGGTAATCGCAACTGATGTCGTCATCTCCAAGGGATATGACGGCGCCCCGGCTCTCAAATTCTCCGAAAACGGGGAGAGCGTCCGGTTCCGCATCGGCAAAAAGGTGTACGACACCCGCGCCGAAAACAACACCCGATGGGTAAACCTCTCTGTAAAAGCCTTTGGCCCGGTATGTGAGCGCATCAAAAAGATGCAGCTTAAAGAGAGCTCGTTCATCAATATTCTCGGCCGCCTGGACGAGGATGTTTGGGAGGACAGCACGACGCATGAAAAAAGAAGCGCCATGGTGGTCATTCTGGATGAGATTGAGTATTGCTCCTCCGGCGGCGGAAAGCAGAAGACCGAGGAAGCTGGGGAACAGCCCAGAGCGGCTGCCGCACCCGCAAAGTCTGCCTCCAACGGAGAGATGCCCGGTAATTTCACCGGCTTTGAACCCTTCGGCGGCGTAAATTCGTTCTTCGACGAATAATCAATCGAAGAACTACAAATGGATCGGGCGCATTAAAACGCACATGAGCATCTATGTGGACTCATGTGCGTTTTTTGCGTTCAGAAAGGACAATATATGCAAAACAAAGAATTCAAGCGCCACATCGCCTATGAGGTTTTGACCATACTGGGGACATTGGCTCTGCTGCTGTTTGTTTGCAGGCTTTGGCCGATTCTCTTATTGGTGATACTCGGTATTTTTATCGCCGCCATGCGACTGCTCTTTCTCTCTGCCAGAAAAGTGGAGAATATCCCGCCTCTGCTTCCGGCTGCTCGCCCAGAACCTACGGATCAGGATATCCGGGACATGGCGTTCGGCTCAATGCAGCGGCGGATTACAGAGCTGGTCACGGCCGATTTCCCCAACGCCAGATGGGTATGGAAGACGCCTAATGCCATGCGCAATATTGCGACAGGCAACGAGGTGCGAATCCTGCTCAACCATGCCGGCGGATACCGTGAAGCGATCGTTGTGATTCGCGGCCTTCAAGTGTGCAGCCTGACCTACCCGCACGCGGAAGAAGTCAAGATGCCGGAAACGGAAAATGATGAGACGGGCGCAGAGGAAAACGAGGATGACACTCCGCAGAAGGTCGATCCCCCGGAGAATTATGAGTATCTGGCTTTTGAATGGGTGGACGCCCATGTTATGGAACTCAATGAGCGGTGCAACGAAAGCATCGCGCAAGGGCTATCCATGCTGGAAATAACGGCGGCAGAACTGCCTGCACGAGAAAGCTGGCCGGACATCTGCCGGGAGCTGGAACGAAACGGCATGGAGAACTGCTGCTGTACAGATACCGGTATTACCATTGATTTCACGCAGTGACACTGCAGAAAGGAATGACGCGATATGAGCGTATCAATCAACAATCTGTTCAACTACTCCCGTTCGCTGCCCGTCCCCTTTGATACCATGACAAATAAGAAGGTCAAGGTGGCATCCATGTACGGGGCAAAGACGGAATCAACGCTATGTGGTTCTGTGATCAAGGCAGTCCACGCCATGTGCCGGTGCATGAACGGCACCGGAGAAGGTGCGGTCGGCCAGATCGATACAAACAAAAGCGTGGCGGAGTATAAATCCTCCGTCGGTCCGGATGCCTATCATCTTGTGGTGTTCGATGCAGCCTCCGGCAGCGCTTTGGCAAGCGTTTACGACAAAAACACCGAGCTCATCGAGCAGTACGTGGCGCATCCGAGCCAGCGGGACGGCGCGGCAATCTTCTTTGCCCTAATGCCGTTCCTGATGTCAGATGCGGAGTTTGATGAAACCTTTCAGGAGTACTACGACCAGTTCATTGCCGGATACCCGGATATGGCAAAGGCGACCGAAAGCATGGCAATCCTCTGCGACAATGCCTACCGCAGAATCAAGGACGATACCTGCCCGGCGCATATCAATATCACAGTGGACAAGTCCGGAAACCTGATGCGGGTCTCTCAAGGTCAGCTGGATTCCGGATCCTTTGTGCCCACCAGCGTCACAGCCGGAGAATTCACGATCTTTGCCAAGACCGGACCGGCCGTTATCAAAAAAGCCGGCGTCGTGGTGGAGCATACGGATTTCGTCGGCAAGTATCCCCTGACGCCGGGACGCACCTTGAGCGCGTTGGAGCTGAGCCTGATTCCGAAACTCCCGGAATGGTATATCATTCCGCCGGAAGTGGTGGATATTTGCAAGCATGCGCAGAAAACCACCGGGCGGCCCATGCAGATGCGAAACTTCCTATTGCGCGGGCCTGCCGGTACCGGCAAGACCATGGGCGCAAAAGCCATTGCCGCCGGACTGGGGCTGCCATACATGAAGTATACCTGCTCTGCCAACACAGAAATATTTGATTTCACCGGCATGATCTTCCCTGAAACGGACGCAGTGTCCACCGGTAGCTCGGAGCTTGACCGTGAGCGCGAGATCCTCAAGTCCATGGGAGGTATCAGCTATGCCAATGTAGCTAAGCTTCTGCGCCTTCCGGACTTGGATGATATGGACTACGATCCTGCCGGCGTCTATCAGGCTCTGACAGGCGTGGAAAATCTGGCGGCTACCGTGCAGGACTGCATGAGCGTTGTGCTGGAAAAGGTCACGGAAAAGGTACAGGCTCTTAGCAAGCGTGCTGAAAACCGTCAAAGCTCCGGCCAGAACTATACTTATGTGGAGACGGATTTTGTGAAAGCGTTAAAACACGGGTATTTAGTCGAGGTTCAGGAGCCATCCACGATCATTCAGCCGGGTGTGCTGGTGGGCCTTAACTCTCTTCTGGAGCAGGAGGGGTCTATCACTCTTCCGACCGGCGAGATCATTCGCAGGCATCCTGATACGGTCGTCATTGTGACGACCAATGTCAGTTACGAAGGTTGTCGGCAGATGAACCAGTCGGTGGTGGACAGAATGAGTCTGGTCAAGGACATTGAACTGCCGGAGCCCGAGGTTATGGTACAGCGAGCCATGGCCGTGACCGGATGTGCCGACGAATACCTGGTATCCCAGATGGTGCAGGTGGTCAACGACATGGCCGATTACTGCCGCAAAAACAGTATCACCGACGGTGCCTGCGGAATGCGCAGCCTGATCGATTGGGTCATCAGTGCAGAGATCTCCGGCGACCCTTATCTGTCGGCAAAGTATACGGTCATCAGCAAAGCCACTGCCGACGAGGAAGACCGGGAAGCCCTGATTACAACCATTCTGGACCCTATGTTTGCCCCAAAGCGGAAGCGAACATCGGCATAAGTCCGGAAGAAAGGAGGACGACTCTATATGGCAAGAGTGAATCATAAGCGGGTTAAACAGCTGCTCAATGAAAAACGCAGCAGAATCACAGACCGGCAATTCTTCACGTCCCGCATCCTTGCGGGACATTTTGAAGATATGGCCATGGCACAGACGCGGCGGTATAAATACAACCGCCGCATCCATGTGGCCATCAGCTGGAGTCCGAAGTCCGGTGAAGTGGCATGCACCAATAACCTGTCGGTGCTGATCAATGCGGGGCATAGGCTGGTGACCCAAAACAGGGGGCGGGAGAACCGCTATGAGATCGTTTGCGGACTGTTTGCCCACGAACTTGGGCATTGTCTATACACGGACTTTCTTGCGGGCCAGACCTACAACAACTACCTCAGCCGGGAGAAATGGTACCCGGAGCCGCCTGTTTACAAGCTGCCCAAAGACACTGTAAGCGAACGAGCGCTGTGGGAGTATGTAAGGCTGGAGCCGCGGAACAATGAGATGCTTCGCTATGTCGCGCACCATATTTCCAATGTCATTGAGGACGCCTATATCGAAAATCGGATACTCGCTCAATTCCGCGGCACGCTGGGCAACTGCCTGGAAGCGTTACGGGAGCAGCAGTATGAGAGCATTCCGACGGTAACGGAGCTTATCGAGAAAGAGGATGACGGGAACTGCCATATCTTTGAGAGCATCCTGCAGATCATGCTGTCGTATGTGAAGTTCGGTGAAATCAAGTACGGAGATGCTCCCCTCAGCGATGAGCGCATTCAGGTCGTGTTCAAACTGATTCACGATCTGGACGCCGCCATTGTCAATCCCTCCGGAAAAGAACGGCTCAAGGTCGTCAATCTCATACTGGTTCGCTGCTGGGACTATATCGAGGATTTCCTGGAGATCTGCAAAAAGCGCCAGGAGGAGGCCAAGGCGTCCGGTTCCACAGAGTCGCTGGCCGAGACCATCGCGCAGATTCTGCAGGCAATGGCCGGAAGCTCTGTGTCCGGCGAGGGCAGCAGCACACCGATCCCCGAAGTGGGTGCGGTCTGTGTGGCAGCCGGAGCTGGGAAACGGGCGCAGACGGCAGCTCAGGCAGAAAAAAGCGAGTCTGAAGGAAGCAGCGGCTCTGAAGAGCCCGAGCCCCAGACTGACCCCGAATCCGAGCGTTCTTCTGCCGGGATCTCCCAGACCGAAAATCCGGCGGAAGAAGGCGCAATTCCCGGAGATATGGAAGGCGCTTCCGGTGGGAAGCAGGCAGTATCAGCGGAAGAAGACGGACGCATCCCCTATCAGCAGACAGATCGTGTTTCCGAAGGCAGCGGAGGGGCGACCAAGCACAACGATGCATATGAGCGTGAACGCTATGACCATGCAGCGGAGGACATTGAGCGCCTGCTGGACAAGATGGCGGAGAAGGCCGCCTGCGAGCAGCTGGAGAATGAACGGACACGGGAACTCAACGATGTGGCCCAGAATGTTTATCATTGTGCGGTTGTCTTTTTCCTTTGCATATACCTGCTCTTCAACGATGTTCAGCAGACGCTTCTGCTTGTTGTAGAGCATAAGGGTGTTGTCTATCCTGCGGTGTATGGGGTAGCTCTGATAGGGACGCTGGATATAGTCCGTAACGCCCAGATCATATGCTTTCTTTATAAACGAAAAATCGCCCTCTGCGGATATCATTATAACGGGAATGGAGTCTATCCACTTGTACCTGTTCATAAGAGCAAGCACCTCAAAGCCGTCCATTTCGGGCATTACGATATCCAGCAGCACCAGATCTATCTCATTCTCATGAGCCTTGATAGCTGCGATGGCTTCCTTTCCGTCGGCAGCTTCTATGGTGTCATAATCGTCTTTGAGTATCTCAGCAAGCATTTCACGGTTCATTTCGGAATCGTCCACGATAAGTATAGTTGACCTGTTCTTTTGTTCTGTGTTCATGTTACCCTCCCATATGTTTATTTAAAAAGGGATATCATACAGTCACATGAATATGTATCTGTATCACAGCCGTTATTCAAAATGTCTCAGTCTGACTGAATGTTCATAGACGAACACATTTGTAAAAATACGTATATCTCGGAACATTTTGATAAGGTTGCTTCATAATATTGTCAGCGGTCTGCGGCAAGCGTTAAACGTTTTCGTATATACGCTTCGGCATAATACTAATCTTCAATCAACCTACAGACAAATCCTCGGCTGAAATAAGCCCATTCTTCGTCAAGCTCCCTTGCCGGGCG
>OLOX01003973.1_pt1 | contig 10597 bp, 10 predicted proteins | sample 1672091 | NCBI WGS metagenome assembly OLOX01 (sample SAMEA3136644, study PRJEB25190) | human gut metagenome | reverse complement strand
CGGTCAGCTTGGTCGTGCCGTCGTTGACGTGGATATACGCCACGCCCTTCTGGGCGGTGACGACGGAGGCGTTGTTGACCGCATCATAATCCACGGCGAAGCCGATCGCCTCGCCGAGGTCGCGGAGCTTGAAGTAGTTGTTGCCGCCGAGGTTATACGCCTTGGCGTCGACAGCCTTGCCGTCCACGGTCAGCTTCCATGCGCTCTCGACGCAGGTCGCGGACTTGTCCTCGCCGACGGTGAGCTCGCCGCCGACAGCGGTGTAAGCCTTGCCGGTGGTGATCTCGACGATGCGCGCATCGCCGTTCACGGCGACCTCGAACTGATAGTCCGTGCCGCTCAGCAGCGCGGCGAGGTCGCGCAGCTTGAAGTAGTTGTAGGCGTCGATGTTGTACTTTTCGCAGGTGCTGTTCGCGCCGTTGACGTAGAGCGTCTGGGCGGAAACGACTGCCTTCGCGCCGGTGTCCGCCGCGAAAGCGCAGGTCATCATGCCGAGCGTCATCACGAGCGCCAGCGCGATGCACAGCAGTTTTTTGCCGGTGTTTTTCAAGGTTATTTCCTCTCCTTCATAAAAATAACCAAGCACGTTCGGTTTTGGTGCGTCCCCTCGGAATCTTCGCGCTTCCCCCGACTGCTTGGCATGTACATTATACAAGAAACAGCTAAATTTTCAATCCGAATTTGTGCTACTTTTCCATTTTCAGCGCTTTTGACAGACTTTTTGCGCCAATTTTGGCGTTGTGTACAAATTGTGTCACAAATAAAAATTCAGACTGCATCCAGATGGATGCAGTCTGTGTAATCGTTTGCTTATGGCCGCAGCAGCAGTCCCGCCTCCATGTCCGCCTTCGCCTGCTCGCGGAGGACGGCGTGGAGCTTTTTTCCGGTCGCGTTGGTCGGCAGGGCGTCTACGATGCGGAAATATCGGGGGCATTTATAGTCGGAAACGTCGTCGCTCTCGATGCACCAGCGGTTTAAGTCCTGCACCGTGAGCGCGCCGTCCGCCGCGACGACGTAAGCCGCGGGGGTCTCGCCGCGGGAGGGGTCCGGCACGCCGACGACCATGCCCACAACCCCCAGCAAGTCGCCGCCGATCACGATGGCCACCAGCACCCACAGGGCCGATACGCCGATGGACTTGCCCAAAATTTTGGGGCCGATGATATTGCCGTCCACCTGCTGGATGGCAATAATCAGAATCAGGAACTTGAGAGCATCAAACGGGTTGACGAACACCAGAATCAGCAAACAGGGGATTGCACCGATGAAGGGGCCAAACACCGGGATGATGTTGGTAATGCCAACCACGACCGCGATCAGCGGGGCAAACTCGATGCCAAAAATGGTGCAGCAGACAAAAGTCAGCACGCCAATGATGGCAGAATCAATGATTTTGCCGCCAAAAAAGCCTTCAAAATTGTTGTTGGCAAAGCTGCAGGTTTCCAGCACGGTATCTGCAATATACGGCGGGAAAAACGCGTGCACCATGGTGCGCAGCTGGCGCAGCAGCTTGTCTTTTTCGGCCAGCATGTACACGCTGGAAGCCAGTGCAGTAAAAATATCCACCACGTTGGATGCCACACCGGAAACATACGCCATGATCTGCGGTGCCGAGGATTTGAGCACTTCAGTCAGGCTGTTCATCATGCTTTCGTAATTATCCAGCATTTCGGTTGCCCGGCTCAAATCAAGGCCATAACGGTTTTGCAGCATATCCAGCAGGTTCTGCACATTGGATATGTACAGCGGCAGGTTGGTGAACAACATGGTAATGCTGGAAACGACCTGCGGCACCACCATGGAAAACAACAGCGTAATAATCAGCGCCGCAACAATATAGGCAATCAGGATCGAAAGCCAGCGCAGCTTGGGGTTCTCTTTCATCACATACCGCTGCACCGGGCGCACAATGCAGTCCAGCACATAGGCGATCACAATGCCGCTGGCAAAGGGGGCCACAACATCCAAGAACTTGGCAATGCCGCCGGCAAACACATTCAGGTGCCCCAGCATCAGGTACAGCGCAATGCTGATGGCAATGATCGCCAGCCAGTCAAAAACCGTTTCCGGTTTTTTGTGCATCCAAATATGGTCGTTCTGCTCGTTCATACACATTCTCCTGACATAAGGGGCTCTGCCAGCCTGCAAAAACTGTTCTGCCCCTACTTGACCGCCACCGGCGGCACAAACTCTTACAGTTAATTGTAACATCTAACGGCGGCTTTTCAAGGGGCAAAATCTTAACATTATGCAAACAGTGTGGTGAAATATGTTGCACTGGTTCCGCGCTATGTTTCCCCGCCCGGTTTTGTTTTTTCCCCATCCGGTTCCCTGGGCAGGGCCGCTTTGGCAAGGTTGGCCGCCACCCCCAGTACCGGCACCCCGATGACCATGCCCGGAATGCCGAACAGTCCGCCGCCCACCACAATAGCCGCCAGCACCCACAGGCCGGAAATGCCCGTGGCGCTGCCCAGAATGCGCGGCGCAATAAAGTTTCCGTCCACCTGCTGCACCACCAGAACAATGACCAAAAATTCCAGTGCATGCACCGGCTGGCCGCTGAACAGCAGCAGCGCTGCCCCCGGCACCGCCCCCAGGTAGGGCCCCAGCATGGGCACAATGTTGGTAACCGCCACCACCACACTGATCAGCGGTGCATACGGGATGCCGAATAACAGCATCAGCACAAACGTTTCGCCCCCAACCAGCACGGCGTCCGCCAGCTGCCCGCCAATGTAGCCGCTGAACGTTTTGTTGGCCATGGCAAACACGCCCAGCACGCTGCCCGCTGCGCGCGGCGGCAGGGCTGCGCGCAGGGCAAGGCGGGCGGTATGCAGCAGTTCCGCCTTGCCGCACAGCAGGTACACCGAGGCCGCCAGCGCCAAAAAGCCATCCACCACCTGCCCCGCCGCCCCCATGGCCGCCTGGGCCAGCTGCGGGGCCAGACCGGAAAGGAAACTTTCCACGCTGCTGCCGGAATCCAGCAGCAGGGTGCTCAGGCTGGTGGTATCCACCCCATAGTTTGCCTGCACCAGTTCCAGCAGGGCCTGCGCGTTTTCCAGGCAGCCGGGCAGCGCCGCGGCAAAGCTGCCCACGCTTTGCACCAGCTGCGGTACAACCAGCCCCACCAGTGCCGCAACTATGCCAAAAAGTGCCAGATACGCCAGCAGGATACCCGGCCCGCGCCGCCCTCCGAACAGGTGGATGGCAAACCAGCGGGCAGGGATATCCAGCACATAGGCCAGCGCCAAACCGCCCGCAAATGGCGTTGCCAGCCCCAGCAGCACCCGCAACGCAGCCGCGATGGCGGGCAGATACCACACCGCAGCCAGCAGCGCGGCAGCCACCGCAAACAGCAGTAGCCAATCCTGCATCGTTTCGGGCTTTCGGTTGTACCAGCGCTTCATGGGCTTCTCCTTATTACCGTGTCAGCGGGCCATCCCAGCAGTTGATAGAGCCAAGGTCGTACACCTGCCGCCCCGCCTGGGCCAGCAGCTCCGCCGCTATGGCGCTGCGCTGCCCGCTGCGGCAGCAGACAATGACCGGGTGGCCGTTGGACGGCAGGTTCGGCAACTCCTCTTCCAGCCGATCCAACGGAACATTGCGCGCACTGGGGATATGCCCCGCGGCATACTCCGCCGGGGTGCGCACATCCCACAAAATGCCCCGCTGCTGCATCAGCTGCCGGGCCTGCGCCGGGGTAATGCGGTTTTGGTTTCTCATACAGTTTGCCCCCTTTGTTCAAATTCAAAGCAAATTGTATGTGCCGGGCAAAAAGTTTATGATATAATAAAAACCTGTTTATGATGTTTATATTCTAAACATCCCGCAATTTTTATCTGAAAGTGGTGTCCGGCATGAAAGTTCTCATCAGCACCTGCCTGCTTGGCGTTGCGTGCAAATATTCCGGCGGCGATAACGCCCGCCCGGCCCTGGTAGCGGCTTTGCAGGCTGCCGGGCATGAGCTGGTGCCCGTCTGCCCCGAAGTGTACGGCGGCTTACCCACACCGCGCACGCCTGCGGAGCGCATCGGTTTCCGCGTGGTGACGGCTGCCGGGGCCGACGTGACCGCCCAGTACCGCAAAGGTGCCGAAATTGCCCTGCAGCTGGCAAGGTTGACGGGCTGCCGGGTAGCCGTGCTGAAAGCCAACAGCCCCAGTTGCGGCCACGGCACGGTTTATGACGGCACTTTCAGCGGCAAAAAAATTCCCGGCAGCGGTGTAGCCGCCGAGCTGCTGGAACAAAACGGAATTGCCGTTTATACGGACGAGGACTGTGCCGCGGCACTGCCCTTCTAACGGTCACGAATCACGATGATACGAGGTGAATGAAGATATGGCAACAAATACACCATTCGGCCAGCGCCTTGGCCTTGTGCTGGAAGGCGGTGCCATGCGCGGCATTTACACCGCCGGTGTGCTGGATGTTTTCCTGGAAGCCGGTATCATGCCGGACGTTGTGGTGGGGGTTTCGGCCGGTGCGCTGCACGGGTGCAGCTATGTAGCCGGGCAAAAAGGGCGCAGCATCCGCTATTACCGCAAATACCGCAGTGATAAGCACTTTATGGGCCTGTATTCCCTGCTGACCACCGGCGATGTGGTGGGCACCAAGTTCTGCTATGAGGATATCCCCTTGCGGTTGGATCCCTTTGACGAAGCTGCTTTTGAAAAAGCCCCCGTTGATTTTTATGTCACCGTAACCAATGTGCGCACCGGCAAGCCGGAGTATATCCTGTGCGACGAGCTGAAAGTTGGCAGCAAGATGGATGTGATTCGCGCGGGAGCGTCCATGCCGCTGTGCTCCAAAATGGTAGAGTGGAACGGCAATCTCTATCTGGATGGCGGCGTGAGCGACAGCATCCCCTATGCCAAAATGAAAGATTTCGGCTGCCGCAAAAGCATTGTAGTGCTGACCCAGCCCGCCGGATACCTGAAACAGCCCGCCGCCATGGCCCCGTTTGAAGCTATGTACCGCAAGTATCCCGCCTTTGTGGAGGCCATGCGCGGCCGCGACCAGATGTACAACGCCGAAGTGTGCGCTGTAGAACAGGCCGCCAAACAGGGCGATGTTTTTTTGATTCGCCCCAGCAAGTTACTGCATGTTGGCCGTATGGAACACGACATCGAAGTTCTGAATGCACAATATGAGCTCGGCCGCCAGGATGCCCGAAACCAGATGGATGCGATGAGGGAATGGATTGAGAGGTAGGAGTTTTTTGGGCCGCAGATGCCAAAAAGTTCTGTCTGAATATTAAAACAAAAATGTAGGGAACGGTCTTAACCGTTCCGTTGCCTTGAAACCGTATCCCATTATGGGTAATAATTTCAGGGTTTCGGAACGGTCAAAACCGTTCCCTACAATTATTTCATAGGCTTGCGGCGGACATTTAAACCGCCGTTTAACTCCTAACTCCTAATTGAGCTTAGCTTTCCTTAATCGCTGCCACGGTTGCGGCGAGGTTTTGCATTTCGGAGGGGACGATGATCTTGGTGGCCTGGCCGTCAGCCACTTTTTCCATGGCTTCCATGCTGCGCAGGGCAAGCATGTTCTGGCTGGGGGCGGCTTCGTTGATCAGGCGGATAGAGTCCGCTTTGGCTTTCTGCACCATCAGCAGGGCCTGGGCTTCGCCTTCAGCTTCCCGGATGCGCTGCTGCTTTACGGCTTCGGCGCGCAGGATGGCGCTTTCCTTTTCGCCTTCGGCGCGGGTGATGGCTGCCTGCTTTTCACCTTCCGCCAGCAGGATGGAAGCGCGCTTTTCACGGTCGGCCTTCATCTGCTTTTCCATGGCCTGGCGGATCTCTGCCGGGGGCTCAATATTTTTCAGCTCCACGCGGTTTACCTTAATGCCCCAGCGGTCGGTCGCTTCGTCCAGGCTGGCGGTGATCTTGGTGTTGATCAGATCGCGGCTGGTCAGCGTTTCGTCCAGGGACATAGAACCGATGATATCGCGCAGCGTGGTAGCAGAAAGGTTCTCGATGGCCTGGATGGGGCGGTTGACACCGTAAGCAAACAGCTTGGCATCAAACACCTGGAAGAACACAACGGTATCGATCATCATGGTAACGTTATCGCGGGTGATAACGGGCTGCGGGGGGAAGTCTGCGGCTTCCTCTTTCAGCGAAACTTTGCGGGAGATGCGCTCGACGAAGGGCGTGCGGATGTGCAGGCCCGCACCCCAGGTGTCTTTGTAGACACCGAGCCACTCGGTTACGTAGGCGTTGGATTGGGGCACGATGACGATGCAGCGCGCCAGCACCACCAGAATGATGATAAGAAGAATGGCAAGGATCCAGATCATGGCAGGGTTCCCCTTTCTTTTTGGCTTTTCTTTTGTTTATTCTACGGACGTTGCTTCTGTCACCGGGGTGACCAGCAGAACGGCGCCGTCCACATCGGCTACGCAGATACGCGCGCCCTGCGGGATGGCAACTTCGGCACGGGCCTGCCAATCCAGACCATCGACGCGGACACGACCCGGCATGCCCGGCTCAATGGCCACCAGCACGATGCCCTGTTTGCCGATGGTCAGCGGCGAGCCGTTGGTGACCGGCGGCTTATGCTCTTTCCGGTGGCGGGTCAGCGTAGGCACCATAATGGCCAGCGCAACCGCCGATACCACCGCGAACACCGCCGCCTGGATGCCCAGCGAAGATGTAAAGAAGCTTGCAAACATAGCCGCCGCAGCACCGATGGCGAACCACACCGACACCAGCGCGGTGGTAGCTGTTTCCACGGCGATAAACGCCACGATGGCCACCAGCCAAAGGATCGTATCAAACCACATACAGGCTGCCTCCTTTCCGGCAGAATCATTTGTGAACACTTTAACATGGTAAAGCGCTGCTGTCAAGTCCTGGGGCGAAAAAAGACGAAGCAGAAACAAAAAAAGGCTCCCTCTCAGAGGGGGCCTTTTGCACGCACTTCTACAACGGGGCGCGTTATAAATAGCTCATTTCCTCGCGGCGTTTGCCAGCCAGGTCGGGATTGTCGAGGACGGCCCCGGCACCAAGGGCTACGCAGTCCAGCGGGGCTTCGGCGATGTGCACATCGATGCCGGTCTCATTCTGGATGAGGGTATCCAGCCCGCGCAGCAGCGCGCCACCACCCGAAAGCATAATGCCGCGGTCGATGATGTCACTGGAAAGTTCCGGCGGGGTGCACTCTAGCGTATCCTTGATGGCGTCCACGATGCGCAGCAGGCTTTCGCTCATGGCCTCACGCACTTCCTCAGACCGGATGAGGATATCCTTGGGCAAGCCGTCCACCAGGTTGCGGCCCTTGATCTCCATGCTGGTCTCGGGGTCCTGGGGGCAGGCAGAGCCGATCTCGATCTTGATCTGCTCGGCGGTGCGCTCGCCCACCAGCAGGTTGTACTTGCGCTTGATGAAGGCGATGATGCTCTGGTCCAGCGTGTCGCCCGCACAGCGGACGCTGCGGCTGGACACGATGCCCGACAGGCTGATGACAGCCACCTCGGCCGTGCCGCCGCCGATGTCCACGATCATGCTGCCGATGGCATCGGTGGTGGGCAGGCCCGCACCGATGGCGGCAGCCATAGGCTCCTCGATCACCGTGACTTGGCGTGCGCCCGCCTTGGCAGCAGCCTGGCGCACAGCGCGGCGCTCGACCTCGGTAACGCCGGAGGGCACGCAGATGACCACCCGCGGGTGTGCCAGAATACTGTTGCCGCAGGCCTGGCGGATGAAACTTTGCAGCATGGCGGCGGTAATATCAAAGTCCGCGATGACGCCGTCCTTTAACGGGCGGACTGCCACGATGGACCCCGGTGCGCGGCCGATGACGGCCTTTGCCTCGTGCCCGACGCTGCGGACCCGCAGTTCATCACTGCGCGGGTCCACGGCCACCACGCTGGGTTCCCGCATGATGATGCCGCGGCCTTTCATATACACCAGCGTGTTGGCGGTACCCAGATCAATGCCGATATCCTTGGTAAACATAGCCTGTATTCTCCTGAAAAATGCAGTCAGAGTGTCTTTGAATTTGCCCATGCAGCTCCCACTTTCTTTGGCGGGGCTGTTGGCAAATGTTACGCAAATTCGCGCAAAAGCTGTGCCGCGCGGTGGACCGGCAGCCCCATAATGTTGTAATAGCACCCCTCGATGCCCGCGCACCAGAGGGCAGCATGCCCCTGGATGGCATAGGCCCCGGCCTTGTCATACGGCTCCGGCGTGCGGACGTAGGCGCGCAGGTCGTCCTCGACGATGGGCGAGAAATGCACCAGCGTTGTCTCCACGGTAGCAGCCGCGCGGCCGCCCTTGCAGATGCAGACGCCGGTGTGTACCTTGTGGGTGCGGCCGGAGAGTGCCCGCAGCATGCGCAGGGCGTCGACTTCATCCTGGGGTTTCCCGAACACCTCACCGCCGCAGTCCACCACGGTATCAAAGCCGAGGACAGTATCCGCCGGGTGCAGTTTGGCCACAGCGCGGGCCTTGGCGGAAGCCAGGCTCTGCGCCAGGTGGGCCGGGGTATCGGCGGCGATCTTACCCTCGTCCACATCGCTGGTGATGACGGTATAGTCCGGTGTGATGAGTGCCATCAGTTCGCGGCGGCGCGGGCTGCCGGATGCCAGGATCAATGCCATAGCAGGGTGTCCTTTCGTGTTTGATTATAGCCGGGGCGGGGTGTCGAAGTCTGTTCGTTCCGCTCGAGGCTGGAAAATTTTGGAAATTCCGTTTTGCGGGTGTCTGCGGGTTATGTTCCGCCAGGGTTACTTGCCGGTGGAGCCAAAGCCACCGATGCCGCGGTCAGTATCGGAGAGTTCCTCGGCCGCCGCAAACCCGGCCTGCCAGACGGGGGCGATGCACAGCTGGGCCACGCGCTCGCCGGGCTGGATGGTGTAGGCGGTGTCCGACAGGTTGACCATCGGCACACGGAGTTCGCCGCGGTAGTCACTGTCGATGACGCCGACGCCGTTGGCCATGCACAGGCCGTGCTTGATGGACAGGCCGCTGCGGGCGTACACCAGCGCCACGCAGGAGGCATCGGGCAGTTCAATGGCAAGGCCCGTGGGCACCAGCGTGCGCTGCATGGGGGCCAGGGTCAGCGGCTCATCCAGCACAGCGCACAGGTCAGCCGCCGCCGCGCCGGGGGTAGCGTAGGCGGGCACCTGGGCGCGGGGGTCCAGCTTTTTATATTTTACGGTAGGATTCATGGTCGTCTCCTAAACATCAGTTATTGGTATAGTATAGTCCACGGGTGAACTCGCTGTCAAAGGGTTGGGCGGCAAAAAGCTCTGCCAAAATCTGGGCCGTGCGCTGCGGGGTCTCGGTGGTAAAGGCGGCAACGACCGTATCCACCGGCATCTCCCGCAGGCGGTCGCCCATGTAGAGCGGCACCGGGTTGTATACTGTGCGGATGCCCGCCCCGCCGGGGGCCGAGCAGGTCACGGTAAAGTCACGCCCCTTGCGGTCCCGCAGGGTGCCGCCGCTGCGGCAGGAAGCGCAGTCATGCACATTGCGCAGCGGGCAGGCGCGGGTCAGCATCAGCGGAAGGTGGCCGTAGCAGAGGGCCGCGGTAGGTACACCGGGGGCCACCGCCTGCATGGCGGTCAGGGCCGTTTCCGGCTGCAGAAGCATGCCCTGCAGGCCCAGGGACGTATAGCGGGCGGCGCTCATCGGGTTGGTGATGTTCAGGCCCAGGCCGCCATAGAGGGTCCAGCCGTCGGTATAGCGCAGCTGGGCGGGGTTGTTGACCACCGCCCCGGCGAAACCGGCGTCTTTCAACGCGGCCAGACGGGCGGCGGTCTTTGCCTCCAGCTTGCCAAACATGACGCGGGGCAGTTCCAGCAGGGTCTTGCCGCGCCATTCGGCGGGGATGCTGTCGGCTTCAGTGATGGGGAATACCAGCCACTGCAGCTTTTCTACAGAGTCCGCCGGGCACTGGGCCGTGCGGGCAAAGCGGGCCGCCAGCTCCGGGATGTGACCTACGCTGTGGGCCGGATAGACGGGCATCTCAAAGGGATGGATGGCGTGGGGCTGTACAACACCGCGCTTTTCCAGCAGCTTGTCCAGCGCCTCGCGGCGCATCTCGTTCCAGGCGGAACCGGGCAGAAAGCCCAGGTCCCCCTCCCCTGCGTCCACCGTGATACCGGCGGCCGCAAAGGGGGTGCCGCCGGTCTTGTTCAGCGCACGCTCAATGCCGGGCAGCGGGTCCTTCTGGGCGGGCTGCGGCTCGTCAGCGCTGTAAACGTTGACCCTGTTGCCCGCATCATCGGCGGCGGTCAGCTTGATGCCGCCATCCTCGACGCCTCCGCTGACGGTATACTGTACCGGCACCCGCTGCAGCTCACGGCGGAACAGCTCGCGGGCTTTGGGCGTGGCGGCGCGGGTGGCCGCAGCGTCAGCCTCGGTGCGGACGCCGAACATCCTGCCGTCGTTATGGTTGGTCAGGTAGCCATCGGTGAAGCCGGACCGGGAGAAGATGTCCCGCACCAGCTTTTCATCATAGGGCTGGCCCTCCCGCACGGCGCGGCAGGCGGCCACCGCGGCGGCGGCGTATTCGGGCGTGCGCAGACGGCCCTCGATCTTGGCGCTGACCACACCGGCGTCCATCAGTTCCCGGATGTGGGGAATATAAT
>OLOX01003964.1_pt1 | contig 10612 bp, 8 predicted proteins | sample 1672091 | NCBI WGS metagenome assembly OLOX01 (sample SAMEA3136644, study PRJEB25190) | human gut metagenome | reverse complement strand
AAGTTCAGTTCGTCCACGCTGGCGGCCTTTATCAAATCCTCCGGCAGTTCCAGCGGTTTTCCCTCCGGGGCAGAAAAGCCGCCAATGAACAAGTCCTGCTGGTTGTCGGCGGTGATGTGGATTTCCTTTAGGGCTTCCTGTACCTGTTCGGCGGTAGTCGGCAGGGAAAGCCAGTAGCCATGCGGCCCGCCGGTCTGCGCCTCGGCGCGGTTATCAAGAAAAATAGAAAATACTTCGTTCACGGGTTCCCTCCTTTCCGGGGTGGCTACGGTCTGCTGCGGCTGTGCGGTTTCTTCCTGCGCGGGAAGCTCTGCGGCTTTTGCCGGTTCCTCCCCCTCAATGGTGTAGCCGGGGAGCAGGCAGCCGTTGACCTTAAAGCAGTCGGCGTATTCCTTGGGGATGGCCGGGGAAATTTCGGTAAAGTAATGGTCGTGGGCTTTGATCCGGCCATTCAGGTACTTGTCCAGTTCTTCCCGGCTGGAAAAGACTTTTCGTTCCTGTCCGGTGATCTTTTCCGTCGGGTTGCCGTGGGGTGCGTTGGTATAAAGGCCCCAGCGGAGCGTCCACGAGTAGGGAACGGATTTTTGGGCGGCGCTGTCATACCGGGTATTCTCGGAAATGGAATAATCCATCTGGTAAACCATGTTGCTGCGGATATGGCGGTATTCGTCCGGGACCTCCCACTGGTTTGCAGTGTGGGTGACGGGAAGCGTCCGGGCATATTCAAGGGCTTTGTCCAGAAGCAGGGTTCTTCCGGCCTGTTCCTCCCATGGGACGCCCAACAAGAAGCTAAAAAGGAGGCCGGACGTCGCGGTGGACTGGTTAACCAGCAGAGAATCAGGGATGCCAAGACAAGCAGCGCTTTAGCAAATAAACTAAATAAAGAGAATAAAGAAACCCCCTCTCTATCTCCCCAAGGGGAGACGGGAAGAAGGAAGGAGGAGATTCTTCTGACTCCACCGGAGTACACGCTCAACAGACAGACGCATAATTACCAAGGCCTGATGGAAGAGCTGGCAAGGCAGAAAGTAACCGACATCCACGATTTGAATGCCATCCTGAGACTGACAGATTTTGGAAAACTGGGAGGGAAAATCTGGAAAATCCTATATGAGTTGAACAGCTCACCCCAACTGAAAGCCCGCATCGTGATGCCCGGAAAGTACATACTGAAATTACTCAGGGGTTAGATTTAATAAAAGAAATATAATACTTATCTTTGCGTTCAAAACAAAACACCCTAATCATTATGAATCTGAAAAAACTATTTTTTGCTTCTGCCCTGCTCTTTGCTGCATGCGGCACTATCCAGGCCCAGGAAGTCATTGCCCACCGTGGTTTCTGGACTACGGACGGCTCGGCCCAGAACTCCCTTGCCGCACTTGTAAAGGCTGATTCTATCCACTGCTACGGCTCCGAGTTCGACGTTTGGCTCACCACAGACAATCAGCTGGTTGTCAATCATGACGCCACCTTTAAAGGCGTGACTATGCAAGATGCCACAGCCAAGGTATGCACCGCCGTACAACTGGACAACGGCGAACAACTCCCTACCCTGCAACAGTATCTGGACAAGGCAAAAAGCCTGAAAACCCGCCTTATCCTCGAACTGAAAGCCCACAAGACTCCCGAACAGGAAACACGAGCCGTAGAGGGTATCGTAAAAATGATAAAGGACAAAGGGCTGGAGGACCGTACGGAATATATCACCTTCTCCCAACATGCCACCAAGGAATTTATCCGTCTGGCACCCAAAGGCACCCCCGTCTACTACCTGACCGGTGACCTTACCCCCAAGGAGCTGAAAGCATGGGGTTGTGCCGGTCCCGACTATCACTTCAGTGTCTTCCAAAAACATCCCGAATGGATAAAGGAATGCCACGACCTCGGCATGAAAGTGAACGCCTGGACCGTAAACGAAGCCAAAGACATGGAATGGCTCATCAGCCAAGGAGTAGATTTCATCACAACCAATGAACCGGTAGTGCTGGAAGAAATTTTAAAGAAAAAATAGCCGCTCCTTATACATTTAGAAACAAAAACCAAACAAACCGCTTCATTATGTCCGCAATGGAGCGGTTTCTTGTTTTCAAAAAGATAGCAATTAGTCTTATAAAAAATCTTTTTTCTTATTTTGAATCAAACTAAACTTTCACATGGATTACAATTTATATAAAAACAAAGCCATATGCTTTTAAATTGAAAGCCTGACAGTAGATATTCTCATTGAATGAAAGTTTCGCTAAAAAATAATAGAAAATAGATATGCTTTACAGTTAATTATAAAACAAAACGTCGTATATTTGCATCGAAATAAAACAAAAGGATATATTAACCAACTGATAAAGGACAAAATGACAAGCGCTATAAAATTCACCAAGATGCACGGTGCCGGAAACGACTACATTTATGTAGATACGACCCAATATCCTATCAGCCATCCGGAAGAACTTGCGAGGGCATGGAGTGCACCGCATACGGGAATTGGAAGTGACGGTCTGGTACTTATCGGTTCTTCGGACAAGGCCGATTTCAGCATGCGGATATTCAATGCCGACGGCTCGGAGGCCCGGATGTGCGGCAATGCAAGCCGCTGCATCGGAAAATATCTTTTTGACTACGGACTGACCTCCAAAACAGAAATCGCACTCGATACACTGTCAGGTATAAGGATGCTAAACCTGCACTTGGCAGACGGAAAGGTCAACTCTGTAACCGTAGACATGGGCATACCTGCCGACGAACCGGCAGACTACGACGGCAAAGGAGCCAAACCGATGAAAGAACAGCCCATCGAAATGGACGGAGAACGATATGTAGGGACCACCGTATCCATGGGAAACCCGCATCTGGTAATCTTTGTCAATGATATTGAAGCCATCGACCTTACAGTCATCGGTCCCAAACTGGAGAATCACCCTCTCTTCCCCGGACGCATCAATGTAGAATTTGCCCAGATATTGGGAGAAGGAAAAATAAGGATGCGTGTCTGGGAACGAGGCTCGGGCATCACCCAAGCCTGCGGAACCGGAGCTTGTGCCACCGCCGTGGCAGCCTTCCTCACCGGACGCGCAGGAAGGGAATCCATCATCATCATGGACGGAGGCTCACTCACCATCCGATGGGACATCGCCACCAGGCATGTACTGATGACGGGAGAAGCCACCAAAGTATTCGACGGCAAAATTGAATTAATTGACTAACCACCAACTATCAACCAAGAAAAGATTATGGCATTAGTAAACGAACATTTTTTAAAGCTACCGGGCAGTTATCTGTTTTCAGACATAGCCAAGAAGGTAAATACTTTCAGGATAACACATCCCAAGCAAGAGGTCATCCGTCTGGGTATCGGAGACGTTACCCGGCCACTGCCACCGGTCTGCATCGAAGCGATGCACAAGGCAGTGGAGGAGATGGCTGACGCACGGACATTCCGTGGATATGGTCCCGAGCAGGGATACGACTTCCTGATAGAAGCCATCCTCAAGCACGATTACCTTCCGCGAGGCATCCATTTCGGTCCTACGGAAATCTTCGTGAACGACGGAGCAAAGAGCGACACGGGAAACATCGGCGACATTCTCCGCCACGACAACAGCGTGGGAGTGACCGACCCGATTTATCCGGTCTATATAGACAGCAACGTGATGTGCGGACGTGCCGGAGTACTAGAGGAAAACGGCCAGTGGAGCAACGTCACCTACATGCCTTGTACCGCCGAGAACGACTTCATCCCGGAGATTCCAGACAAGCGCATCGACATCGTCTACCTCTGCTACCCCAACAACCCCACGGGCACTACCCTGACCAAGCCTGAGCTGAAGAAATGGGTGGACTATGCGCTCGCCAACGACACGCTGATTCTGTTCGATGCCGCCTACGAAGCCTTCATCCGCGAAGATGACGTACCCCACTCCATCTATGAGATAAAGGGAGCGAAGAAATGCGCCATCGAGTTCCGCAGCTTCTCGAAGACTGCCGGATTCACGGGAGTACGCTGCGGCTACACCGTTGTGCCGAAAGAACTCACTGCCGCCACGCTGGAAGGCGAACGCATCCCACTGAACAAGCTCTGGAACCGCCGCCAATCTACCAAGTTCAACGGCACCAGCTACATCACCCAGCGGGCGGCAGAAGCCATCTACACACCGGAGGGACAGCGGCAGATAAAGGAAACGATAGATTATTATATGGACAATGCCCGGACCATGAAGCAGGGCCTTGAAACGGCCGGGCTGAAAGTCTACGGCGGTGTGAACGCTCCTTACATCTGGCTGAAAACGCCCGACGGAACAAGCTCCTGGCGGTTCTTCGAACAGATGCTGTACGAAGCCAATGTAGTGGGCACACCGGGTGTAGGTTTCGGCCCCAGCGGTGAAGGATATATCCGGCTGACGGCCTTCGGCAAGCACGAAGACTGCGTGGAAGCCATGAAGCGCATCCGGAAGTGGCTGAAATAAAAAAACAATTGAATTAGCGAGGTACTTGCTATAATCTAGTCGGACTGATCATCCGGAATTTTTCTAAACTTAAAGGTAAAAAGGTATGAAAACAAGAAGTGTAAAATGGGGAATAATGGCAATGGCGCTGTTATCAATGGCAATGCCTTTCACGGCAAAGGCTCAGGATAAAGTGGAAGCGTCGGCAGGCGTCGACCTCGTAAGCGGTTACGTGTGGCGTGGCCAGGATTTGGGAGGGGTAAGCCTCCAGCCGAGCGCATCCATCGCCTACAAAGGTTTCTCTCTGGGAGCTTGGGGCTCCGTAGGCATCGAGAGTTCGGACACGAAAGAGTTCGACCTCATACTGGGATATTCAACCGGAGGCTTCAGCGTATCGGTGACGGACTACTGGTACAATGTGACCGGAGATGGGGTGACAGCCAAATACTTCCAGTACGGTGCACACAATGCTGCCAACTCACATCTGTTCGAAGCGCAAATCGGCTATGATTTCGGCCCCGTAGCCATAAACTGGTATACCAACTTTGCAGGCGACGACGGTGTTGACAAAGACGGTGACCGTGCTTATTCATCCTACATCTCCGTGGCAGCCCCCTTCACACTGGGCGGTCTGGACTGGACGGCCGAGATAGGCGCTACCCCTTGGGCCACGGACTTCTATGGAGCCAACGGATTTGCCGTATGCGACGTCAGCCTGGGAGTATCAAAAGACATCAAAATCACCGATTCCTTCTCCCTCCCGTTGTTTGCCAAAGCAACCTGGAATCCAAGGTCTGAAGGTGCCTATTTCGTAGTCGGACTAAGCTTCTAAAAGCAAAGAACTATGATTTATACACGCCGAAAGGCAAATAGTAAATCGTAAATTGTCTAATCGTAAATTATTTAAGGTATGAAAAAGATTGAAGCTATTATCCGAAAGACCAAGTTCGAGGACGTGAAGGACGCGCTGCTCGAAGCGGACATCGAATGGTTCTCCTATTATGATGTACGGGGCATCGGGAAATCCAGACAAGCCCGTATCTACCGTGGTGTCATGTACGACACCAGTTCCATCGAACGCATCCTTATCTCCATCGTGGTGCGCGACAAGAATGCGGAAAAGACCGTACAAGCCATCATCAAATCTGCACAAACTGGTGAAATCGGCGACGGACGTATCTTCGTCATCCCCATTGAGGATGCCATACGCATACGTACTGCAGAGAGAGGCGACATCGCACTCTACAATGCCGAACAAGAAAGATAACGGGCAGCTACAAACCACAACCAAGAAAATACAATACAACTAAAAGCAACAAGAAATTATGGATAAACTTATTTTAAGTGAACTGACCAACGGACTGAACACTGTATGGATGCTGCTTGCAGCCATGCTGGTATTCTTCATGCAGCCGGGCTTTGCACTGGTCGAAGCCGGTTTCACCAGAGTAAAAAATACGGCCAATATCCTGATGAAGAACTTCGTTGACTTCATGTTTGGCAGTCTGCTCTACTGGTTCATCGGTTTCGGACTGATGTTCGGTGCAGGCGGATTCATAGGAATGCCCCATTTCTTCGACCTCTCGTTCTACGACGGAGGCGGGCTTCCCACGGAAGGTTTCCTGGTATTCCAGACTGTATTCTGCGCAACGGCTGCCACCATCGTGTCCGGCGCTATGGCAGAACGTACCAAATTCTCCATGTACCTGGTTTACACCATCTTCATCAGTGTGCTGATTTATCCCGTTTCCGGTCACTGGACTTGGGGCGGCGGCTGGCTGATGAACGGTGAGGCAGGTTCCTTCATGATGGAAACATTCGGAACAACTTTCCATGACTTCGCAGGTTCCACCATCGTCCACTCCGTAGGCGGCTGGATTGCCCTGGTAGGTGCGGCCATCCTCGGCCCGCGCATCGGGAAATACGGCAAAGACGGCAAGTCAAGAGCCATTCCGGGACATAACCTCACGATTGCGGCACTGGGTGTATTCATCCTTTGGTTCGGATGGTTCGGCTTCAACCCCGGTTCACAGTTGGCAGCAGCCACTACGGACGATGCAAGGGCCATCTCGCATGTATTCCTCACCACCAATCTGGCAGCCTGCGCAGGCGGTTTCTTTGCATTGGCGGTAAGCTGGATGAAATATGGCAAACCCTCCTTGTCTCTGACACTGAATGGCATTCTCGCCGGATTGGTAGGCATCACGGCCGGTTGTGACATGGTTTCTCCCTTCGGGGCGGTAATCATCGGCACCATCTGCGGCATCCTGATGATTTATTCGGTGGAATTCATCGACCGGACACTGAAAATTGACGACCCCGTAGGGGCCAGTTCCGTACACGGCGTCTGCGGTTTCACGGGAACCATCCTCACCGGACTGTTTTCCACCAGTGAGGGACTGTTTTACGGTGCAGGCTGGAGCTTTCTCGGAGCGCAGGTATTCGGTGCACTCGTAGTAGGCGCATGGGCAGCAGGCATGGGATTCATCATCTTCAAAGGACTCGACAAAATCCACGGCCTCCGCGTTTCCAAACGTGTGGAGGAAGAAGGACTCGACATTTACGAACACGGCGAGTCTGCCTACGGTGCATAATGATTTTATATTTTATTAAACCAACAATTACAACTCTAAGGTATTATGTCAAAATTGAGATTCAGAGTAGTAGAGACGGCGTTCAAGAAGAAACCCGTTGCAGTGGCAGTCCCGGCGGAACGTCCGTCAGAGTATTTTGCCAAGTATGTATTCAACAAGGAGAAGATGTTCCGCTATCTGCCGAGCAAGGTGTATGCCAAACTGACGGATGTGATTGACAACGGAGCTCCGCTGGACCGCAGCATAGCCGACGAGGTTGCCGCAGGTATGAAGAAATGGGCGGTTGAAATGGGGGCGACCCACTATACGCACTGGTTTCATCCGCTGACCGAAGGTACTGCCGAAAAGCACGATGCTTTTGTGGAACACGACGGCAAAGGCGGCGTGATGGAGGAATTCACTGGCAAACTGCTCGTGCAGCAGGAACCGGACGCTTCCAGTTTCCCGAACGGCGGTATCCGCAATACGTTCGAGGCACGTGGCTACTCGGCATGGGACCCCTCCTCCCCGGCATTCATCGTAGACGACACGCTCTGCATCCCGACTATTTTCATCGCCTATACCGGTGAGTCTCTGGACTACAAGGCACCGTTGCTGAAAGCCCTGCGTGCCGTAGACAAGGCTGCCGTCGACGTATGCCACTATTTCAATCCGGAAGTAAAGAAAGTGGTTGCCTATCTGGGCTGGGAGCAGGAATATTTTCTGGTTGACGAAGGGTTGTACGCCGCACGTCCCGACCTGCTGATGACCGGACGCACGCTGATGGGCCATGACAGCGCCAAGAACCAGCAGCTGGAAGACCATTACTTCGGGGCCATCCCCAGCCGTGTGGCCGCTTTCATGAAGGAACTGGAAATCGAAGCGCTGAAACTCGGCATCCCCGTCAAGACCCGTCACAACGAAGTGGCTCCCAACCAGTTCGAGCTGGCTCCCGTCTTCGAGGAATGCAACCTGGCGGTAGACCACAACATGCTCATCATGGCCTTGATGCGTAAAGTGGCACGTAACCACGGTTTCCGCGTACTGCTGCACGAAAAGCCCTTCAAGGGTGTCAACGGTAGCGGCAAGCATAATAACTGGTCGCTGGGTACGGACACCGGTATCCTGCTCCACGCACCCGGCAAACTGCCCGAAGAGAACCTGCGTTTCATCACCTTCGTAGTGAATACGCTGATGGCCGTATACCGTCACAACGGATTGCTGAAAGCCTCCATCTCCAGTGCGACGAACGCCCACCGGCTGGGTGCCAACGAAGCGCCTCCGGCCATCATCTCTTCCTTCCTGGGCAAGCAGTTGAGCCAGGTGCTGGAACACATCGAAGAGAGCACCAAGGACGATCTCGTCAGCCTCAGCGGCAAGCAAGGCATGAAGCTGGACATCCCGCAGATTCCGGAACTGATGATAGACAATACCGACCGCAACCGCACCAGCCCGTTCGCCTTCACCGGCAACCGCTTCGAGTTCCGCGCCGTGGGTTCCGAGGCCAACTGCGCCAGTGCCATGATTGCGCTGAACTCCGCCCTTGCCGAGCAGTTGGTGGAATTCAAGAAAGATGTGGACGAACTGATTGAAAAGGGGGAGCCGAAAATCTCCGCCATCCTCGAAGTCATCCGCCGGTACATCAAAGTCTGCAAACCCATCCACTTTGACGGCAACGGTTACAGCGATGAATGGAAAGCCGAAGCAGCCCGCCGCGGTCTGGACTGCGAGACAAGTGTCCCCGTCATTTTCGACAACTACCTGAAACCGGAGAGCATCCGGATGTTCGAGTCCATCGGTGTCATGACGAAGAAGGAACTGGAAGCCCGCAACGAGGTGAAATGGGAAATGTACACCAAGAAAATACAGATTGAAGCCCGCGTGCTCGGAGATTTGGCCATGAACCACATTATCCCCGTAGCTACACAGTATCAGTCGGATTTGATTGACAACGTCTACAAGATGAAAGACCTGTTCCCCGCAGAGAAGGCTGCAAAACTGTCTGCCAAGAATCTGGAACTCATCGAAGAGATTGCCGACCGTACCGCCTTCATCAAGGAGCATGTGGATGCCATGATCGAGGCGCGCAAAGTGGCCAACAAAATTGAGAGTGAACGTGAAAAAGCCATCGCCTACCACGACAACATCGTACCGATGATGGAGGAAATCCGTTACCACATCGACAAGCTGGAACTCATCGTCGACAATCAGATGTGGACGTTGCCCAAATATCGCGAGTTACTGTTTATAAGATGAAAAATGAAGGATGAAGGATGAATCCTTAATCCCTATCTCATTCTTTTGTTGGTTGTTTTAAGTTTGCAGGGGGGAGAGGTGCCGCGAGGCAGTTCTCTCTCTTTTTTCGTCCATGCCAACTGTTGGCGGTAAGCGGGAAATAACCTATCTTTGCCCGTCAGATAAAACAATCCTGTCATCATGAAGAATTTACGTAACTGCTATGCAGCGTTCCTGCTGTTTGCCTTGCTGTTCGTTGCGGCTGCCGCCCCGGCACAAACCGATTTGCAGCAAAAACTGGGGCAGATTTCTGCCATTACGGAAACCCGTCCGTTGGAGTCCACCCGGTTCTCCGAGAAGTATGTAACCTATTTCACCCAGCCGTTGGACCACCGTCGTCCCGAAAAGGGCAGTTTCCGCCAGCGTGTGATTGTCTCCCACGTCGGCTTCGACCGTCCCACGGTGATTGTAACCGAAGGCTATGGAGCCGCCTATGCCCTCAACCCCAAGTATCGCGAGGAACTTTCAGAGTTGCTCGATGCCAACATGATTTTTGTGGAATACCGTTATTTCCTGGAATCCACCCCTGAGCCTAAAGACTGGCAATACCTCACCGCCGAGAATTCTGCCGACGACCTGCACGCCGTCCGCAACGCCTTTAAAAGCATCTATCCCGGCAAATGGATTGCGACCGGCATCAGCAAGGGCGGACAGACTACCCTGCTCTACCGCACGTTCTATCCGGACGATGTGGATATTTCCGTGCCTTATGTAGCTCCGCTCTGCTACGGGGTGGAAGACGGACGCCACGAGCCTTTCCTCAGGAAAGTGTCTACTCCGGAGGACCGCAAACGGATTGAGGACTTCCAGTTGGAAGTGTTGAAACGGAAAGCCGCACTGCTCCCCCGCTTTGAGAAATATTGCGATGAAAAAGGACTCAAGTTCCGTGCGCCCGTTGAAGAGATATACGACTATTGCGTGCTGGAGTATTCTTTTGCCCTTTGGCAGTGGGGAACTCCCGTCAGCAGCATCCCTGCCACCACGGCCTCGGACGATGAGATATTTGCCCATCTGCTCGGTATCAGTAATCCCGACTACTTCATTGCCGACAGTCCCACAGCCTCATTCTTCGTGCAGGCCGCCCGCGAACTGGGCTATTACGGCTACGATACGAAGCCTTTCAAGAAGTATCTTTCCATCCAATCGAGCAAGGATTACCTGCATCGCCTGATGCTTCCCGAAGAGCTGAAAGACATGCCCTTCGACAAGACCCTAAGCAAGAAAATCACGAAGTTCCTGAAAGAGAATGACCCGAAAATGATATTCATCTACGGACAGAACGACCCGTGGACAGCTGCCGGA
>OLOX01003959.1_pt1 | contig 10624 bp, 8 predicted proteins | sample 1672091 | NCBI WGS metagenome assembly OLOX01 (sample SAMEA3136644, study PRJEB25190) | human gut metagenome | reverse complement strand
TTTTCCAAGAAAGCAGATGCCACAGGCTATGAAGTTATAATAGATACAAATGGAAAGCTTCTCTGGCCAGATGCATCTGGCATGGCAAAGCCGTATCTGATTGTAACCAGCGAAAAGGTATCTAAGGAATATTTGGATTATCTCGATGGGCAGAATATTTCATGGATTGTCTGTGGAAAGGAGCATGTAGATCTGGCTCGTGCAGTGGAAATTCTTGCAGAAAAATTTGGTGTGGAGCGTATGGGTATTGTTGGTGGACCGAAGATCAATACTGCATTTCTGGAAGCAGGATTGCTTGATGAAATCAGCCTGTTAGTCGGAGCCGGAATTGACGGCAGAGGCGGTATGCCGTCAGTGTTTGACGGACTTGCGATGGAGCATGATGTGACAAGGTTAAAATTAATTGATGTGAAGAAATTTGATAGTGATGCGGTGCAGATACGGTATCAGTGTTAAAAAGTTGATTTTTTCTGCCATAAGTTGGTCAGAAGTGTAATGCAGAAAAGCAGGTGTGTGGCGATTGTCATGTATCTGCTATTCTTTTTACAACGAAATAGGCTGTATTTATCCTAAAATTTGTATATGCTATAGTAAATAAATCATGGAGGTGATCAAATGACTATAGATACAAAAACAATGGTGTCTATTTCAGACGCTAACCAGAATTTTTCTAAAGTAGCAAGATTAGTGGACGAATGTGGTTCAGCAGTGATTTTGAAGAATAATGTACCAAGATATCTTGTTATAGACTTTAGCAAAGCAGATAAGGATTTTACTGCATCTGATGAAGATGTACTAAATATTTCAAATCAGCTCACAGAGCAGAACAAAGAAGCATATGAGGTACTGGCTAAATGATAAAACTGGGCAAAAAGCAGATTCTTATGTAAGCATAGCACTTGCATATAAATTGATTTTTGGATAATTGAAGGGAACATTTATGACGCTTAACAAAGCTTTTCAGGATATATATTGTAAATTTCTAACAGAACAAGGATATCAATGGTGCTCTAAATTGCAAAGATTTGTGAAGGTGGTAAATCAGGAGCTGATCTATTTTATTGGATTAAAAAAGGTTCCGGCATGGCTCAAAGGCAATAAAGGGTTTACCATTACTGCAGGTATTATGTCGGTATATTTTTCTAAATGTGCTGATTGGACACATGGCTGCACCGAGGACAAACTCTTTAAATGGGCGTTTGATTATACCGGACTTCAACTTCAAATGTTCTCACCGACCTATGAATATGGAATGGGGTTTGAGTACAATGAACAAAACATGGTTGAGGTAGTAGAGAAGTCTGCTGAAATAACAAAGGAATTAGTTCTTCCAGTGTTTGCTGAGGTGACAGACTTAACATCTTATGTGAAGTATGCGAAGAAATATACAATAAATGTTCTTAGAATGTGTGATAAATTTATTGACGATTCATTAGTTTTAATACTTACAAATAATCATGATGATTTTATGGAATGCCTGCAAAAAGAGAAAGAGAACGAAAGAGAATTTATAAAGCAGTGTATCGAAGAATCATATACAACTCCGAGGGATAGGGTATATAATAATCCTGAATTATTGAAAGCTGCACTTGAAGAAGCTGAAAAATGCAAAAAGACCAATCTGGAGATGTTAGTAAAAATGATAAGAACTATTTAGAAAAGATTTTGATATGTTTTGATAAAAGATTGTATTAAATAGATTGTTACAAAACCAAGAATTTTGCGAAGTGAGGTAGCGAAAATGGAAAAAGACCCATTTAAGGAATATTTGAGAGAATCTGAGCCTGATAAGTCAGGAAAAGGTTATGCTTGGAGTACTGCAATCGGACTTCAGGCTGTGGATGGACTCAAACCATCAAAATATTTGATAGATACTGCCATTCAAAATATTGAAGGTAAAATTACAATGAAGGAAGCACAGAGCCTTATCGACAGTTATTATGAGGAACGTCCTGCGCATTTGTCGGATGATGAACGCACAGAAGAGGCAGATAAGGTTTCTTTCCGTATCGCAGAGATACTTTCCGAAACAGCATTTTCATTTTCTCCGAATGAGTATATTTCTATTCATCGTAAACTCTTTCAGGGTATATATAAGCACGCCGGAAAAATCAGAGATTACAATATAACGAAAAAAGAATGGGTGCTTGACGGTGCAACTGTGATGTATGGCAGCGCTTCCGAACTTAGAGCTACGCTTGAGTATGATTTTTCACAGGAAAAAGATTTTAGTTATAAAGGTCTTTCGATGGATGAGATTATCCACCATTTGGCAGTCTTTGTTTCAAGACTTTGGCAAATTCATATTTTTGGAGAAGGCAATACAAGGACAACAGCAGTATTTTTTATAAAATATCTCAGAACACTTGGCTTTTCTGCAACCAATGATATTTTTGCAGAAAATGCGTGGTATTTTAGAAATTCTCTTGTTCGGGCAAATTACAATGATTTTAAAAATGACATCCATGAAACAACTGAGTATCTTGAACTGTTTCTTAGAAATTTACTCTTAGATGAAAAAAATGAGCTTCATAATCGTTCCATGCATATAAGCGGTCTTTTAAAATCAGACATTGAAAATGAAAAATCGGACATTGGCGTTCAAAATTCGGACATTGAAAAGAAAAAATCGGACATTGAAGAATTATTTGCTAAGATTAGCAATTTAATTAGTGATAAATCTATTTCTTATATTGTCACTTTATACAAAGAATGTGGCAAAAATATAATATTTGGCCGCTCTGTTATTGAGCAGATTACAGGTTTACCATCTCGAGCATCCGATATTATTCATATCATGCTGCAAAACGATTTAATACAACCTGTTAAGGGCTATGGAAAAGGAAAATATCGCTTTAAGTAATCAAACGAAAAAATAATTTATAAAAGAATAAAGAATTCTAATAATACAAATAAGAGTGTATTGTAAAGTTTTTATTTGAAATTTGTAACTAAAAGGTTATAATCCCTATATAAATGAAAACCCTTGCGAATAACTGGAGGTCTTTATGAAACGTACAGATATTGTTATGACACCTTATCTTGAGAATTTCTTAAAGTTCGACCTCGGACATATGAATACTGATCTCTACCCTGGCAGAGTCGCTGACGTTGTTTATTCCGATGGGCTTAAACTGGACTTATATTATCCAGAACATATAAATGATAAAAATCCCCTTGTTATATCTATCTTTGGTGGCGGTTGGATATCTGGTTTTAAAACCGATAAATTCGTTCCTCCAATGATTCAACCAATTAACGAGGGTTTTATTGTTGCTGTACCTGACTATACACTTTCTTTGGATGCTCCATTTCCTCAATCAGTAATTGATATCAAGAAATGTATTGCTTTCTTAAGAAGTCACAGTGATTTATATAAGATTGATACAAACAATATTACATTATGGGGAGAATCTGCTGGAGCTCATCTTGCTTTAGAAGCAGGACTGGTAGAAAATAGTCACTTTGACCTTGCTTTAGACACAAGAGTTAAAAACATTATTGCAATGTATGCTCCAAGTAATCCACTAACCATAAATGCTCAAGCCGAAAAATTAGATATCTTGGATACAGCACGTTCTGATAAAGATACTGTTTTTGGCATTTATATGGGTAAAAATTATGATGATGAAAGACAGATGAACTTAGCAAGTCCTATCAAACAGATTAATGACCATATGCCTAACATTATTTTAGAACATGGTACAAAAGATGCACTTGTTCCATATCTTCAATCTGTTGAGTTTTTTAATAAAGCCAAAGAAAAATATCCCGATAGTCATGTTACACTATCTATATATGATGGATTACAACATACCGATCCATTCTTCTTTACTAAAGAACATGTTCATTATTTGATGAATATGCTTAAATAAACAGCTTTATCACTTTGTTATAAACTAAGCCATTCTTATTAGTTTATATATATTTCAGGAGGAAAGAAAAGGATGAAAAAAATCGCTTCAATTTTGCTCAGTTCCATTATGGCTCTAAGTCTAGTAGCTTGTGGTGGTTCTGATGGTAGCACAGGTAGCACAGGCGGAAATGACAACCAGGTAGCAGAAGATGCTGTTAAGGTTGCTCTTGTCGTTACAAACTTCGGTGACCAGTCTTATTTTGATACAGCTGGTAACGGTATGACACTACTAAGAGAAAAGTATGGTGACAAGATTGATATTAAAGGTATCGAAATGGGTACTGACTCTGCTGGCTGGGAACCTGCATACCGTCAAGCTTGCGATGATGGTTATGACATTGTTGTATCTGGTAACTTCATGTATGAACCATATATGTGCACAGTTGCTGCTGAATACCCTGAAGTTAGTTTCGTTAACTTCGACTATGACAATGTTGAAATCAACTCTTTAGATAACATTCTTAGCGTTAACTATGCATGTCATGAAGCTGGTTACTTAGCAGGTCTAGTAGCTGGTGTTAAAACTGAAAGCAACGTTGTTGGATGCATCGGTGGTGGTGAATACGATGGTATCAAACAATTCTTAGCCGGTTATATGCAAGGTGTAAACGCTGTTAACCCTGACGCAAAAGTTATTTCAAGTTTCATCGGTGACTTCACAGATACAGGTAAAGCAAAAGAAATCGCTTCTAATATGCACAAACAAGGTGCTGATGTAATCTACCACGCTGCTGGTGGTGCTGGTAACGGTTTATTCGATTGCGCTGCTGAAGAAGACTTCTGGGCAATCGGTGTTGACTCTGACCAATACGCTGCTAACTCTGGTAAACCAGAACTTGCTGCTCATATCTTAACTTCTTCTCTAAAGAGATGTGACTCTGGTGTTCTTTGGGGAGTTTCTCAAGTTATCGAAGGAACAGCTGAATTTGGAACACAACGTACTTTAGGTTATAAAGATGATGCAGTTGGTCTAGTTATCAATGACAACTACAAGAACAATATGACTGAAGAACAACAAGCTAAAGTTACAGAATTTGCTGACAAATTAAAGAATGGTGAAATCACAGTTGAAAACCAACTAGCTGATAACACTACATATGACAGATGGCTTGAAAAAGTAGGTTTTTAATTAACTAAAACTAAAATAACAAGATGCTCCATCTATAATAAATGGAGCATCTTTCATTTCATAAGGAGTTGAATATGGATGATATTATTCTAAAATTAGAAAACATCACAAAAATCTATACGAATGGTACTGTCGCCAATCGTAATATCAGTATTGATTTCAAAAAGGGTGAAATTCATTCGATTGTTGGTGAAAACGGTGCCGGGAAATCAACACTAATGAATATTATTTTTGCGATTGAAAAGCAGACAACTGGAAAAATAATATACAAGGGACAAGAAATTAATTACTCTTCTTCAATGGAGGCCATTAATAGTGGTATCGGAATGGTGCATCAACATTTCATGTTAATCCCATCTTTTACTGTTGCTCAAAATATCGTTCTTGGAAAAGAGCCTAAAACATCTGCTGGTTTCATCGATACAAAAAAAGCAAATGCTGAAATTGCAGAACTTGCTAAAAAGTATCAATTCGATGAAATTGTACCTACTGATTTAGTAGGTAACTTGACTGTTAGCGCGAAACAGAAAGTAGAGATTTTAAAAACATTATATCGTAATGCTGAAATTATCATCTTGGATGAACCTACTGCTGTATTAACACCACAAGAAACAGTTCAATTATTTGATCAATTAAGAAAGTTTAAAGAACTTGGACATACGATTATCTTTATTTCTCATAAATTAAATGAAGTAAAAGATATTTCTGACCGTATTACTGTTATTAGAAGTGGTGAAACAAAAGGTACATTCGTCAATAATGATGATATTACAATTGATAAATTAACTGAGTTAATTATTGGTAAGAAACTTGACAGCTCATATGACAGTTTCAGAAAAGAAACCGAAAGAAAAACTGTATTAGAAGTTCGTGATATTGAATATAAAGATCGTGGCGTAAGTAAAGTTGACCATGTAAATTTCAATGTACATAGTGGTGAAATACTTGGTATTGCTGGTGTACAAGGAAATGGTCAAGAAGAACTAATCAAATCTATTACAGGTTTACTACCATTCCAGAAAGGTACTGTTAAACTTGATGGTGTAGAAATTGCTAATGTATCTATTCATGAAAAACGTGCAAGTGGTTTATCTTACATTCCTGAAGATAGAATGATTGATGGTATCGCAGGAAGTGCAAGTATTCAAGATAACTTAATTTCTACATATTATGAAAAAGATGATTATTCTGGAAAAGTATTCTTAAAAGAAAAGCCAATCCGTGAAACATCTAAAGATTTAATTAAAAAGTTCAGTGTAAAGACTTCATCTGAAAAACAACCAATCAATTCATTATCTGGTGGTAATATTCAGAAAGTCGTTGTTGCTAGAGAGTGGAAAACTGCTCCTAAATGTATGATTGCTGAACAACCAACACGTGGTATTGATATTGGATCTGCCGATTATATCCATCAACAATTAATTGATATGAGAAATAACGGTGCTGCAATCCTCTTAATCAGTGCTGACTTAAATGAAGTTATGTCCGTAAGTGATTCATTACTTGTTATGTATGAAGGTAAAATTGTTGCTTACTTCAAAGACTTACATAATGTAACAGAAAATGAATTGGGACTTTATATGTTAGGTACAAAAATACAGTCCGAAGAAGAAATCATGGAGGCATGTAAGTAAGATATGAATAAAACAGAAAAGAAAAAGTTTAGACTTACAGACGACAAACCATTTGAAGCCTTAAGAATTCTAGTATCTATTCTTATTACATTACTTGTTACATTTATTGTTCTATGTATTGTAAGTAATCAACCTGGTAAAGATTTTATTTCTTTATTAACTTATCCATTTAAGAATCCTAGATACTTTGGATATGTATTAGTTAAGTTTATTCCATTAACATTTGCAGGTCTTGCTACACTATTATATTTCCGTTCTGGTGCATTCAACCTTGCAACAGAAGGTATCTTCTACTTCTCTGGTGTTATCGCTACATTCTTTGCAATCAATGAAAACTTGTTAACAGGAAATGGCTTTATTGATTCCTTCATCTGTATTGCTGTTGCTGGTTTAGTTGGTGGATTAATTGCTTTAATACCTGCTCTACTTAAACAAAAGTTTAATGCGGATGAAATGGTTGTGTCCTTAATGATGAACAGTATCTTGTTTGGTATTGGTTTCTATATCGTTAAAACTCGTCTTGCATTGCCTGGTGTTACCGGTTATCAATCAGCACCATTTGTAGCCAGTGCAAGATTAACAAATATTATTCCTAAAACCCAAGTCCATTCAGGTTTAATCATCGCGATTGTAACAACTATTCTTGTATATATCTTGTTATATAAAACAAAGATTGGTTATTCCATTCGTATTACAGGTATCAACCCTAACTTTGCAAAATACTCTGGAATGGGCGCATTTGGAATGTTTATGGTTGTTCACTTCTTAGCTGGTTTAATCGGTGGTGTTGGTGCTTCTGTTGAATTATTAGGTATGTATAAAGCATTTACATGGAATACATTGCCCGGTTTAGGATTTACTGGTGCATTAATGGCAACTCTAGGTAAAAACGATCCAATCGGTGTAGTTATTGCCGCATTTGGTATTAGTTACTTACGTGCAAGTGCACAATTATTATCTAACTCATCTGCAGTAATTGACGTTAAGATGATTTCAATTGTAGAAGTAATTCTAACACTACTCATTTCTTCTCAATACTTCTTGAAGAAATGGCGTGCAAAACAATTATTAAAGGAGGAACAAAACCATGAATGATCTTTTATCACAAATCTTTAGTGCTGGATTTATCTTTATTGTCATTCGTGTAGGTACTCCTCTAGTATATGCATCTATGTCTTCTTACATTGGTAATCTTGCTGGTATTTCTAATATCGCTGTAGATGGTATTATGAACTTTGGCGCATTATTTGGTGTATATTTCAGTGCTATTACCGGTTCTGCTTGGCTTGGATTACTTGGAGCTATCTTAGTTGGTATGTTATGTGGTGGAGTACTAGCATTCTTTGCAATCAAGATGAAAGCTAATCCTATCATGGTCGGTATTGCCTTAAACTTATTCAGTGCTGACTTTGCTATATATTTATTACTAATCTGGACTGGCTCTAAAGGACAATCAGGAAGTCTTCCTAGTAAGACATTACCTCGTATCGATATTCCAGGTTTACAAAATATCCCAGTTCTTGGTGAAATCTTCTCTGGTCACTTAGCATTAACATATATCTGTATTGCTCTAATGATTCTTCTTTATATCATTGTATATAAAACACCATTTGGTTTAAGAATGAAAGCGTGTGGACTTGATGCTCATGCGGCTGAATCAGTAGGTATTAAAGTTAATTTAATGCGTACAATTGCTTCACTATTATCTGGTGCATTCGCTGCTATGGGTGGTGCATACTTATCAATGGGCTACTTATCTGTTTACTCAAATAATATGACTGCATCCCGTGGTTGGATTGGTATTGCCGCAGCTGCTGTAGGTGGTAATAACTTAGGCGTAGTATTTATTATGACAGGCGTATTTGCTATCGCTCAAGGTATTGTTAATATCTTATTACTTGGTCAATTACCATCCGAATTAATTAACACAATTCCTTACATTAGTGTATTAGTTGGTTTAATCATCATGTCTTCAAGTGCTATGCGTAAAGCCAAGAAGCAAATGATCTAATTAGTTACTAATCATCCATAAACTCAAAGAGTTACTACTATAAAATGTAATAACTCTTTTTTTTGTGCATATTTGTTGATTTAAATATACACAATATTTAAAATTAATAACTGGGTTTTTTAGGAAGGAGAAAACATGAAAAAATTACTAACGTTATGTTTAAATCTCTTTCTTTTATTTAATAGTGTGAATAATCTAATAATTAACGCCGAAGAATCTGCACCTGATAATGTAGATAATACTAATTTGATAACAGAAGAAACTGACTCTACAGATGAAGAATCTATTTCTACAGTAACTAGTTCTTCAATACAATTTATTTCTGCAAAAGAACTCAACACTCTTTTAAGTAGTATTAATGTCTCAGACTTATACTTCGGAACTAAAAATGATTACCCTGCTGTCGATTTTACTACTTATACAAAATACAATCTAATAAACAATTATGAACTTTATTACTATTTAGACTCTTCTTCTGGATTATCAAAAGCTTATGTTATCTCTGATGATGGTAAACAAATTGTTTTTCCTGAAAACTGTTTAAGTATGTTTGCTAAGTTGACCACTCTTAAACAAATTCATTTTGATAATATCAATACAGAACACGTCACAAATATGCATGGGATGTTTGCTGACTGTAATAATTTGACTTATGTTGATATATCAAAATTTAATACTATAAATGTTAAAGATATGAGTTATATGTTCGCTAACTGTAGCAACATATCTTCTATAGGTTTATCAAATCTTAATACAGAAAATGCCACTGATATGAATCATATGTTTTCTGGTTGTACGAATCTAATTTCGCTTGATTTATCAAATATAACCACTCATAAAGTCACCAATATGAGTTATATGTTTACTAACTGTAGCAACTTACCTTCTATTGAGTTGTCAAACTTCAATACAGAAAATGTTACGGATATGAGTCGTATGTTTTGGAGATGCAAAAGTTTAACTTCTCTTGATTTATCTAATTTTAAAACTGCAAATGTCACAAACTTGTGTTGGATGTTTACTGACTGCAGTAATTTAACTTATGTTGATATATCTAAATTTAATACTGAAAATGTTACAAATTTGGACCATATGTTTTACAATTGTGTAAATTTATCTACCGTTGATGTATCGAATTTTAATACTGAGAAAGTAACTAATATGGAAGGTATGTTTTCCAATTTAAATGTTACTTCTCTTGATTTATCCAGTTTTAAAACTGCTAATGTCACCAATATGGGTCGTATGTTTTTTAATTGTAAAAGTTTAAATACAATCTATGCAACTACAGATTTTATTGCGCCAAATAATTCTGAAAACATGTTTTATAGCTGTAATCGTTTAAAAGGTGAAAAAGATACAAATCATAGTGGCAGCAAAGTACATGGAGAATATGCTCGCATTGATGGTGGCACTGATAATCCCGGTTATTTTTCAGTAAAGCCTCCTGTTAAACCAACATTAAGTGAGGATACTTATACATATAACACAGATGAACAAACTGTTGGAATTACTGGATTTGACGAAAAAACTATGGATATTGAAGGTAATAAGGCTACTATTGTAGGTAACTATACTGTTACTGTTAAATCTAAAACTGGTAAATGGTCTGATGGCTCTACTGAACCTGTTACTTTTAATTGGTTTATTGTAAAAGCTAATCCTTCTTATACTCTTCCAACTGGTTTAAATGCTATTCAAGGTGACAAGTTATCTGATGTGATTTTACCTTCAGGATGGAAATGGAGCACTCCCAATTCTCAGTTAATTGATGCTAGTTCAAATACCTACAAAGCTACTTTTACTCCTGATGATACTAACAACTACAATGTTCTAACTGATATTGATGTTACTGTTAATGTTGAAGCTGCTCCTATTAAACCAACAAATAATGCTTCTAATACTTCAACAAATAAGTCTAATGGATGGGATGA
>OLOX01003949.1_pt1 | contig 10645 bp, 10 predicted proteins | sample 1672091 | NCBI WGS metagenome assembly OLOX01 (sample SAMEA3136644, study PRJEB25190) | human gut metagenome | reverse complement strand
TCACCCTGCTTTTGCAGGTGTAGAGCTGACAAAAAATCTTGAAAATGCGCCTGTTTTTGCAGAACAGGCGGAAATGGAGGCAATATGAAAACCGGACTGACCAAGCGGCAGAAAACAACCTGCATCTATTTTGACGAAGCCAGCAAAGCCGTTGAAATCCAGACGCATAATACCGCGCTCAAAAAACGGCTGGCACAGTATGCGGCGGCATATCCCAATCTGTGCAGGCAGACCGACGATGACGAACAGGGCGGTCTGACCTTCGAGATCGACCGCAGGCGGTTCGCCGTCCGTCTGACCGCGCCGTATTCAAATGAGCGCCGACAGGCAGCAAGCGAGCTTGCCAAAGGAAATACAAATCGGTTGAGAAATGCAAAATAAGCATTAACCATATGGGGAAAAATCAGGTACATAACCTTTCCCCATCATATTGAATTCAAACGAGAGGTGTGTTATAATGGGGAAAAATCAGGTATTGTTCTTGTCCCAGATGGAGGAAAGCAAAATGGCAAAGCAGGTTCACATCCGCGTAGATGATGATATTTATAAGGAACTCAGCGACTATTCTGTAGTAAGTGGGCAGTCCATGCAGGACTGCCTGTCTGTAGCAATTAGGCAAATGCTCGTCAAGGCAAAGGAAGAACCTTCTCAGGATTGTAATGGGTACACCTTTATTGATTTATTTGCAGGTATTGGCGGTATGCGACTTGCATTCGAATCAGCCGGTGGGTGCTGTGTTTATTCTAACGAATGGAATAAGTACAGCCAGCAGACCTATTACGCAAACTTTGGTGTGCAACCGGACGGTGATATTACAAAGGTTCAGGCTGAAAGCATCCCGGATCATGATATTCTTGTAGCGGGATTCCCCTGTCAGCCGTTCTCAATCGCCGGGGTTTCGAAGAAAAACAGTTTGGGGCGTGCTACCGGTTTTGAGGACAAGACCCAGGGAACGCTTTTCTTTGATGTATGCCGTATCCTGAAAGCAAAGCGTCCGAAAGCGTTTATGCTGGAGAATGTCAAAAATCTTTGCAGCCATGACAAAGGCAGAACTTTTCAGATTATCCAGGAATCTCTGCGGGAGCTGAACTACAAAGTATTCTTCCAAATCATTGACGGAAAAGGCTATGTGCCGCAGCACAGAGAGCGTATTGTCATTGTCGGCTTTGATAAAGAACGGTATGGAGAGAATGTCAGTTTTTCTTTTGATCTGCACCCTTTGAAGAAGCAGCCGGTCGTGCGTGATATTCTTGAAAAAGAGGTTAGTGAGAAGTATACGCTTTCAGATAAACTCTGGATTTACCTTCAAAACTATGCTGCAAAACACCGTGAAGCAGGCAATGGTTTTGGCTACGGAATCGCCCCTCTGGACGGAGTGACCAGAACGATCAGCGCCCGTTATTATAAAGACGGTTCTGAAATTCTGATCGAACAGCGCGGAAAGAATCCACGTCGTTTGACGCCGCGTGAGTGTGCAAGATTGCAGGGATTCCCCGACAGCTTCAAAATCCCGGTTTCGGATACGCAGGCATATCGACAGTTTGGAAATTCCGTTGTTGTTCCGCTTATGTCCGATGTCGCAAAGCTGATTGTTGCAAAGCTGGAACAACTCGATACTGACCCGCAAATCGAAATTGCTTTTTCCAATATTCCGCAAAGGAAGGTGATATAAATGCCAGAAGGATACGCAATTCAGGCAATACAGGCTGTTCTGAGCGGTCAGAGAGCTTATTGCAAGTTTCTTGCGGCAAATGATACCGGCTTGACCGGAGGGCATCAGGCGGGAATCTATATTTCAAAGCCGTCAATCCCCATCCTTTTTGATGAACCGGGTATCAAGGGGACGAACAAGGAAAAATGGGTAAAGGTCAAATGGCAGGACGGTATTGAAACAGATACCCGCTTTATTTACTACGGAAAGGGTACACGAAACGAGTATCGGATTACAAACTTCGGGCGCGGTTTTCCTTTCCTGCGACCGGAGTATACAGGGGCGCTTTTTGTATTTACAAAATGTGATGCTGAGGATTATCAGGCATTTGTACTGAATTCCGAAGAAGATATCGACCAGTTCCTTGACGCATTCGGCATCAGTCCAACAGAGACAAATCAGTTGATTGATGCTGGGCGGGTACAGGAAGAAACGCAGGAATGGATTGCCATTCAGGAGTTTATTGCAGGGCTGACAGTAGATTTTCCTCTCTCAGAAGAAATGTCCGCAGCAGCTCGTGACATTCAGAACCGTGTATATGACCATCTTGAATTTATCCGCACAAATCCTGACCGTAAGATCATCGACTGGACAAATACGGAGTATGCACTTTTTCGTGCGATTGAACACGCACGATATGGGGATGCCATCGCACGCGGATTTACGTCCGTAGACGAATTTATCACGATGGCAAATATGGTTCTGAACCGCAGAAAGAGCCGTGCAGGAAAGAGTCTGGAGCATCACCTTTCTGCAATCTTTGACGGCAATGAAATCATATACACCGCACAGGCTGTTACAGAGGGCAACAAGAAACCGGACTTTATCTTCCCTTCGCAGGCATCGTATCATGATATGACTTTCCCTACAGAAAGGCTGATCTCTCTGGCTGCAAAAACGACCTGCAAGGATCGTTGGCGTCAGGTTATCAATGAAGCCGACCGTTTGCGTGACAGACCCAAATATCTCTGTACGCTCCAGCAGGGAATCTCCCCTGCACAGATGGACGAAATGCAGAGCGAGAATGTTATTCTTGTTGTTCCCAGACAATACATTACATCCTATCCCGCAGATCGTCAGGACAGAATATGGACGCTTTCAAAGTTCGTTTCTTATGTGCGCGAGGTCGAAGGACTCTGATGGCGGATATTGTTTCTCCGGAAAAACGCAGTCAGAATATGTCTGCGATACGATCAAAAAACACAAAGCCTGAAGTGTATCTGCGGAAACTGCTTTTTGCACAGGGCTATCGTTATCGGATTGCAGACAAGTCTGTTCCGGGGCATCCTGATATTTTTCTGCGCAAATATAATACTGCGATTTTTGTCAATGGTTGCTTCTGGCATCGTCACCCAGGCTGCAAATACGCATATACACCAAAGAGTCGCGTGGAATTCTGGCAGAAAAAGTTTGATGATAATGTCAGACGGGATAGTGCAGTGAAAGCAGAATTGCTGGAGCATGGCATTAAGTGTTTGATCGTATGGGAATGTACTATTAAACGAATGGTGAAAAGCAGCGACGTAGAAAAACGGATCATTCAGCAGTGTACAGGTTTTCTTCGCGCGAAAGAGATGCTGCTGGAGCTTTGAAACCCGGATCTGCACATAAATAGTTGCGGATATGGATGTAGAATATCATATATTCCGAGGAAAGGAGCTGAACGCAATGGCAAGAGGCATACCGGCAATTGTAACCCCAGAAGTATTACAATGGGCGCGAGATCTGGATAGGATCACTATAGATGAAATTGCGCAGAAATTAAATGTCGATGCAGCCAAGGTTAGCGCATGGGAAAACGGAAATGAACACCCATCCCTGACACAGGCAAAAAAGCTCGCAAAACAGTATCGCGTACCATTTGCTTTTTTCTATTTGCCTGACGTACCCAAAAGGGCAAAGCGGCTCGAAAAAACCGATTATAGAACATTTGGAAACTGGGGATTTCCGGAAATGTCTCGTGAGTTGAGATGGTTTCTCAGAGACATTGAAGATCGCAGAGATATTATGATTGACCTTTATGGGGAAGCAGAAATATTACCGACTGTATGTACTTTGAGCATCTCGCCTGATACCAGCGAAGAAAGATTTTCTGAGCAGATCAGAAACTTTTTATCTTTGACAGATGCTGTACAGATCAAATTCAGAAAACCGGAAGCAGCGCTCTCGTATTGCATTTCCAAACTGGAAGAGCAGGATTTTCTGATTTTTCAAGCAGCAAAGGTTCAGCCCGAAGAAATGCGAGGGCTGTCCGTAGCCTACGACACTTTCCCAATTATTGCACTTAACCGAAAAGATGAACCAAGCGCAAGATTGTTCACTCTGCTACATGAGCTGGTTCATATTATGACGCGAACATCTGGTATTTGCAATAATATGAGCCAAGATCCCGGTCAAGCAGAAAAAACAGAATTGTTCTGTAACAAGATTGCCGGATTAGCCCTGGTTCCAACTGTTCAGTTGAAAAGAAACAAAAACTTCATCCTGATGCAGCAATATGGGATTGATGATACCTATGTTAGTGCATTAGCCAGAGATTTTGCTGTTAGCAGAGAAGTCATTTTGCACAGATTGTGGGACATTGATTTTATTGGGAAGTCCGATTATTTTGATATTTTGAATAGATATACTGATGAATACCGCGCTTATAAACAAAAAAAGAAAACAGATGGATTTCTCCCTCCAGCACTTGATAAAGGAACTCAAGTAGGAAAGCTGTACACGAAAGCTGTTATGTCTGCATATCACGCAGAGAAACTCACTCCGCGAGAGGCAAGCAATTACCTTTTGGGGCTGCGAGTTAAACATTTCGAAGCCGTTGAAAGGTGGTGCTACTGATGGCTAAATATGTGTTTGATAGCAACATTTTTATCAATCTTCAACGGCGGCAACCACTTGATGTATTTCCATCTCTTTGGGTCAAAATCGGCGAACTGATGGATGATGGTACGATTATTTCCAGCCAAGAAGTTTATGATGAGATCATGATTGGCGGCGATGATCTGGAAAAATGGGCGAAGGCACGGCAAAAGTGCTTCCTTCCATCGGATATTCCAGTGCAGCAGGGTGTCAGAGCCATTCTTTCCACGCACCGCGGACTCATAGAAGGAGGAAAAAAGAAAAATTCCGCTGATCCGTTTGTTATTGCTCTTGCAAAACAACAAAACTGCAAAGTGGTGACAGAAGAGGTCCCAACGCATAATATGAATTCGCCCAAAATCCCTGATGTTTGTGCTGCCTATAATATTGAATGTATTGATTTCATAGCTTTCGCGCGTGAAGAAAAATTTGCGTTTTGACACAGACCTTTCGGAACATTACGGCGACGCCGTAGAACCATACTATCAAAAGTATAAGCTATTGATAGCATCCCCTGATAGCTTTTTGATAGCAGAAAGTCGGATACCCCATAGGATTGGGATAATTGGTATCAAATAAAGCCAAATGGAATCAAACGGTCTATACAAAAAAGTTTAGACTGCGTTTCCACTTGGCGAGTGGGAATGACCTCATAGCCCAATATCATACTTCACGTAACAGCTGCCGGATCTTAAAGGGGTTCCGGCAGCTGTTTTTGCACCGCAAAAAGCCGCTGAAAAGTCCATGCGTGTGAGAAAACAGTACTTGCGTTGTGTATTTGCTTCTGCTATAATGATCTCGTGAATTATTTAACGTGATCGGATAGCGCTTTTGGAGCGCAGCTTTGAATTTTGCGGCAATCGGTTTGTCTGCACGTTTATGATTGATACAAATGAAAAAACCAGCGGCTGGAACAATGCCTTGCCGCTGGCTTTTTGCGCAGAAGGATATGCGCAGATTCTTCGTTTTGTCCAAGGATCAAGCGTGGCTGCGCAGGCGTTCCCGGCAGGGGAGACTTGCAGTCACAGTGCGTCGCGCTGCTCGGCCGGCATGCGATACTCCGGCTTGACGTGGTAGGCGATCTCGGCATACTGCCGCGCGCGTGCGCGCAGCGAGAAGTTTCCTTTCTGGCTGGACCAGACGTACAGCTCGTGGCAGATCAGATCCGTTGCGATGCGCGACAGCAGATCCGGCGGCTCTTTGGAGTCGATAATGCCTGATTTGGCGCAGTTTGTGGCCAATGTCGCAAACAGATCATCGAGCGCGTGCACAGCTGCGCGGATCCCCTCGGGGGATTCGAACTGCATGATGAACAGCGTGCTCGTGAGCTCGGGACCGAAGTCGTAGGCGATGGCAATGAAGCGGTCAAACAGCTGCCAGATGCGCTCGAAGTCATTGTCTGCGTGCGCAAATTTCATAAAGCTCGCATCATCGTTGTGCTGCGGCTTTTCCACCATGTATTCCAGAATGCTGCGCTTGCCGTTAAACGAGGAGTAGAACACGGAGCGGGAGATGCCGCATTCCTTGCAGATCTCGTTTACGGTCACGTTGTTGTATCCATTGCGCTTGAACAGCGAGATCGCGGCTTCCGCGACTTCCTCTTTGAACTTTCGGGCAGAATCTTGCATCCATAACACTCCAGACGAAAAATGTTCTTATTTTTCAAACATTATACGGCATTTGTCTCCACGTTTCAACACACAAAAAAATCTATTCGCAATTTCTTTGCAGATTTTTTGTGACTTGTTTCAAAAATGCTCCGGACTCCTTGACATTGCAGGGTTAATTAATTAACATAGCTGCATCTGAATCCGTTCTTGTGTCGGAACGGCCGGATGTCGTTTGACTGCAATCTAAAGAAGAAGGAAGCGATAACATGACAAAAGACGAGAAAATTGCAAAGCTCGGAAAAGTAATCACGGATCGCGCGACGGTGTTGTTGGGAAAGGACAAGATCACGCCGGATTCTCCGGAGTATCTCGGCATCAACTCCGCCCTCAAGTTCACGGCGGTGAAGTATGACGAGAAGATGGCGGACGATATCCTCGATATCGCGCTGACCATGAAAAAGCGTGTGCCGCTCACGATCGAGCAGCTCGCAAAGAAGAACCCGCAGTTTGACAGAGCCTATCTGGAAAAAGCGATGCAGGCTATCAGCGAGAGCGGTCTGGTCGAGTTCCATTGGGAGAATCTCGACGGCAAGAATCCGAACCATGAAAAGCGCTGGGTGCTGGACATGTTCGTTCCCGGCAGCGCCGAGATCATGATGATCAATCCCGAGCAGTCGGACATGTTCCCGGAGACGGCCGATTTCTTTGAACGCATGGCCTATCTGCCGCTGGCGGGCATCACCGAGATGGTGCCTCCCGGAGGCGCCGGCATCGGCATGCACGTGATCCCTGTGGAAAAGGCCATCGAAACCGAGAACCAGTCCATTTCGGTGGAACATATCTCCCACTGGCTGGATAAGTATGAGGGCAAGTACGCCGCATCTCCCTGCTCCTGCCGCAAATCCCGTCTGACCTTCGATGAAGGCTGTGCCGATGACCCCGAAGGCTGGTGTGTTGCCGTGGGCGACATGGCTGATTACGTGGTGGAAACCGGTAAGGGTGGCCGCTACATCACCAAGGAAGAGGCTCTGGAAATCTTCCGCAAGGGCGAGGAAAACGGCTTCGTCCATCAGATCACCAACATTGACGGTGCAGACAAAATCTTCGCCATCTGCAACTGCAACATCAATGTCTGCTATGCTCTGCGTACCTCCCAGCTGTTCAACACCCCCAACCTGTCCAGAAGCGCCTATGTGGCACGGGTGGAAAAGGACGACTGCGTTGCCTGCGGCAAGTGCGTGGAGGTCTGCCCTGCCGGTGCTGTGAAGCTGGGTCAGAAACTGTGCACCAAGGACGGCAAGCAGGTAGAGTATCCCAAGCATCCCCTGCCCAGCGAGATGAAATGGGGCCCCCATATGTGGGATGAAAACTATAGGGACAACAACCGCATCAACTGCTACGATACCGGTACCGCTCCCTGCAAGACTGCATGTCCTGCACACATTGCCGTCCAGGGTTACCTGAAGATGGCCGCTCAGGGCCGCTACACCGAAGCCCTGGCGCTGATCAAGAAAGATAATCCCCTGCCCGCTATCTGCGGCCGCATCTGCAACCGCCGCTGTGAGGACGCCTGTACCAGAGGCTCCATCGACCAGGCTATCGCCATTGACGAGGTCAAGAAGTTCATTGCCCAGCAGGATCTGGACGCAGAAACCCGCTATATCCCCAAAAAGGTGGTTCCCTCCCTCAACGGCTCCTTCTCTGAGAAGGTCGCTATCATCGGCGCAGGCCCTGCGGGATTAAGCTGTGCTTTCTATCTGGCTGAAAAGGGTTACTCCCCCGTGATTTTCGAAAAGAACGAAAAGCCCGGCGGTATGCTCCGCTACGGCATCCCCAGCTTCAAGCTGGAGAAAGATGTGATCGATGCCGAAATCGACATCATCAAGGCCATGGGCGTGGAGATCAAGTGCGGCATTGAAGTGGGCAAGGATGTGACGCTGGACGAACTGCGTGCACAGGGTTACAAGGCATTCTACATTGCCATCGGCTGCCAGGGCGGACGCAAAGCGGGTATCCCCGGTGAGGATGCAGAAGGTGTCATGACCGCCGTGGACTTCCTTCGCACTGTCGGCGCTGACGAAAGCTATCCTGTAACCGGCAAGGCTGTGGTTGTTGGCGGCGGCAATGTGGCCATCGACGTGGCAAGAACCGCCCAGCGCTGCGGCGCAGAGTCTGTAGCTATGTTCTGCCTGGAGCCTCGGGACAAGATGCCCGCCTCCGAAGAAGAAATCGCAGAAGCTCTGGAAGAGGATGTGACAATCGACTGCGGCTGGGGCCCCAAGGAAATTCTCACTGAAAACGGCCGTGTAACCGGCATCGTCTTCAAGCGCTGCGTCAGCGTATGGGATAAAGACGGCAAGTTTGCACCTGCATATGATGAAAATGACACCAAGACCGTTCCCTGCGACCGGGTATTCCTGTCCATCGGTCAGAGCATTCTGTGGGGTGATCTGCTGAAGGGCTCCAAGGTGGAACTGGGCCGCGGAAATGGTGCAGTTGCAGACAGCCTTACCTATCAGACCGCGGAACCCGATATCTTCGTTGGCGGCGATGTGTACACCGGCCCCAAGTTTGCCATCGATGCCATCGCTGCTGGCCGTGAGGGTGCTATCTCCATCCACCGGTTCGTGCAGCCCCATTCCAGTCTGACTATCGGCCGTAACCGCCGTGAATTCATCGCCCTGGATAAGGACAACATCAAGGTAGAGCAGTACGACAACGCCTCCCGTCAGATCCCCGGCACCCGTAAGGATGTTGACCACAAGAAGTCCTTCCGGGATGCAAAGCTCCCCTTCACGGAAGAGCAGGTCAAGGCAGAAACGGCAAGATGCCTGGGCTGCGGCGCATCCGTCGTTGACCCCAACAAGTGCATCGGCTGCGGTGTCTGCACCACCAAGTGTGAATTCGGTGCCATTAAGCTCCATCGTGAGCGCCCCGAGTGTTCCAACATGATCCCCAGCGAGAAGAAGTTGCCTTATGTTCTGGGAAACGGTGCAAAGCAGGCCCTGAAGATCAAGTTCTCCAAGAAAAAGGAGCAGTAGATGCACGAACTGGGTGTTGTGTTTCATATTATCGACTCTTTGGAAGAAGTCGCCAAAGAAAATGATGTGACCCAGATCCAGAGCGTAACCATTGAGATTGGTGAGGTATCCACGGTGATCCCTCACTATCTCACCGATTGCTGGGAATGGGCCATCAAAAAGAAGCCTATGCTCACAGGCTGCGCAATGAAGGTGGAAATCCTGCCGGCAATTACCTGGTGTGACGGCTGCAAGCAGGAATACCCCACTGTGCAGCACGGTCGCATCTGCCCATATTGTGGCAGTGAGAAGACCTGGCTTTTGAAGGGAAACGAACTAAACATCAAAGAAGTAGAAGTCATATAAGGAGGTTATCTTATGTTATTCCAGATTTATGGCGAAACCGCCGGTTTCCAGCTTCTTGGCTGGCTGATGGTATTTGTGGGTCTGATTCTCGCCAATGAATTTGCACGCCGGACAAAATGGGGCGGCATTGCCTGCTTCCTGGTTCTGCCCGCAGGTCTGACTATTTACTTTATCTCCATTTATGTAGGCGCTGCTATGGGTGCCCAGTGGGCGCTGAATAATCCCACCTATGTCTACATGAACAGCTGGTTCCATTATTTCAAGCTCTATGCCGCGACATTGGGCTGCATCGGCTTTATGATGCTGAAATACAAGTGGTCCATCGGCAAAACGGATTGGTTCAAGGTGTTCCCCTTCCTGATCGTGGCCGCCAATATTCTGATTGCTGTGGTCAGCGACTTCGAATCCGGCATCAAGGGTGCCCTTTCTCCCGACGGCTGGTGGCTGTCCAGCGAAAATGTCTGGCTCTATGGTGGCTGGTGGAACTGGCTCAACGGCGCTGCCGGTATCATCAACATCTTCTGCATGACCGGCTGGTGGGGTATCTACGCTTCCAAAGATAAGAAAGATATGCTGTGGCCCGATATGATCTGGCTGTATATCCTGGCCTATGATGTGTGGAACTTCCAGTACACCTATCTGAACCTGCCTACCCACACATGGTATTGCGGTCTGGCGCTGCTGCTGGCTCCCACTGTTGCTAATGCCCTGTGGAATAAGGGCGGCTGGATCCAGAACCGGGCAAATACCCTGGCTCTGTGGTGTATGTTCGCTCAGGTGTTCCCCCTGTTCCAGGATAGGAGCATCTTCACTACCCTCCCGGTACTGTATGCTGACGGCTTCATGGATGCCGCTATCCGTCCGACCCTGGTAAATCCTGTTCCCCAGGGCGTGATTTCCATTGCTTCGCTGGCCATCAATGTGCTGGCTCTGGCGCTGATTATCAAGCGCTCCAAGGAACAGAAGAAGAATCCCTACAAGCAGGAAATTTTCACTGACGCCAAGGACTTCCAGCTGGCAATGGCTAGAGCGGAAGATAAGTAACCCACATAGCACAGAGGCTGCAGAATTTCTGCAGC
>OLOX01003948.1_pt1 | contig 10648 bp, 10 predicted proteins | sample 1672091 | NCBI WGS metagenome assembly OLOX01 (sample SAMEA3136644, study PRJEB25190) | human gut metagenome | reverse complement strand
GATTGTGCACATAATACCTGACTGGATTGGTGCATAACCATTAAGAGCTGCTGCCCAAGAACGCCGGACTGAGCGAGCTGGCCGACCAGATCAACAGCGCATGGCAGAAGGAGTGCTCCCTGTTCTTCTCGGTGGAAAAGGTGGAACAGGACGAGTTTGACGCCCGCATTGCCGCCGGGAAATACACCATTGCCCTTGCGCCCATCCGTGCCGAGGGCGGCAGCGTATACCAGATGCTGCAGCAGTTCACGGCCGAGGGCGGCGGCCTGACCGGCTGGTCCGACCCCATCTACTCTCAGCGTCTGGCCGAGAGTGCCCAGCAGACCGGCAGCGCCCGCTGTGCCCTGCTGGCCGATTGTGAGCGCCAGCTGCTGGAAGGCTGCGCCGTGGTGCCGCTGCTGGGCCAGAACAGGCGTCTGCTGGTGGCGGACGGCATCACCGGCCTTGTGTTCGACCCCTTCACGCCGGTGCTGGACCTGACCGATGCCCAGAAAAACTGACATTCTCCGGCCCTTGACAATCCCGTCCCTCTTTGCTACAATAAATGAGCAACTTGCAGGGTTAGCTCATCCGGTAGAGCGGCTGCTTCCCAAGCAGCAGGCGGCGGGTTCGGGTCCCGTACCCTGCTCCAAAACAAAACAGCATCCCATCGGGATGCTGTTTTTGTTTTTGGAAAAAAGGAAGGGAATCGAACCCATCCAATGCAAGTGCCCGGTGGGCACTTGCCGTTCGGCAGCTGAATGCCGAACGCTCCTTACGATTTGCCCCCAAGGGCAAATCGGCCATCGATTCCCGTACCCTGCTCCAAAACAAAAGGAAGGGAATCGAACCCATGCCATGCAAGTGCCCGGTGGGCACTTGCCGTTCGGCAGCTGGATGCCGAACGCTCCTTACGATTTGCCCCCAAGGGTAAATCGGCCGCCGGTATCCGCTCCCCCGGCCGCTTGGGCATGGCACACACAAAGGCCCCCAGCATGGCGCAGTTGATGGCATTCATTTTGAACCGGTCCATCTTTTTTCCTCCCGTGCTTCCTGTTTTGGGCGATCAAAAAAGCAGGGCGCAGCTTTGTGGTTTTTGTCAATTGCGCAATTGCGCTGCGGCGCGTATACTAATCGTATCCAAATTGAACGCAAAGTGAGGTCCTTCCTATGAAAATCGGTTTTATCGGCCTTGGCATCATGGGCAAGCCCATGGCAAAGAATCTGCTGAAGGCGGGCTACGAGGTGTGGGTCCATAACCGCAGCCGGGCTGCCATGGACGAGCTGGCGGCCTGCGGGGCCCATCCGGGCTCCCGGCAGGAATTGGGGCAGAACTGTGATGTGATCATCACCATGCTGCCCAACGGCCCCCAGGTGCAGGAGGTCATGCTGGGAGCGGATGCGGTGGCTTCCTATATGCACGCCGGGCAGATTTTTGTGGACTGCAGCTCCATCAGCCCTGTGGTCAGCAAGGAGATCGCCGCCAAGCTGGCCGAAAAGGGCATTGAGATGCTGGATGCCCCTGTCTCCGGCGGAGAGCCCAAGGCCATCGACGGCACCCTGAGCTTCATGGTGGGCGGCAAGCAGGCAGTTTTCGACAGGTGCAGGGACATGCTGCTGACCATGGGCGCTTCCGCCGTTCGCTGCGGCGACGTGGGCGCAGGCAACACCACCAAGCTGGCAAACCAGATCATCGTCGCCTGCAACATTCAGGCCGTAGCCGAGGCCTTCACCCTGGCCCAGAAGGCCGGTGTAGACCCCGAGCTGGTGTTCCGGGCCATCCGGGGCGGACTGGCCGGCTCCACCGTTCTGGATGCCAAGGGGCCCATGATGCTTGCAGGGAACGACAAGCCCGGCTTTAAGATCGACCTGCACATCAAGGACCTGAACAACGCCCTGGACTGTGCCCACGCCGTGGGCGCCCCCGTCCCCATGACCGCAGCCGTACAAGAGGTCCTGGAGTGGCTCCACCACCACGACTGCGGCGGCAGCGACCACAGTGCCATTGCAAAATACTATGCGTACCTGACCGGTATCCAACTCGGCAGGTAAAGCGAGGCAGACTGTCCATGCGGATCACGAAGAAAAGCGCCCAGCAGATCGTGGAAGAGATCGGCAAGCTGGTCCGGCAGAATATCAATCTGATGGACGAGACCGGGCACATCATCGCCAGCAACGACCCTGCCCGGATCGGCAAATTCCACGAGGGGGCCTACCGCATCATCTCCCAGCACCTTCCGGAATTTTACATCACGCCGGAGCTGGAAAACGAGCTGCCCGATGTGCGCCGGGGCATCAATCTGCCCATTGTGGTGGATGGGCAGCTCCAGGGAGTCATCGGCATCACCGGCGACTACGACGCCGTCATCGAATACGGCCAGATCGTCAAAAAAATGGCGGAGATCCTCATCCGGGAACGGTCCGAGCTGGACAACCGGCAGCTGGACCTGCGTGTGCGCAGCCGCTTTCTGGAGGACTGGATTCTGGGCACCGGCCTGAACAACCCCAGGACACTTTCCGAGCGCGGCTTCGCCCTGGGCATCGATATTCGCAGTCCCAGGCGCTGCATTGTTGCCTCCGCCATGGACCGGGAAAAATACACGGACTCCCTGGACGGCCAGATGATCCTGGAGAAGATCGACAGGGCGCTGAATGCCCGTATCGGCCAGCAGGGCGGCATTCTGCTGCGCAATGCCGCCCGGCAGATCCTGCTGGTGCGCAAGCAGAGCACGGAGAAAATGGTCGCCCTGTGCCGGACCCTCAGCCGGGAGATCCGTCAGGAGCTGGATGTGGAGATGATCTTCGGCATCGACGGCCCGACGGAAGACCTCCACGAGGCCTATTTGCAGGCCAACCGGGCCTGGCACACCACCGCCTACAGCAATACGGATATCCGCTGCTACGAAGCGCTGAACATAGAGCTGTTGATGGACGACGTATCCCGGGACCGGAAGCAGGCCTACCTGAAAAAGGTCTTTCGGAACTGCGGCAACGGCGAAATTGCCGATCAGATCAGCCTTCTGGAGGCCTTTTTCAGTGCAGAGGGCTCTGTTCAGGCCATTTCCCAGGCGCTTTTCATCCACAAAAATACGGTCCAGTACCGCATCAAGCGCCTGGCAGAGCTGACCGGGCTGGATGTACGCCAACCCAGTCAGGCCCCGGCGCTGTACCTCGCCATGCTCTTCTATCTGGAGCTCAGCCGCAGCGAGGAAGGGCGCACTTTCTGACAGAACTTGTTACCCGTAACAGAAAGCGGTTTCTTTTTGCGTCCCCGGTACCATTGCAATTTTTCCTCCGGTCCTATAATATATTAACAGCAGAGCAGTTACGAAGGCGCAGAGTCTTGTGCAATCTGCTCAAATATAGAAGGAGGATTCTACTATGACCGGCGTACCCCTTATCATTACATTCGTGCTGGCAATCGTTGTTATGATTGTAGCCATCTCCAAGTTCAAGGTCCATCCCTTCCTGTCTATCATGAGTGTCTCTCTGATTCTGGCACTTCTGGCAGGCATTCCTCTGGGCGATATTGCCAATGTCATCGGCGCGGGCTTCTCCGGAACCTTCAGCTCCATCGGCATCGTCATTATCCTGGGCGCTCTGATCGGCACCGTGCTGGAGCAGACCGGTGCTGCCCTGAAGCTGGCCGACATGGTCGTCAAGCTGGTGGGTCAAAAGAACCCCGAGCTGGCCATCGAGCTCATGGGCTGGGTCGTCTCCATCCCCGTGTTCTGTGACAGCGGCTTTGTCATCCTGGATCCCATCCGCCGGGCTATGGTCCGCCGGACCAAGACCTCCAGCGTGGCCATGACCGTGGCCCTGTCCGCCGGTCTGTACATCTCCCATGTGTTCATCCCGCCCACGCCCGGCCCCATCGCCGCCGCCAACACCCTGGGCATCGGTGACAATCTGCTGCTGGTCATGGGTCTCGGCGTTGCAGCTTCCATTCTGCCCCTGATTGCCGGTCTGCTGTTTGCCAAGTACATCGGCAAGAAGGTCCAGAGCGCCGACGAAACCGCCGATTCCGCTGAGAACGTCAAGACCTACGAAGAGCTGGTTGCTTCTTACGGCAAGCTGCCCGGCGGCTTCAATGCACTGGCTCCCATCATCGTCCCCATCATCCTGATGGCTCTGGGTTCCATCGCCTCCATGGCCGGCTGGACCGGCATCGCCTTTGATCTGTTCAACTTCCTGGGCAAGCCCATCATCGCCCTGGGCGTCGGCACCATCTGCGCCGTCATTCAGCTGGCTACTACCAAGAAGCTGGATAAGTTCTACGACATGACCAACGACACCCTGAAGGTCACCGGCCCCATCCTGTTCGTCACCGCCGCCGGCGGCGTGCTGGGCAAGGTCATCGCCACCAGCGACATGGTGAACTTTATCACCGCGCACGCCACCGTGCTGGGCACCGTGGGCATCTTCTTCCCCTTCCTGCTGGCTGCCATCCTGAAGTCCGCGCAGGGCTCCTCCACCGTGGCCATCACCACCACCGCCGGTATTGTGGCTCCTCTGCTGGGGGCTATTGGCTTCACCTCCCCAGCTGAGATTGCTCTGGTCGTTATGGCCATCGGCGCCGGCGCCATGACCGTTTCCCACGCCAACGACTCCTACTTCTGGGTCGTCACCAACTTCGGTCAGATGACCCCCGAGCAGGGCTATAAGACGCAGACCATGCTGACGCTGGTCCTGGGCCTGTCCTCCATGGTTGGCATCTTCATTCTCTCCCTGATTCTGTGATACAATAAGCTTTCGGGCAGGGCGGCACAGCTGCCCTGCCCTTCCCTAATTTCAACGTGAGGTGATCATGAATGGATACGGCAATGCGTACCCACGCAAATCAAATCATTGCTTCCTCCATCCGGGCTGTGCAGCCGGACGATGCGGTAGCCCGGGCGCTGAAGGGTGCTTCCTTCCCAGGCCGGGTGATCCTGGTTGCGGCAGGCAAGGCTGCCTGGAACATGGCAAAGGCCGCCCGGGACTGCCTGGGCGACCGGATTGAGAAGGGCATCGTCATTACCAAATACGACCATGTGAAGGGCCCCCTGGGGAAGATCGACTGCCGGGAGGCTGGGCATCCCGTCCCCGACGAAAACTCCTTCGCAGCCACCCAGGCCGCCATCGACCTGGTCTCCGGCCTGACCGGGCAGGACACGGTGCTGTTCCTGCTGTCCGGCGGCGGCAGCGCCCTGTTTGAAAAGCCCAAGGTCAGCGGAGAGGAGCTCCAGGATATTACATCGCAGCTGCTGGCCTGCGGGGCGGACATTGTGGAGATCAATACCATCCGCAAGCGGCTCTCCACGGTCAAGGGCGGCCGGTTTGCCGAGCTCTGTGCCCCGGCCCGGGTGTTCTCCATTGTGCTGTCCGATATTCTGGGTGACCCGCTGGATATGATTGCCTCCGGCCCCGCCGTTCCGGACAGCACCACCTGTGACCAGGCCCTGGCCATCGCGGAAAAATATCACCTGCGTCTGACCCCCGAGGCCGAGGCATGCCTGCACACGGAAACCCCTAAGGTGCTGCACAACGTCACCACCCAGATCACCGGCTCCGTCCGGGAACTCTGCGCCGCAGCAGGTGCTGAATGCGAAAAACTGGGCTATACTCCGGTCCTTCTGACGGATCAGCTGTGCTGCCAGGCCAAAGAGGCGGGCAGCTTCCTTGGTACCGTTCTCCGGACCCATGCCGGGAAGGGGCAGAAGCTGGCATTCCTGGCCGGCGGTGAGACCGTGGTCCAGCTCACCGGTCACGGCAAGGGCGGGCGAAATCAGGAGCTTGCTCTGGCCGCAGCACCTCATCTGGAGGGGCTGCCCGGCGTCTGCGTTTTCAGTGTGGGCAGCGATGGCACTGACGGCCCCACGGATGCCGCCGGCGGCTATGTGGACGGCGAATCCAGCGCCGCACTCCGGGCCCAGGGACTGTCCGTCTACGATGTTTTGCAGGAGAACGATGCTTATCACGCCCTGGAAAAAATCGGCGGTCTCATCATCACCGGTCCCACCGGCACCAACGTCAATGACGTAGCCGTAGCCCTGGTCAACGGGTAAGCTTCTCCGTATTCAAAAGGCATTGCGGGCCGCAAGGCGCGCAATGCCTTTTTTCAATTCACGGATATCCCGAAAGGACAATGGAGAAGCCTTCGAAGGGATAGCAGTCGTGGCCATAGTGCATGTCCCCGATGCCCATACCGGAATCAAACAGCATGGCGCTGTCCGTTCCCTCAATCAGGCAGCTGATGACCTCCTGGAAATAATTCCCCCAATGCCGGTGGAGGCATTGGGGGGACTATTCAGGCGGATCGGGATTATTCCAGCTCGAATGCGCCGGTATAGAGCTGATAGTAGGTGCCCTTCTGGGCAATCAGATCGTCGTGGGTGCCGCGCTCGATGATGCGGCCATGGTCCAGGACCATGATGCAGTCGGAATTGCGGACCGTAGACAGCCGGTGGGCAATGACGAACACCGTGCGGCCCTTCATCAGCGCGTCCATGCCGGCCTGCACCAGGGCCTCCGTGTGGGTATCGATGGAGGAGGTGGCCTCATCCAGAATCATAACGGGGGGATCGGCCACAGCCGCCCGGGCAATGGCGATCAGCTGCCGCTGACCCTGGGACAGGTTGCCGCCGTTGGCAGTGAGCATGGTGTCGTAGCCATCGGGCAGGCGGGTGATAAAGCCGTCTGCGTTGGCCAGCTTGGCCGCCCGGATGCACTCCTCATCGGTGGCATCCAGCTTGCCATAGCGGATGTTCTCCATGACGGTGCCGGTGAACAGGTTGGTCTCCTGGAGCACGATGCCCAGGGAGTGCCGCAGATCGGGCTTGGCGATCTTATTGACGTTGATGCCGTCGTAGCGGATTTTGCCGTCGGCAATGTCGTAGAACCGGTTGATGAGGTTCGTAATGGTGGTCTTGCCGGCGCCGGTAGCGCCCACGAAGGCGATCTTCTGGCCGGGATGGGCATAGAGGGTCACGTCATGCAGCACGGTCTTCTCCGGCACATAGCCAAAGTCCACGTGCTCCATGGTGATGTCGCCCTTCAGCTCCGTATAGGTGACGGAGCCGTCCCCCTGGTGGGGGTGCTTCCAGGCCCAGTGGCCGGTGTGCTCGGGGCACTCGTGGACGGTGCCGTCCGCATCCACATGGGCATTGACCAGGGTCACATAGCCCTCGTCCTGCTCGGGCTCCTCGTCCATCAGGGCGAAGATGCGCTCGGCACCGGCCAGAGCCATGACAATGGCGTTGATCTGGTTGGAGATCTGGGAGATGGGCATATTGAAGCTCCGGGAGAGCACCATGAAGGCCATCAGATTGCCCAGGGTCAGCAGGGAGTTGTTGGACTTGATGCACAGCAGTCCGCCTACAACGGCCAGCACCGCATACTGCACATAGCCCAGGTTATTGTTGATGGGGCCCAGCATATTGGAGAACTTGCCGGCGCTGTAGGCGTTCACCCGCAGCTCCTCATTGAGCTTGTCGAAGTCCTCCTTGCAGACCTCCTCGTGGTTGAAGATCTTGACCACCTTCTGGCCGGAGATCATCTCCTCGATATAGCCGTTGACCGCGCCCAGAGCCCGCTGCTGGCCAATAAAGAAGCCCGCGGACTTGCCCGCCAGAATCTTGGTGACATAGATGATCAGTCCCACCGTGAAGAACATGACAATGGTCAGGATCCAGGAGGTATCGATCAGGTCCCACAGCACGACTACCAGGGTAACCGCGGAGGACACACACTGGGGGATGGACTGGGAGATCACCTGCCGCAGGGTATCGATATCGCTGGTATACCGGGACATGATGTCGCCCGCGGCATGGCTGTCAAAGTAGCGCAGCGGCAGGCGCTGCATTTTGGCAAACAGGTCGTCACGGATGGTCTTCTGCACGCCCTGGGTCACGCCTACCATCAGGTAGTTGAAGAGGAAGGTGCCCACAATGCCGAAGCCGAAGATGCAGGCAAGCTTCACAAGGTAGGCTTTCAGAGCGCCAAAATCCGTAGAGCCGGTGGCCACCATGGGCAGGATATATTCGTCAACCAGAGGTCCCAGGGCACGGCTGCCCTGAGCCTGGGCCACAGAGGTGGCAATGATGCAGAGGAAGACGAATACCAGCAGCGGGGTATAGTTTTTCATATAGCTGAGCAAACGCAGGAGGGTTTTTCCGGGGTTTGCCGCCTTGCGGCCATCGCCGCGCATTTGTCCGGGACCGGGCATCAGTCTTCACTTCCTTTCTGCTGAGATTCATAGATGCCCCGATAGAAGTCGGAATTCTTCATCAGGGTCTCGTGGTCACCCACACAGGCAACCTGGCCGTTTTCCATGACAATGATGATGTTGGAATCCTGAATGGAGGAAATACGCTGGGCAATGATCAGCTTGGTGGTTCCGGGAATTTCCTCCTTGAAGGCCTTGCGGATCATAGCGTCCGTATGGGTATCCACAGCGGAGGTGGAGTCGTCCAGGATCAGGATCTTAGGCTTTTTCAGCAAGGCACGGGCAATGCACAGCCGCTGCTTCTGGCCGCCGGAAACGTTGCTGCCCCCCTGCTCGATGTGGGTATCGTAGCCATCCGGGAAGGAGGTGATGAACTCATCGGCGCAGGCCAGCTTACAGGCATGGACCAGTTCTTCATCCGTGGCGTTGGCATTGCCCCAGCGCAGGTTTTCCTTGATGGAGCCGGAGAACAGGGTGTTCTTTTGCAGCACCATGGCTACATTGTCCCGGAGCACCTCCAGGTCGTAGTCCTTGACATCGATGCCGCCCACCTTGACGCTGCCCTCGGTCACATCGTACAGTCTGGGAATCAGCTGCACCAGGGTACTCTTGGAGGAGCCGGTGGAGCCCAGGATGCCCACGGTAGCGCCGCTGGGAATATGCAGATTCACATCCTGCAGCGCTGGCCGCTTGGCCTTCCGGGAGTAGCGGAAGGAGACGTTCTCAAAGTCGATGGAGCCGTCGCTTACCTCCTCCACGGCGTTCTCGGGAGAGGTCAGGTTGGGCTCCTCCTGCAAGATCTCATAGCAGCGGCGCAGGGGTGCCTGGGACATGATGACCATGACGAAGACCATGGAGAGCATCATCAGGCTGGAAAGGATCTGGGTGGTGTAGGTGAACATGGAGCTGAGCTCGCCGGTGGTCAGGCCCAGGGCGGCATTGTTGCCGGAAGCAACCACCATCTTGGCGCCCACCCAGGAGATGGTCAGGATACATGCATAGACGCAGATCTGCATAGCCGGGGCATTGAGGGCCAGGATGTGCTCTGCCTTGCAGAAATCATCGTAGATAGCTTTGGAAATGGTCTTGAACTTGCTGACCTCTTTGTCCTCTCTGACGAAGCTCTTGACCACGCGAATGCCATGGACGTTTTCCTGAACCACGGTATTCAGCCGGTCATAGGTCTTGAACACCCGGTCAAAAATCTTGAAGACCAGGGGCACAATGCCCAGCAGCACGGCGGCCAGAATGGGAATGGCAATGAAATACACGGTACTGAGCTTGGGGCTGATGCGCATGGAGGAGACCATGGCGAGGATCAGCATCATGGGGCACCGAATGGCCATACGGATCATCATCTGGAAGGCCATCTGGATGTTGGCCACATCCGAGGTCAGCCGGGTGACGATGGAGGCCGAGGAGAATTTGTCAATATTGGAGAAGCTGAAATCCTGCACCCGGTAGTACATATCGTGGCGCAGATTCCGGGCAAAGCCCGTAGCAGCCTTGGAGGCATAGTTGGCGGACATAACGCCAAACATCAGCGACACAATGGCGCAGATGAGCAGCTGCAGAGCCTTCTGCCACACCACAGTCATATTGCCCACAGCAATGCCGTAGTCATACAGGTCTGCCATAACCAGGGGGATGGTCACTTCCATGGCCACCTCGCCGATCATGCAGACGGGGCTTACCAGTGCCGTCCATTTATACTCGCGCAGGCACTGGGCGAAACGTTTTATCATTTTCGAGATTCCTCCTTTTTCACTTTCTCGATGTCAAAATCCGGAGACACGTTGTGCAGTGCCCGGAGCAGGTACTCCCGGAACTGCGCCTTCTCCTCCGGCGTGAAGCCCTCCAGGAGCTTCTTGTCGCCGCTCTGGATGACGGCATACATGGTTTCGTTGCATTGCTGTCCTTTGGGCAGAATGTAGACGAGCTTTCGCCGCCGATCCTCCGGATCTTCCCGTACTTCGATGAACTCCTTCTTTTCCAGACGGGCCAGCAGGCCGGAGACCGTAGGGTGGCTCAGATGAAACCGGTCCTCAATGTCCTTGGCGCAGGGCGGTGTATCCCGGTGGGCGAGGTAGCCCATGATGTGGCCCTGGGAAAAGGTAAGGTCCATACCGGACAATGCCTGATCCATCCGCTGCCCCAGCGCACAGTCCAGGCTGCGGAAGATGCGGCCAAAGGTTAACATGCCACGATCACCTCCCTTGATTTACGTAGCAAGCTACGTAATATTTTAGCAAGTTTTTTTGAAATTGCAAGAGAGAGTTCTATGATTTAACAATTCATTCAAAAATACCGCCTGCCGACTTCGATCGGCAGGCGGTAAACGTCTGTTAAAGAACCCCTGCTTTCAGGGGAAGCTGGGCTCACTCTGCCCCTTCGTGCGCCATGGGCAATGCAATGGCGCGCAGCAGGCACTTTTTAAATCTCGGATCAGCCCATATCGGCGGC
>OLOX01003946.1_pt1 | contig 10649 bp, 16 predicted proteins | sample 1672091 | NCBI WGS metagenome assembly OLOX01 (sample SAMEA3136644, study PRJEB25190) | human gut metagenome | reverse complement strand
TGCCGGTCTTTTTCGGGTAGGCTTTCCAGAACTCGAGAAATCTGGCCTCGACGAGTGACTTCGTGCCGCCGTCACTCCCCTCGTCAGAGGGGGAAGGGGGTGTATTACCTTCTCTTGTCTTATCTTCTCTACTCTGGTCTACTCTGCCTCCGGCTTTCTTGCGGCTGTTTGCCGGTCGTCCGGCGGTCGGCGTTTGGTCGTCCGGCGAGGCGTCGGCAGACGCCGCAGCAGCGGCCCGGCGACTGCGGGAGCGCTCTTTCTCGGCTTGCCGCTGGTCGATCAGCTTGCCGGCGTACTCGTACCAGTCGTGGATCTCGAGCGTCCCGTCCTCTTTTTCGTCGATCCAGCCCGCCCGGATCAGCGTTTTCGCCAGCTTTTCGGGGTCTCCGTCCCACTGAGCAGCCCGCGAGATCATGCGCGGCGTGATGTCGACGAGGCTGCCGGTCGGGGCGTTGTCGAGGGCCCACAGCCAGAACGAGACGAGCAGCCCCATCATGTGCGGCGGCTCGACTTCGAGCTGGTCAGCAGCGTCGAACAGTTTGCGGTGATCCTTGAGTGTTTGATGCACTTGCAGCCATGCCACGGTCGTCACCTCCTTTCTGTGGTCGTTTGTTTGTGGCCTGCTTTTGGTCGTCTGCCGGTCGTCCGGCGGTCAGGTTAAAAAGGAAGGTCGCCATTGTCCTCGATCTCCGCGAAGTCGCCGGAGCCCTCAGAGTAGCCCGGATCGGCGAAGTCGCTGCCAGAGCTCTGGCCGCCGTCCTTCTTGCTGTCGCAGAAGTGGACGGAGTCGACCGTGATCTCGACGGCTTTGCGGCGGTTTCCGTCCTTGTCCTCGTAGCTGCGGCTCGTGAGCTCGCCCTCGACGAGGACGAGGCGGCCCTTGCTCAGGTACTTGCAGACGAACTCGGCCTGTGCGCGCCATGCGACGCACTCGATGAAGTTGGTGATCTTCTTGCCGTCCTTGGTCTTGCGGCCGGTGTCGCTGGCGAGGGTGAAGCTGGTGATCGCCGTGCCCTGCTGCGTGTACCTGAGCTCAGGGTCGGCGGTTAGACGGCCTTGGAGGCCGGTGTGGTTATACATTAGGCGTTTCCTCCTTGCTGGTTATGCTGTGCGGCCGCGTTGTCGAGGGACGTGCAGATCTCGTCGTACTCTTGGCGGGTCAGGGTGGCCGGATCCTGCTTTTTGTACTTCTCCACGATCCGGGCGTTGGTGCGCTCCTTGGTCATTCCTGCGGCCTCTGCCTTCTTGTAGAGGCGCGCGAGCTGCGCGTCGCTCAGACGGCCGGAGCCCTGCCCCTGACGGCCCTGTGTGGCCTGCTGACGGCCTCCAGCGCCGGATCCTTTGCCCTGCGCGCCGAAGTCACTGTTGTCGGGGTCGTCCTCGCCTTGGTCGACGGTGAACTTCTCGAAAAGGTAGTATTTCAGGGCGTAGGTGTGTGCCGCGCCCTTGGCCTTGGCGGGGTCATCGTTCCAGCCGACGGCGTGGACGGTGGCCTCGATGGTCTCGTCGTCGTTGTCGAGGTTCAGCCAGCGGATCGTCAGGTCGGCCTCGTAGAGGAACATGAGCTTGTCGCCGTTGCGGGTCTTGGTCTGCATGGTGATCCAGTAGACCGGGTCGCCGTTCTCGGCGTGGCGCGTGGCCTGCTCGCTGATGACGTCGAAGTCGACGCCGAGCTCGTTCATTATGGGGGTGATCTTCTCCCACACGTCGTAGATCTTGGCGTACTTGTAGCTGACGCCGTCGCTGTGCTGCTTCTTGACGATCTCCGGGCAGGCTTTCCGCATTTCGACGAGCTTCTGCCGGAGCGTCAGGCAGGCGGCTTCAGGAGGGGCCGCAGCAGCGGCCGCCTCGGTTTTCTTGGTTTCTGCCATATCGGTGCCTCCTTACACGTCGACCGTGAAGATGCCCGGGGTCTCGTAGACGGTGACGCCCTCCACGATCTCGCCGGTCTCGGTCAGGGTTGCGATGTCGCCGGTGTAGCTGAGCAGCTTCTTCAGATCGGCCCAGCGTGTCGACTCCTCGACCTTTACGAGCTCGCCGTAGCCGTTTGACTTGAGCCACGGCACCAGCTTGGTCTCGTCGAGCTTGGTCTTGGTTGTGCCCTTCTTGAAGGTCAGGGTGCCAGAGAGGAGGCGGTACTTCTCCGTCGTCTTGGTCTCCTTGTGGGGGACGGTGGCGAAGAAGTCGGCCAGACAGCTCGTGAGGTACGAGGTGCCGTTCTCCATGCGCTTGCGGGCGGCGGCGACTTTCTCGTTGATGGCCGCGATCTGCTCGTCGGCCAGAGCCTTCAGTCGGTCGTACTCGCTGCGCTCGTCGGCGATCTTGCGGATGGCCCAGTCGGCACAGCGGTCGTCGGTGATGCGGAACGGGGCGCGCTCGCCCTCTGCAACGGTGCCGAGGTCGACCTGCTCCAGCTCGTCCAGCGTGGCAGCAGGCAGCAGCTCGGCCTCCTGCGTGGTGGTGGCCTCTGTGTCTGCCTGCTCGGCAGCGAGGGCCGCGGTGGTCTTATCGCTCATTGTTGTGCTCCTTTCTTTCGGTGACGTTGAAGGTGAGCATCACGCCGCAGGTGACAGGGGTGACGCTCTCGAGCTCGAGGTCGCGGCCGCTGCGGAGGTGCAGGGTCTCGCCCGGCTTCATTTCGGTGAGGTGTTTCATCTGGTACTCCTTTCTGCAAAGAAACGGTGCCCGCCTTCCTCGATGACGAAGATCTGGCTCTCGTGGAAGTCGCTGGTCACGAGGGCAGGGTTGTAGAAGTAGAGGATCGGCTCGTCCACGACGGTCTCGCCTCGGTCGAACACGGCCGCGACGGCGTCCTTGACGCGCTGCGTGGGATCCGGCCGGCTCTTGGTGTAGCTGTAAAGGACGACGGCCTCAGAGGGGTCGACGCCGCGCTTCTCGGCTGCGTTGAGGATGCACTGAGCGACGAGCATCTGGCCCTCGAAGGACTCCCCGCCTGCCTCGGCCATGACCACGCGCTCGACGACGTCGCGCTCGGCGTCGGTCAGAGGGTAGCGCACGGCGGGCTCGGCCGGCTCCACGGTCTCAGCGGCCGGGGCGGGGGTGTCCGGGATGTATGTGCCGACGGTGGTGGTCGGCGGCAGGATGTTGGTCTCCTGCTTGCTGCCGGCCGGGGTGGTGAAGATTGCCACAGAGATGCCGCCCAGCAGAAGGACGGCAGCGGCCAGCGTGGCAGCTCTCAGGGCTTTCCTCTTGGCACGGCGGCGCCGGCGTGTTATACTTGCGGTGCGGGATCCGTATGCTGGCAGGCTGCTGGATCTTCTCGCATGGGTCGCCCGGTCGCAACGGGCGGCCCTTTCTTTTGTGGTTTCCATTGGTTTCTCCTTTCACTGAGCCCGTGCGACGGTCAGATCACAGAGGGCGTGAGTGAGGTCGCTGAACTCGGTCTCTCGGACGGTGTCAGCGGTCAGCAGCACGAGGTAGTCGTTGTCGTAGTAGTCGATCTCGGGGTGCCGCTGCCGGTTTACTTCGTTTTTGTGGCGGGCGTAGGGCTCGGCACGGTTCCAGACGTCGTCAGGGATCCAGCGGTCGAGGCGATCCTCGACGCGCTCGCGCAGCTCCTCGCTCGTGATCGTGATCTCCGGGCTCATGCTGTCACCTCCGCGCCACGCGGGCCGGGAGCGTCTGCTCCGGGCGAGTCAGGCCCTTGCTGAAGCTCTGCGGCTCATATCTGACGCCCACGATCCGGCGGCCGCTGACGCCGTACTTGGGGTTGTAGCCGAACAGGTTGACGTAGCTGCCGAGATCCTCGCGCTCGTCGTCCATCGCCTTCAGCACCTCGAACAGGGCCAGCACGTCGTCGATGGCGCGATGGCTGTTCTGCACCTTGCCGGTGAGGTCGTAGGCGATGATCGCGTTGGCGAGCTTGTGCGGGTAGGCCCTGCGGTCTTTGTAGACCGTCAGGCTGTCCAGCCAGTCGATCCGGCCGACCTTCTGGCCGCGGAGTAGGCCACGGAGAAAACAGGCGTCAAACTGTGCATTGTGGGCGATCATCAGCGTCGGGCCGTTCTGCATGAGCTTGGCGATCTGGCCGGCTGCCTTGACCGGCTGCACGCCCTCGGTCTGGAGCCGCTCGTCGGTGATGCCGGTCAGGCTGACGATGTTCTCCGGGAGGGTCTCGCCCTCGGGCAGCTTGATGAAGGTGTCCATCTTGCCGGCGATCCGTAGGCCGCCGGTGGCCGTGCGCTCCACGCGCAGGGCGGCGAGCTCGATGATCTGGTCGCTGTCGAAGTCGAGGCCGCTGGTCTCGGTATCAAACACGACGAGGGCCTTGTAGCGGTCGAGCAGGGTGGAGAGGTTACTCATGCCGGGCCTCCTTCTCGCGGGTAGCTCTCAGGGTGCCGAGCATAAACGAGAGGGCCGTGGTCAGTTGATCCTCGGTGGCGAAGGTGCCGCCGAACTGCTCGGCCAGCGCCGCGATGATCTCGCCGGCGTGCTCCGGCGTGACGTCGTCGGTGGCTTCGTCGTCCTCGATGGAGATCAGGAGATCGGAGTCCAGATAACAAGCGGGGCGCAGGCCGAGGCGGCCGCCGTAGGCGCCGTCCCCGCCCAGAGTGCCATCGGAGCTGACGAGGCGGGCGAGTGACTCGTAGCCGTTAGACTTCGTGCTGAAGGCGGTGGAGAGCCACCACCAGTCGTCTGCGTTGGGGATGACGTCGCGGTTGCGCCGGTACTGGTCGACCGTCAGCAGGAAGATGGTGACGGTGCAGGTGCCGTAGTCCTTCAGGCCGTCGTCGGTGGTCAGGTCGAGCTCCGTGGTCAGGAAGGCGTTGGGGCCGTTCACGTCCTCGAGCAGGTTGTCGAGGTAGGCGCCGTTGAGGTATTCCTTGCTGCTGGCGGCGGCGAAGTTGTTGCAGTTGCCCTCGTCAAAGGCTCGGGTCTCGATGATGTCCTTGCTCAGGCAGAGGGCGCGGCCGTCATCATTCTCCAGCAGGATCCAGCTCTGGCCGGCATAGTCGAAGGCCGTGCCGCGGGCGGCGTTCTTGAGTGCGATCTTTTTCATGGGGTTGCTCCTTTCGTTCTCTGCGGCCGAGCCTTCTGGCTGGCCTGAATGTTTGGCAGGGTCTCGCCGGCGCGGAGCCGGCTCTCACAGTGCGGGCAGATGTAGCCGGTGCGGGGGATCTTCTGGTAGATGCTGACGTTCCAGTCGAGCCCGCAGCCGACGCACTTGGCTGTCATGGGCCTCCACCTCCTTCCGCAGCCAGAGCCTCGAAAACGTAGCGCCGGATGCGGTTGCGGTACTTCTTCCGGGTTCTGGCTTTCTTTGCGTGGGCCGCGAGGTGCAGCCACTTCGGCGGCACTCCGATGGCCTTGGCCGATACCTTCCAGAGCTTTTTGAGGGCAGAGAGCACGGCGTTGATGACCGGCTTCATGGCTTCGACCAGCTTGGCGGCGATTTCCCGCAGCGCGTCGGCCAGTCTATCGAAGGCTTCGCGGGCCTGCTGCATCTTCTCGTGATCGGCGAGCGCCATGCTGCCGTCGTAGACGTAGGGGCTCAGCTCGTCATCGCCGCCGTCGGCCAGACGCTCGCAGAACGGGAGGCCGGCAGCTTCGGCAGCCTTGCGGCCCTCCTCGAGGGCGTCCCGGCCTTGCGTGACTTCGCAATAGTCCGCGAGGCGGTTGTGGCCGCCTTCGTAGTGCCAGCGGATCCCGGCGGCGATCTCGTCGATGGTCATGTCCTCACCGAAGTGGCCGCAGTAGTAGCCGTTGACGATGACGGCGTCCGGGTCGGCCTTCAGGATCCCGATGGCGTCGTTGAGGTCGTCGGTCTCCCACTCGCCGTTCCAGATGTCGCTCCAGATCGTCAGGGCGTTCCACGAGCGGCCGGTGCGATACACGATTGTCCAGCCGATGCCGTCGCGGATCTCCGCGGCGAAGTCTCGGGCGATGTCTCTCAGTGCTGCCATGCTGGCGCCTCCTCTCTGGTGATGTGCACGACGGTGACGAGGTCGTCGATCTCGTGCTTGGTGGTGTATGTGTCCCGCTCGTCGAGCCCGATGTGCCGCAGCAGCGTCTCGGGCCCGTCCAGCAGGAAGGCGGTGACGGCCACGGCGTTCAGCCGGTAGACCGTGACCTCCACGGTGCAGCGGGCGTCGTCCTCGTCCAGCGTGGACGGGAACGAGGCCCGGCAGATTGGGGTCGCCTCGTATCTGAAGGCGGTCGCGCGGTTCTCGCCGGCGATGATGTCCTTCACGAACTCCTCGAAGGCTTTGCGGGGGATCGAGCTGCGGTACTTGTCCAGCGTGACGTCGGCGAGCTGCCGGATGGCTTTGGTGTTCATGCTCGTCACCTCACTTTATCTCGTGGATCAGCGTCCTGAAGTGGAAGCACTGGATGTTGTAGCCGCCGGCGCCGATGGTCTGGATCTTTGCCTTGCCCTCCGTGCCGACGATGATGCCGTTGATGTCGCCCTCGGGGCCTATGTAGAGCGCCGCGGCGTCGGTGATGGTTCCGACCGTGCTCATAATGCGGCCGATCAGGTCGAGCAGCTTGGCCCGCTTTTCTTCTTCCATCGTCTTTTCGAGCCATGCCTCGCGCTCGTCCTCGTTGTGGATCTCCAGCAGCTTGAGCGTGATCTGGTCGCCCGCTTCGCGGAGCTTCTTCTGGATCTGGCGATATTCCAGCCCGCGCTCACTCAGGAAGGCGTCGACGTCGCGGCGCGGCCAGAGGTTTGCGAGGTCGTAGTCAGTCAGCTCGCGGCCCTTGTAGAGCTCGCGGTACTTCTCGAGAGAGGGGAGCGTCTGAAGCGCCTCCAGCCGGGCGGCCCGTTCCTTGGCCTTCAGGCCCTCGCGGTACTCGATGAAGCGGATCCGCTTCTCTCGGTAGTATCCGATCGCGTGCTGTTTCCAGTTTTCGAGGAAGTCCTTCAGGATCTCCGGGGTGTTTGCCTCGATGTAGGCGTCGCGGGTGATCCGGGTGTTGAGCTTATCCTTCCAGTTTGCGAGGGTCTCGCGGGCATCGGCCAGCTTGGAGGTCGCGCTCTTGATGTCCTCGCGCTTGATGCTGATGTCGAAGCGGTCGGCGCCTTTTTCAATCATTTTGGCGAGCTGGCTGTTGTGCTTCTTGAGTACGGCCTCGCGCTTCGCCACGCGGCCCTCGGCGTCGATGACCTTCTGCTCGAGCTCTTTCTGTGTCATGGTGGTCTCCTTTCGTCTTGGCCCGGCCGGAGCCGGGGATCTTGGCATCTTTAGCAGCAGGCGAAGATCGCGGCGATCTGTGCCTTGGTTGCTCTCTGGTAGCTGGAATAAAAAACACGACCGCCGACTTCTTGGTTGATGGCATAGTGGCCGTCGGCGTAGCGCTTAATGAGCCACACTTTGCGGGGGTTCCACTTGTCAACCTTGCGTGTCAGGGTCGTGTTGTTTCTTCTGCTTCTCATGGGGGGCTCCTTTCTTCGGCCCGGCGCTGCCGGGTGTTCTTGGCTACTGTGCGGCCGGTGCTCGTTTACCTCTGCGCTTGAAGCTCTCATGCAGCCGCCTCTCGGCGAGCTCTGCGCTGTACCCTTCGCGCTGGTTGGCGTCCAGCGCGCCGGTCGCGCCTCGCTGGAGCTCCTTGTAGATCGTGGTGTGGTGGACGCTCAGGCGGGCCGCAATATCGACCGGCCGATCTCCGAGCAGATGCCACGCCTCGATCTTCTTCCTGTCCTCGAAGGTCAGGTAGCGGTACTTTCCCGTCAGTCTCACCTCCGTCCTATGGGGTTGTAGTAAAGAAAAAACGCACAGCCGACTCAGTTGAGTCTCTGTGCGTTTAATGATAATGGACAGCAAAGCTGGAAAGGAAAGCAAAAAAGGTTGCAATCTCGTAACACTTGGTGTAAAATATGCATCTGTGTGTGCGTGTTATGTCAACACTCAGCAAAATCCGGAACAGAGGGTATTATCTATGAAGAAACGAATTGTCAGTCTGGCGCTGACGCTGTGCCTGCTCGCGGGGCTGCTGCCCTGTTTGACGCTGGGCGCAGCGGCGGCCAGCCGGGTCGATGCCGCGCCGTATGCGAGCGTGGAATATGCGAAAAACTCCGGCGTGAAGACGGGCACGGTTCGCTATATCTGCCAGGTGCCGGCCTTTACCGATCTGTTCTGCCCCGAGTATTGGGGCAGCTATGTGGGCTATGCCAACCATGAGTGCTTCACGGCGTGCATCTCCATGGCCCTGTCCTACCTCGGCATCGATGCCACGCCCGGCGCGCTCGGCGACTATTGGCGCAGCCGCGGGCATTACGGCGCGCCCTTTGCCACGACGCCGGAGGATGTTGCTTTCAGCGGCGCGACGTACAGCAAGACCTCGCTCGCCGAGGCTATCGCGCGCTACGTCGGCGGCGAGGGCAGCTACAGCCCGCCGATCATCCACCTCAACAGCTACTCGGCCAACGGCCACTATGTCATGATCATCGGCCAGGTCTCGGCCACGGAGTACCGTGTGCTTGACCCGGCTCACCAGACGATCTATACCATGACGCTCACGAACGGCAGCACCGTGAACTATTTCAAGGGCAGCGAGCGCGTCACGGAGGCGGTGCAGTATTATTATCCCGTCCACCACTGGAGCGCCTGGACGGCCATCGAGACCGACGACGGCGCCGTGAACATGGAGCGCACCTGCTCCATCTGCGGCAAGACCGAGACGGCCAGGATCCCCGACCCCTGCATCGGCGATAAGTATTGCGCCGGGGGTGCCTTTGACGATATGGTCTCCGCCGACAGTTGGGCGCACAAGGGCATCGACTACTGTGTGCTCTTCGGCCTCATGAGCGGCGTCGGAAACGACCTGTTCGACCCCGACGGCATGACGACGCGCGCCATGCTTGTCTCGATCCTCTACCGTATGGCCGGGGAGCCGGACGTGTCCGAGCTGCCCGAGACGCCGTTTGAGGACGTCGGGCCGGATGCGTGGTACGCCGACGCGGTGCGCTGGGCATATGCAAACGAGGTCGCCGCCGGTATAGACGACACGCATTTTGCACCCGATGACCGCCTCACGCGCGCGCAGCTCGTTACGATGCTCTACCGTGCCTACGGGCCGGAAAAGGGCGTCCGCCCGCGCCCGATCGGCGGCTATACGGACTGGAACACGGTTCCCGAGTGGGCATACCCTGCTGCGACCTGGGCCGTCTCCATGGGCTTGCTCTACGGCACGAGCAGCTCGCAGCTGAGCCCGAATGCCGGCGCCAACCGTGCGCAGCTGGCCGCCTTCATGATGCGCACCTGTGAGCTGCAGAGCGAGCTGGATGCTTGAAAAATCGGACAAACGAGTAGATTGGTTTCGCAAAGTGTGCAAAAATGTTACAAACAGAACATAATGGCCAATGAATTATGGTGACAGGTGGGTTACTATAAGAACATTCAAAACAACGGGCCGGCCTCTGCCGGCAGCGAAACGGAGGCACACTTCATGAAGCAGAATCGGACGCGCATGGCGCTCGCAGACGCCTATCTGCGTCTGCTCAACGACTATACGATCGACCGCATCACGGTCAAGATGATCACGGATGCCGTTGGCTGCAGCCGCAAGACGTTCTATTATTATTTCACGGATGTGTACGTGCTCACGCAGTATGTATTCGAGCTGCGCGTGCAGCACTTCCTGAACACGAACGGCAATTTCGAGACCATGCGCGAGGGCTTTCTGACACTCGCATCGAACCTCTCGAACGATCGTCAGGCCATCCTGAATATCTACCATGGCTACGGCAAGGAAGAGCTGGAGCGCTTCACGTGGGAGACGAGCGATTACTATGCCCGTCAGGTCATCACGCGCTACGCGCAGAACATGGACATCGCCCCCGAGGATCTCGAGGCGATCATCCGTATGTATACGGACATGATGTTCGGTATGCTCATCGACTGGATCAACAACGGCATGGAAGGGGACTATTCCCGCAAGCTGGACATCGCGCTCACGGCGCTCATGCCGGTGCTGCGTGCCAACTGCCGCGGCGCGAAAGCCGCCGCCAAGCTTTGCGCAAAGCTCAGAAACATTCACGCTCTCCGCACTTCTCATGGAGACCTTGAATTTGCCCGGCTCCTTTTCCTTGATGGTAACGCCTACCTCAACGCCCTCCACCTGCATGGGAATGGAAGCCAGTCCCTCAAATTCCTCGGGAGCAAGTCCTGTTTCCGCTATCATATCGGAGGTAACTGAAATAACGGCGCACTTGTCATCAAGGTACATTTCCATGGAGTTGATAACGTGCTGCTCTACAGTAAGGCGTGCCCTGCTCTTTATCTCGAACAGCTCACGGTTTATCTTTGCGTAAGGGATACCGTATCCCATAAGCTTTGCCACTATCTCATGGCATCTGGGAGTGGTATTTTCAAAACGGAAGCAGCCTGTATCTGTGGAAATGCCGGTGTAAAGGCACTCGGCAGTCTGGAGGTCTATGGGGAACTTGCCCTCAGTGAACACCTCGAAAAGCACCTCGCAGGCAGCCGCAGCCTTGCCGTTGAGCAGAGTTTTTGCGGCATAGCCCGTGTTGGAAATGTGGTGGTCAATAGCCAGGTCAACAAAATCCGCATAAACGGAAAGAGCCTTTCCGAAAAGGTTCGTATCCGCCAGATCTACTGAAACTATAGTCTGGGGAACGAACTTCTGAGGCTCATAGCCGTTGTAAAGATAAGAATATCTCTTGGGAA
>OLOX01003941.1_pt1 | contig 10660 bp, 11 predicted proteins | sample 1672091 | NCBI WGS metagenome assembly OLOX01 (sample SAMEA3136644, study PRJEB25190) | human gut metagenome | reverse complement strand
TCGGCGCGGCGTCGGTATGGTCCTTGTTCGTGACGCACGCGGTGCGGATGCCGCGTTCATGCAGCGCGTCCAGAAGCTCCGGGATGCCCGCGTAGGGCGTCACATGCTCCTGCGCGTGGGCGGCGTAGAGCCTGGCGTAGACAGCGACGCGCTACATCATGAAAGCTTTCGCCCTGTGGCGGAATCCATTCGCCCGGACGCGTCAGGAAATCATCCATCTCCTTAGGCCAGCGGCGGCTGATTTCCGCATATTCCAGGCCCTCCCAGGCACCGAAGCTTACCTCCTGCAGCAAATCCAGCGGCTGATAGGACATATTTTTGCTCATAGCCAGCGGTGCTGCCGTCATGCAGGCACGCAGCATAGAGCTGCAGTAAATTTTATCAACCGGCAGATGCTGCATATAGGCAGCCAGCTTCTCAGACTGCTCCAGACCTTTGGCGTTCAGCGGCATGTTGATGCGTCCCTGAAAGCGGTGTCCCTTGTTGCTGTCCGTTTCACCGTGACGGATTAAATATATTCTACCCATTAAGCCTTCGCTCCTTTTTTAGATTGCTCTGCCAGGGAAAATTCCTTCATCTCTGCATGTACGCCTGCTTCCTCAAAGGTTTCCATTTCCTTATAGGCCTTAATGCCGGCATTGAACAGCGTAAAGCAGACAGCAGCGCCCTCACCGGCGCCGTCGGGAATATTCAGGCGCAGCGGTGCCGTAAGCCCCAGCTCCTGCAGGCATTCTTCCGCTCCCGGCTCTGCGGAAACGTGACCGGCAAAGCAGTAATTCAGCACAGCAGGTGCCATTTCCATCGCCTTTTTGGCAGCCTTGCAGACAGCAACACCGTCCAGCATTACCGGCACCTTCATAGCTGCAGCCTGCAGTAGAGCACCAGTCATTGCAGTGCGCACCATCTCATTATCGGGATTGGAAAGACAGCCGAAGCCTAAAAGTCCCAGTCCCTTCTCGTGCACCAGCTCCTGCACCAGGGCAGCGCCCTCTTCCAGAGCGTCAGCCTCCTCCTCCGAGGTTACGAGCAGAGCCACAGCTTTCGCACCGGTTTCTGCAGCCAGCACGTTCACCGGCCATTTAGCGTGCATAATTTTTTCGGCCTGGGCAGCCTCTTCGATACCGCACCACACCAGCAAATCGCGTTTAGGGTAATCTAAATCCTCTTTTTCATAAATGCCCTTGATACCGCAATAGCGCGAGGTCATTTCTTCCAGCTTGGCCAGGCTGCCAACCGGCTTAATCAGATTATCAAAGCGTGTCTGCGCCAGCTTCATACAGCCTCTGTCGGCAGGCACAATCTTTTGGATTATTTCTTCTATATGCATAGCATTTTTCCTTTCTGTCTCTTTATAATTAGGCAAAATATTGCCGGGGAAATATATCAGATTATATAGGTTGCGAGCATCAGGTAAACCACCACGCCGCATTCCGTCAAAAAGCCGTAGGTATCACCGGTAAGACCGCCCAGCTGACCGCTGAGGAAATGCGCAATGCCCTGGCAGATAACAAAGGCCGCTATTGCCGTATACAGATACGGCAGGCCGCAGGCTGTGACAAACGCCAGGCAAAGTGCAAAGGCAATATAGGTATACATCGGCTTGGCATAGGCCTTAAACATATGACCGATACCGGTTTTGCGTGCATACTTGTAGTTGACGATGTAGGTAACCATAAAGGTGCGCGTTGCTACGAAAACGGCAACCAGAGCAAACGACAGCTTTACAGGCGACAGCGTAGTATATGCAGCCACCTTCAGCAGCACGAGGCAGACGAGTGCGATAACAGCGTTAGAGCCTACGTGGCTGTCCTTCATGATTTCCAGCATACGCTCACGGTCACGGGCGCTGAAAACACCGTCGGAGGTATCCATAAAGCCGTCATACATCAGTGCACCGATAATAATCAGCTCCGCCAGCACCAGCATCACCGCACGCATTAAATCAGGTGTGTGCAGATAATACAGGCCGTAATTGACCGCACCCATAAAAACGCCCATTACCAGGCCAACCAAAGGGAAGTACGGCACGCTGCGGCTGAAATCGTCATCATGCCAATCAGTGCGGTTGGAAAAGCGGATTCTGGTCAAAAATTCCAGACAAGTTACAAAATCACGCATCACATCACCTGCTTAAATGATTATACACATCCATCGCTGCCTGCAGCACAACAATAGCCAAGGAAGCACCGGTGCCCTCGCCCAGGCGCATACCGGCATCCACAATCGGATAAAGCTCCAGCAGCTCCAGCATTTTCTTGTGGGAAATATCGCTGCTCAGATGCGAGCAAAGCATATAATCGCGGCACTGCGGATAGAGGCCGTAGGCCAGCAGTGCTGCAGCAGTAGCGTTGACACCGTCAACCATTGTCGGTACACGGCGGCGGGCTGCGCCGATAATTACACCGGCCAGACCTGCGTGGTCATAGCCGCCTACCTTGCAGAGAATGTCCATCGCATCACCCTGCTTCGGCATATTTTTAGCCAGGCCGTCGATAACAACCTGACGCTTAATCTTCATGCGTTCGTCATTAATACCGCTGCCGCGACCGACAGTCAGCTGCGGGTCCAGTCCCAGAAAGGCGCTGGCAATAGCAGAGGTAGAAGTGGTATTGCCGATACCCATTTCGCCTGTATAAAGCATATTATAGCCTTGGTCGATACACATATCAGCCATTTCCATGCCAACGGCAATAGCCTTTTCGGCCTGCTCACGAGTCATAGCGGGACCTTGGGTGAAGTCTTCGGTTCCCCAAGCTACCTTTTTTTGATAAACCTTGGGCAAATCGCTCAAATCAAAGGCAGTGCCTACATCGCAGACGAAAACATCGGCGTGCGCATGACGTGCCAGCACAGTAGCACCGGCAGTACCGCGCATATAACCGTTAATCATCTGGCGCGTAACCTCCTGCGGATAAGCGCTGACACCGTATTTGGCAATACCGTGGTCACCGCACATCAGAACCATCGCCGTCTTTAATTTATCCGGTAAATCCTTGCCCAGCATACCGGCAAGACCTACAACCATATCCTCCAGCTTGCCCAGATTAGCTGCCGGCTTGTCTATCTTAGCGTAGCTTGCCCGCACTTCCTGCATACGTTCTTCATTCAGAGCAGGTATTATGATTTTCTCCATATCAGTCGTTATTCTCCTTCATCCTCAAATTTAAAAGCCAATTCTTTTACGTCTACGGCCTGACCTGCCACACAATAATAAACATGGTCAGCCTCATTAGCCACACGCTGATTAACCCAGCCGGCAAGGTCACGGTATTCACGCGCCATCTGATTATCCGGCACAATACCGCTGCCAACCTCGTTCGTAACAAAGACAACGATTTTGCCGCAATTACGTGCTGCTGCCAGCACCTTGTCAATTTCATCAAATACTACCTGACAGCGCTCAAGAAATTCACCCTCCGGCGCATCCTTGCCATAAAGCAGGTTACACATATAAACAGTCAGGCAGTCAAACAGAACCGCTCCTGTTTCCGGTGACAGTGCTTCAAGCGTGCGCTCGGCATGATAAGGCGCTTCGTGATTAATCCAACGCGCATCACGACGCTGACGGTGCAGACGTACACGCTCCGCCATTTCCTCATCTAAGATTTCTGCCGTAGCAACGTAATCGCATTTGGGAGAATAATGCAATACATAGCGTTCTGCAAATTCGCTTTTGCCGCTGCGTGCTCCACCGGTAACCATAATGATTTTACCAGGCATATTTTAACCTCCCTTCGTTTTTATAGGCCGCAAGCTCTTCAAATTATGTCTAAATGAAAAAAGCTCCCTTGCGGGAGATTCACAAAATGCAGCTGCAGCCAAAAATTCTATATTTACGCATACCAAAGCCAGCCTATCTCCCGTAGGCTCCGAGCTTCGTAACAGGCAGGTCTCCTGGCTTAGCTTCATCGCCCTCAGCGCCTTCCCAACTTGCGTCAGTGACATAATTGCCTGGGCTCCGCTTACAGTAGCGGGACTGCTCCGGATTCTCACCGGCATTCCCTTTTCAGCACCAGCCTCAACCGGCGCACCTGTCAAAAAAATTCCAAGTATATATATTCGACAGCAATTCCTATAATCCTGCTAAGGCACAAAAAAAGAGCTGCCTAAGCAGCTCTTTCAGGAATTTCGTTATTTTGCGTAATCAACAGCACGGGTTTCGCGGATGATAACAACCTTGATCTGGCCAGGATATTCCATTTCAGCTTCAATCTTCTTGGAGACATCGCGTGCCAGAAGCACAGCGGAAGCATCATCGATAACATCCGGCTTAACCATAATGCGGATTTCGCGGCCAGCCTGTACGGCATAGCATTTTTCAACGCCCTCAAAGGACTCAGAAATTTCTTCCAATCGAGTTAAGCGCTTCAGGTAGCTTTCCAGAGTTTCGCGTCTTGCACCCGGGCGGGCAGCAGATACTGCGTCAGCGGCAGATACCAGAACAGCTTCAACACTCTTAGGCTCGCAGTCACCATGATGCGCCAGAATAGCATTGACAATCAGGTCGGACTCACGGAACTTCTTGGCAATTTCGCCGCCGATTTCAACGTGAGAGCCTTCCATTTCATGATCAATAGCCTTGCCAATATCATGCAGCAGGCCGGCACGCTTAGCCAGAACAACATCAACACCGAGCTCAGAAGCCATTACACCTGCCAGGTTAGCAACCTCAACAGAATGGTTCAGGACGTTCTGACCATAGCTGGTGCGATATTTCAGGCGGCCCAGCAGCTTAATCAGTTCGGGGTGCAGACCATGCACACCAACAGCAAAGGTAGCCTGTTCGCCGGCTTCCTTAATCTTCTGCTCAACCTCTTTTTGTGCCTTTTCAACCATTTCCTCAATGCGGGACGGATGAATACGTCCATCATTAATCAATTTTTCCAGGGCGATACGGGCAACCTCGCGGCGCACCGGATCAAAACCGGAAATAATAACAGCCTCCGGAGTATCATCGATAATCAGATCAATGTCGGTCAGGGTTTCTAGGGTGCGGATGTTACGGCCTTCACGACCGATAATGCGGCCCTTCATTTCATCGTTAGGCAGTCCTACTACGGAAACAGTGGTTTCCGCTACATGGTCTGCTGCACAACGCTGAATTGCCAGGGAAATAATTTCTCTTGCCTTGCGGTCCGCTTCATCTTTTGCCTGTTGCTCCAGCTCCTTAACCATCATAGCAGATTCATGCTTAACCTCGTCCTCGAGGGATTGCAGCAGCTCCTGCTTTGCTTCATCACTGGTCAGTCCGGAAATACGCTCCAGTTCAACCTGACGTTTTTCCAGCATTGCCTCAGCCTTCTCCTGAGCAGCGTTCAGGCGCTGTTCCTTGGAAGCCAGCTTTTCTTCCTTGCGTTCGAAGGATTCGATTTTACGGTCCAGATTTTCTTCTTTTTGCAGCAGACGACGTTCCTGACGCTGCAGGTCATTACGTCTGTCTTTATTTTCACGCTCCATATCGGAACGAAGACGATGGATTTCTTCTTTAGCCTCCATCATGATTTCTTTGCGTTTTGCTTCGCCGGTCTGCTCCGCATCCTGTACAATACGGATAGCCTGCTCTTCTGCAGTAGCAATTTTACCTTCAGCAACATTTTTGCGAACCAGATATCCTACTGCACCGCCAGCCAGACCAACGACAACAGCTGTACCGATAATTTCTAAAATCGTCCTCACCTCCTAAAATTAGATTTTTCCAAGATTTTTTTGCACAGTAACAGCAGGCGCCTGCTTGCGTCTGCTATAGATGTCCTTATTCCGTTGAATCTATAATAAATCACTGTATTATCTATTCTGAAATAGGGCAAAAAATAAGGCAACCGCTTTACGCGTCGCCTCGTGAAAATCGTTGATATTAACACGATTGGATAACTACATTATAGTGTATATTTAACAAAATTGTCAAGTTTAACCGCTATATATTGTCTGAAAAATGCAATTTACCCAATATAATGTGCACATATCTTGATGAAAAGCCACGGGCCGCCATAAAGCGTCCCGCAGCCGCATATATTTTTTTGTTGTCAGTTTCTGCTGTTAGCTTGCGCTGATTGCGCTGCACGAAAAGCTGTGCCGCGTTCTCCGCCTGCTGCTCTTCAATGTCAGGCGTAAAGCGTTCCATAATCTCCGCAGCCACGTCAGCACGTATGCCGCGCTTGGTCAGCTCCAGCTGCAGGTGCTGCCTGCCATAGTAGCGCTTGGCCAGCCAGGCCTCGTACACCCTTTGGGCATAACGCTCCTCGTTCAGCAGACCGTAATCCTCCAGCTTGGCCACCGCCTCCAGAGCCTGTGACTTAGTTGCACCCTTGCGCTGCAAGCGCTCCAGCATATCCTTATGGCTGTAATCGCGGTAAGACAATAAATCCAGCGCGCAGTCATAAGCCTGCTGCGCGCCGGTAAAGCCTTCTTCCTTTTTCTTATTCCTTAAAGATCGACTCCACATCCTGCAACGGCTCCTCAGCTACTTCCTTATTATCGCTCTTGGCAATCGTCACTGCGCGGATTTTAGCTTCAATTTCGTTGGCAATTTCCGGATTTTCGCGCAAATAGTCTTTAACCTTTTCCTTGCCCTGACCTAAACGGATATCGCCATAGGAATACCAGGCACCGCTCTTGTTGATAATTTCAAGGTCTGCACCAAGATCAACAAGGCAGCCCTCATGGGAAATACCCTTGCCATACATAATATCAAACTCTGCCTGTCTGAACGGAGGTGCTACCTTGTTTTTGACAACCTTGACACGGGTGCGGCTGCCAATTACATCGTTGCCGTTTTTCAGCGTATCAATACGACGTACATCCATACGGACAGTAGAGTAGAATTTCAGTGCGCGGCCACCGGTAGTTGTTTCCGGATTACCGAACATTACGCCAACCTTTTCACGAATCTGATTGATGAAAATTGTTGCACATTTGGATTTGGAAATCAAGCCGGTCAGCTTACGCAGAGCCTGGCTCATCAGACGTGCCTGCAGGCCTACGTGGGAATCACCCATTTCGCCTTCGATTTCGGCACGCGGAACCAAAGCTGCAACGGAGTCGATAACGATAATATCAATAGCGCCGCTGCGTACCAAGGCGTCAGCAATTTCCAATGCCTGCTCACCATTATCCGGCTGAGAAATCAGCAGATCGTCAATATCTACACCCAGATGACGGGCATACTCCGGATCCAGCGCATGCTCCGCATCAATAAAAGCTGCATAGCCGCCCATTTTCTGAGCTTCAGCAATCATATGCAATGCAACAGTAGTTTTACCGGAAGATTCAGGACCGTAAATCTCAATAACACGTCCACGCGGAATACCACCGACACCAAGAGCAATATCTAAGGATAAAGCACCTGTAGGGATAACCTCAATATTCATCTTGGAACTTGCTTCGCCCAGCATCATAATGCTGCCCTTGCCAAAATCCTTTTCAATCTGGTGCATCGCCATGTCTAAGGCTTTCTTTTTATCTGCGTCCATCTGCTTGCCTCCTAATATATAAAATAAATTTAAAATCCATCGATTCACTGCCTTTATTATACAAACAAAAGTTTCGTTTGTCAAGAAAAGTTTTGTTATTTGATATTCTGTTTAGCAGCTTCCAGCTGTGCCTGCTTTTCCTTTCCTTCCAGCAGTTGCTTGATTTCGTCCTGAGTATATTCATAGGTGCTGTTGCAGAATTCGCAGTGAGCTTCTGTTGTTTTATCCTGCGCCAGCTCCTCCAGAGATTTCATATCAAGGCTGCCCAATGCCGCCAAAATGCGCTCACGGCTGCAGCGGCATTTGAAGCTCAGGGGAATGGTTTCTTTAATATCAACGTCCAGACCGCGGCCGAGAATTTCTATCATCTTTTGCGGAGTATAACCGATTTCCAGCAGCTGGGTTACATAAGGAGTCAGGTTAACGTTGTTTTCCAGCTTTTCCAAAACCTCGTCGGTACAGCCAGGCATAGCCTGAATAAAGAAGCCGCCGGATGCGGTTACGTTGCCGTCCTTGTCAACCAGTACGCCCAGAGCAACGCTTGTCGGTGTCTGTTCGGATACATAGAGGTATTTGGTCAGGTCGCTGGCGATTTCGCCGTCCTGCAGCTCGCAGTAGCCGGTGAAGGGCTCTGCATTCTGCAGATAACGCGTTACGATAATATTACCCGCGCCGATGCCGCCGCCGACATCCAGCTTGCCATTTTTCAGGGGCAAAAATGCATCGGGGTTTTCTACATAACCGCGCACTGTGCTGCCTTCGGCATCTGCTACTACCTCACCCAAAGGGCCGTCGCCCTTCAGACGCAGGCTGATGCGCTCATTATCCTTCATTGTTGCGGCCAGCAGCAGCGCGCCGTTCATCGCACGTCCCAGAGCAGCGCTTGCCAGATGGGAGCAGCCGTGCTTTTTAGCTGCTTCCTGTACCAGATTAGTAGTGCATAATGCATAAATACGTACAACGTCGGCCGTAGCCTTTGTCAAAACATCTTCCATAATATCTGCCTCACAATCCTGCCTTACGGCAAAAATTTCACTTGCTTAATAAAACAAGCCCACTAAACTACTGCTAGCGGGCTTGCAAATTTCATGCATGGGGAACAGCCTGTTATCAGCTCTTCCACAATGTCAATTATAAATCATAATAGTCAAAAAGGCAAGCGGTGAAAATGTTACATTTCTTTGAAGAGATTTACCATTTCCATTGCGGTCATTGCGCAGTCTACGCCCTTGTTGCCGGCCTTGGTGCCTGCACGTTCTACAGCCTGCTGAATGTTTTCGGTGGTGAGTACGCCGAAGGCTACGGGTACGCCGGTTTGCATGCTTACCTGAGCGATGCCTTTGGAGGCTTCGGCGCATACATAGTCAAAGTGCGGGGTTGCGCCGCGGATTACGGCACCCAAGCAGATTACTGCGTCGTATTTGCCGCTTTCTGCGAGTTTTTTTGCTGCCATGGGGATTTCGAAGGCACCCGGTACCCAAGCTACGGTGAGGTCTTCGTCAGCTGCTTCGTGGCGGATCAGGCAGTCGATGCAGCCACTGAGGAGTTTGCTGGTGATGAATTCGTTGAAGCGGGCTACGACGATGGCGATTTTCATGTTTTTGGCGGTGAGTTTTCCTTCTAAGGTTTTCATGGTTTGTTCCTCCTAATGGTTTTATGTTTTACGTTAATTGTGATTTGCTTTTAACTTATAGGTTTCGTTTCTGTTATTGATACTTTTTGCCCAGGGCGGCAAAAAGTATCCAAAAAACGCCCTGCAGTGCTGCTTCGCCGGATTCCGGCGACTGGATTCGCAGAATTTTTCACGTCGCTGATTTTTGTGTAACGTGCTTCCGATTGGTTACGTCAACACTCCAGCGAAAAATTCCTGTGCCTGTCCGTTGCTTGCGCAGTTCGCTTAACATCGTAGTTTTGGCGAGCCCGTCGTCCGTTCCGGTCTGCGCAGCGCCGAGGGTAGTGTCCTGTTTGTTTGAGCAAAGTTTTGATTATCAGGCGCAATGAAAATCTAAGTTAAAATTGTCTTATAGACTGTCATTTATATTCAATTACGAATGGGAATCCTTGTACGAAGTAGCAGCGTACTTTTTGGCCGGCATCGTTTTTGGCAGCACTGAAGCGCCATTTATAGAAGGCGCTGAGGGCGTTGTTATCCAGAGTGCTGTTGCCGCTGGAGCGCACTACTTCGGCGCTTTCTACGCGCCCGTCAGTTCCTATAACGCCACGCACGACAACGCGCCCGCCGATGCCCGCATCACGCAGCGCCTGCGGATAAACCGGAGCCGCAGTTGAGGCTACGCGCGGAGGCACCTTGGGATTGCGCGCAATGCCGGGGCCGACGCCATCGCCGACGCCGGTGCCGTGTCCCGCACCGTGACCGCCACCACTGCCACTGCCGCTGCCGGGACCAATACCGCTGCCAGTGCCTGTGCCATGGCCGGTTCCGTGACCGCCGCCACTGCCGCTGCCTTTTTTTGCACCTGCAGGCACATGCTTCACTACATGCTTCACAACCTGCTTATGCTCTATCTTGCCATCAGGCAGAGTAATCGTTTCTTCTTCCACGACTTCCTCCACCTGCTCCTCGCCATCGTCGGCAGCATCAGCGACAGCTTCATCGCCGCCACCGCCTCCTCCGCCGCCGGCATCAAAGAACACAACGTTGTCAGCATCCGCAACCGGCGGCTGCATAGCAAAGACGCCGGAAAACGCCAGTGCGACGAACAATATAAAATGTATTATCAGTGAACCGCAAAAGCCAAAGCGCTGACGTGCCTTCGCCTGCAGCTTTTCTATCTGCTTCATCGTTACTTACCGCCATCCGTTGCCAGGCCAAAGCGTGCTACGCCTGCACCCTTCAGCTTATCTACCAGCTTAATCACCTCGCCGTACTCCAGCGCCTTTTCCGCACGGATGACAACGGCGAAGTTTTTGTTCTTCTTCTGTTCCAGGCCTGCCTGCAGCGCCAAGGCCTCCGCATCCGTTTGGGCATCGCCCAGATAAATGCTGCCGTCGGCCTTCATCGTTACGGCGAAGGTTGTCGTGGTATCCGTTGCCGCATTTTTAGCCTGCGGCAGCTTCACCGGAATCGTTTTCAGGTCAATCATATACATCGTGCTCAGCATAAAAAAGACCAGCAGGAAGAACATAATATCAATCATCGGGATAATCATCAGCGGCGGCGTTTTCTTGTT